>Ga0070658_10000823_pt1 | contig 26554 bp, 24 predicted proteins | sample KBSC13metaG_FD_64664 | JGI IMG/M metagenome (GOLD analysis project Ga0070658, IMG submission 64664) | Corn rhizosphere microbial communities from Kellogg Biological Station, Michigan, USA - KBS C1-3 metaG | ecosystem: Host-associated > Plants > Roots > Rhizosphere > Soil ... | reverse complement strand
CCCGACAGGACCGCGGTGGCGGTGACGGCGGCTGCGGCGCCCACCGCCGACAGGGCGGCGAACCGCCTCGCCTTCAGCGTCACCGGGGCCTTCGGCCGCTTGCCGTAGTAGCCCTTCTCGGGCCTGCGGCCGCGGGGCCCGTCGGGCCCTTCCTTGCGGGCCATCTGCATCACCTGGGCAACGTGCAGCGCCCGCCTCCCGGTGCCGGCCTGGTCGATCTGCGTCTTGCACGAGAAGCCGTTGGCGACGATCAGCGTGTCGTCGCGGGCGGCGCGTACCGCCGGCAGCAGTGCCTGCTCGCCGCAGTCCATCGAGATGTCGTACTTGCCCTGCTCGAAGCCCCACGATCCGGCCAGTCCGCAGCAGCCGCCCTTGAGCGGTTCGGTGTCGACGCCCATCCGGGTGAGCAGCTTCCGCTCCGGCTCGCTGCCCCCGGTCGCCCGGTGGTGGCAGTGCGTCCACATCAGCGCCTTGCGCTCCAGCCGTGGCACCGGTACGTCGTACTTCTCGAAGAACTCGCTGAAGTGGTGGGCGTTGTGCTTCAGCCGCTCGGCGTCGTCGTCGTGCGGCAACATGTTGGTCAGCTCGTCCTTGAACACCGCGAGGCAGCTGGGCTCCATGCCGACGATCGGCGTGCCTGCGCGGATCTCGTCGCGCAGTTGGTCGATCACGTCGTGCAGGTAACGCCTGGCGACGTCGAGGAAGCCGTAGTCGTAGAGCGGCCGGCCGCAGCAGATGTGCCCCTGCGGCATGACGACCTGCCAGCCGGCCGCCTCGATCGCCTCGACGCAGGCGACGCCGACGTCGGTGTGCATCCGGTTGTTGAACGTGTCGGGGAAGACGACCACCCGGCGGCCACCGGGGTTCTGCGTGCCGCCACGTCTGCGCCACCACTCCTGCAGCGTCAGCGGCGCGAAGGAGGGAGCCGTGCGCCTCTGGCTGATCCCGGCGGCGGCCTTCACCAGCTGGGCGAACGGCGGCACGTGCAGCGCGAGGTTGGCCAGCCCGGGCACGTGTGACGCGAGCCTGGACGCCTGGTCGATGAAGCCCATCGCGTAGGCGTAGCGCGGTCGCCACCGGCGGGCGGACCGGTAGTGGTGGTAGAGGAACTCCGCCTTGTAGGTCGGCATGTCGACGTCGACGGGGCAGTCGCTGGTGCAGCCCTTGCAGGACAGGCACAGGTCGAGGGCGTCGTAGACCTCTTCCGACTTCCAGCCGTCGGTGATGACCTCGCCCTGGAGCATCTCGAACAGCAGCCGGGCCCGGCCGCGGGTGGAGTGCTTCTCCTCCCGAGTGACCTGGTAGCTCGGGCACATCGTGTTCTGTGCCTCGGGCACCCGGCACTTGCCGACGCCCACGCAACGCAGCGCGGCATGCGCGAAGTCGCCGCCGTCCCGGTCGTAGGCGAACTGCACCTCGGGGCGCCACGGGTTGTAGTCGGTGCCGAGCTTGAGATTCTCGTCGAGACGGTAGGGGTCGATGACCTTGCCGGGGTTCATCTTCCAGTCGGGGTCCCAGATCCGCTTGAACTCCCGCATCGCCGCCATGAGCTCCGGGCCGTACTACCGGTCGAGCAGCTCGGCCCGCTGCTGGCCGTCGCCGTGCTCGCCCGACAGCGACCCGCCGTACGACGTGACGAGGTCGGCCGCCTCCTCCATGAAGGCGCGGTAGGTCTTGAGGCCCTGCTCGGTGCGCAGGTCGAAGCTGATCCGGGAGTGGATGCAACCCTGGCCGAGGTGGCCGTACATCGCGCCGCGCAGCCCGTGCTTGCGGTAGAGCCTCTTCAGGTCGCGCAGGTAGTCGCCGACCCTCGGCGGTGGCACTGCGGAGTCCTCCCAACCCGGCCAGTGGTCGGTGCCGTCGGGCGGGAACGCCGTCGAGCCGAGGCCGCTCTCGCGGATCGCCCAGAAGTCCTCGCTGTTGCCACCCTCCTGCTTGCTCTTCGCGAGGACCATCCGGTCGGGTTCGAAACCCTTGTCGGCCGTCAGCCAGGCACAGAACTCCGCGGCCTGGCGCTCGCTGTCCGCCGCCTCGTCGGCGCCGAACTGCACCAGCAACCAGGCGTGCTCACCCGGCCGCGGCAGCTCCTCGAGGTCGTGCACGTTGATGTCGAGCGCCTGCTGGTCCTCGATGAGCGCGTGGTCGATGGCCTCGAGGCCGATCGGCTTCCACTTGTCGACGATCTCCTGCACCAGGTCGCCGGCCGTGCAGATGTCCTCGAACTGCACCACGACGAGCGTGCGCATGAGCATCGCCGGCGTAAGCAGCAGGGTGACGTTCAGCGCGGTGGCACAGGTGCTCTCCGTCCCGACCAGTGCGCGGGCGACGTTGAAACCCTTCTCGGGCAGCAGCTCGTCGAGGTTGTAGCCGGAGACCCGCCGCGGCATCTCGTCGACCGAGGGGTAGCCCGCGCGGATCGCGTCGGCGTAGCGGTCGCGCAGGTCGCGCAGCTGCGCGTAGATCTCTCCCTTGCGGCCACCGGCGGCGATGATCTCGTCGAGCCGGTCCTCCTCGTCGACGCCGACCCAGAACCGCTCGCCGTCGTAGGTCACCACCTCCATGGCATGGACGTTGTCCGACGTGCGCGGGCCGGGCCCGTAGAGGTGCGACTGCACCGAGTGGATGCCGCACGAGTTGTTGCCGACGTTGCCGCCGATGGTGCAGCGGGAGTGGGAGGAGGGGTCGGGTCCGAAGACGAGGTTCTGCTCGCCGGTGTGCTTGTTCAGCTGCTCGTTGATGACCCCCGGCTGCACGGTGACCTTGCGGCCGGGCACGTCGAGGCCGCCGATCTCCGTCAGGTACTTCGAGTTGTCGATGATCACCGCCCAGTTGACGGTCTCCCCCGACAGGCTGGTGCCGCCGCCGCGGTTGGTGATCGGGGCGCCGAACCGGTGGCAGATGCGATGCGCGGTGACGATGTCGTCGACGGTCTTCGGGATGACCACGCCGATGGGCACCTGGCGGAAGTTCGAGGCGTCGTTGGCGTACATCGCCTTCGAGCCCTTGTCGAAACGCACCTCGCCGGTGATGCCCTTGCGCAGCGCGCGTTCGAGACCCGCCACGTCGATCACGGCCGAGGAGTAGACGCCGCCGGGCACCAGTGGGTCGGTCTTGGCGGGCACCGCCCTGGTCGGGGTGTCGGTCTCCATGCGGACTGGCAGCCATCTCACGCCTGGACTCATGCAGGGCGCTTTCCCGGGCCGGCGGCGCCGACACCTGAGGGCCAGCGGGTGTGTCGCCGGACGAGACACCGGGCACGGCTAAAGGGACGAAACAGACAGCCCGCCGACGAGGAGTGACTGATGGCCGACGTTGCCCACTACATGCTCGAGCGCCTGCGCGACTGGGGCATCCACCGGATCTTCGGCTACCCGGGCGATGGCATCAACGCCTTCCTCGGGGCCTTCGAGAAGGTCGGTGACGACCCGTTCTTCGTGCAGACGCGGCACGAGGAGATGGCCGCGTTCATGGCGTGCGCCCACGCGAAGTTCACCGGCACGATCGGTGCCTGCATCGCCACGTCCGGCCCGGGCGCCATCCACCTCGCCAACGGGTTGTACGACGCGAAGCTCGACCACCAACCGGTGCTGGCGATCGTCGGCCAGCAGAAGCGGCAGTCGGTCGGGGCGCACTACCAGCAGGAGATCGACCTTCAGTCGTTCTTCAAGGACATCGGCGGCTTCGTCTCGACCGTGATGGACCAGCACTCCGCCCGCCACGTCCTCGACCGGGCGATCAAGTCCGCCCTGACCGAGCGGCGCCCGGCGGTTGTCATCGTCCCCGACGACGTCGCCGAGTCGGAGTACGCCGAACCACCGCGCATGCACGGCAGCGTCTTCTCCAGCGTCGGCTGGAACCAGCCGCACATGGTGCCCGACGGGGACCTCCTGCGGCAGGCGGCCGACGTCCTCAACCAGGGCCAGAAGGTTGCGATGCTGATCGGCCAGGGGGCGGCCAAGGCGCGCGACGAGGTGCTCCAGGTCGCCGACCTGCTCGGTGCCGGGATCGCGAAGGCGCTGCTCGGCAAGGACGCCGTGCCCGACACGCTGCCCTTCGTGACCGGCTCGCTCGGGCTGCTGGGCACCGAGCCCAGCCACAAGATGATGATGGGCTGCGACACCCTGTTCATGATCGGCACCAGCTTCCCCTACGCCGAGTGGCTGCCGGAGCCCGGTGCGGCCAAGTGCGTCGAGATCGACATCGACGGTTCGATGATCGGGGTGCGCTACCCCAACGACGTGTCGCTCGTCGGGGACTCGAAGGACACGCTCAAAGCGCTGATCCCTCTGCTGCAGCACAAGAAGGACCGCTCCTGGCAGAAACTGATCATGGGGGAGCGGCACACCTGGGACAAGGTCCTCGAGGAGCGGGCCCACCAGAAGGCCGACCCGGTCAACCCGCAGCTGGTGTTCTGGGAGCTCAACGAGCGGTTGCCGCGCGACGTCATAACGACGTCCGACTCCGGCTCGGCGACGAACTGGTGGGCACGCCACCTCTACCTGCACGACGAGATGAAGTCGTCGTTGTCCGGCACGCTCGCCACGATGCTCCCCGGGGTGCCCTACGCCATCGGCGCGAAGTTCGCCTTCCCCGAGCGGCCGGTCATCGCGTTCACCGGTGACGGCGCCTTCCAGATGCTCGGCATGAACGAGCTGCTGACCGTCAAGCGCTACCAGGAGCGGCTGCTCGAGAAGAACCCGACGCTGATCTTCGCCGTACTCGTCAACAAGGACCTCAACCAGGTCTCCTACGAGCAGCGGGTCCTCTCGGCCGACCCCAAGAACCCCGAGACGCAGACGGTGCCCTACGTGCCCGCCGCGGAGCTCGCCCGGCTGCTCGGCTTCGAGGGCATCAAGGTCGACCGGCCGGAGGACGTCGGGCCGGCGTGGGATCGTGCCCTCGCGGCCGACGGGCCGGTGCTGCTGGAGTTCGTGACCGACCCGCAGATCCCCCCGCTGCCGCCGCACGTGCGGCCCTCGATGCTCAAGAAGACGATGAAGGGTCTGGCGCACGGCGACGAGGACGCCGTCGGCATCGCGACCAAGGGCTTCAAGGGCAAGCTCACGGAGTTCACCGAGCACGCCAAGGACGCGCTGAGCCGCAGCTGAGCCCGGCCCGTTGCGGCCCCGGCGCAAGGAACGGGTGCGGAGGTTCCTTCTCGGAGCGGCGCAGGTACCGTTGAGGCCGTGCGCGAGGTCCTGCTCACCCGCCGCTGGCTGATCCTCACCGTGGTGATCGTGCTGGCGCAGCCGGCGTTCGCAGGTCTCGGCTGGTGGCAGTGGGGCCGGGGCTCCCGCACCCACGACATCCAGAACCTCGGCTACGCCTTCCAGTGGTGGTCGTTCGGCATCCTCGCGATCGGCGGTTGGATCAAGATGCTGCACGACGAGCTCAAGGAGCGTGACGAGGAACCCGCCGACACGACGACGGACGACCTGGCCGAGGAGCTCGCACCGGTGCTGCCGACGATCCACCAGAAGCAACGCCGCCGTGCGGTCGCGGTCGCTGTCGCCCAGCGCAGCTCGGTGGCGGTCCACGACGACGGCGCCGACGAGGAGCTGGCCGCCTACAACGCCTACCTCGCCTGGCTCGCTGCCAACCCGCGCTCGTGACCACCGCACCCGAGGGGCCCGCGCCGCGGACCGCCGGCCGCCGCACGCACCGGATCGGCGGCTCGCTGACGCGCTACCGCGTGATGGCCTACATCGTCGGGGTCTGGCTCACCGGCCTCTGCCTTGTCGGCCTGCCGTTGGAGTACATCGGGGGTTATCACCAGGTCGGTTTCGCGTGGACCGTGCACGGGCTGCTGTTCATCCTCTACGTGCTCGCGGCGTTCGAGCTGACCGTGATGCGGCTGCGCTGGCCGCTGCTGCGCAGCGTCGGAGTGCTCCTCGCCGGCACCATTCCCTTCCTGTCCTTCGTGGTCGAACGGCGCGTCACCGCGCGCGTCCGCGCGAACGAGGAGATCTGACGTGCGCCTGCGCCTTCGACCGACGAAGACGACCTTCTACGACATGTTCACGGACTCGGCCGACAACCTCGTCGACGGCATCCGCCTCATGAGCGCCCTCCTCGCCGCCGCCCCCGGCGACCGGCAGGTGATCGCGTCGAAGATCCGCGACTGCGAGCACGCCGGCGACGACGCCACCCACCGGATCCTGCGCGAGCTGAACTCCACGTTCGTGACGCCGTTCGACCGCGAGGACATCTACCGGCTGGCGAGCCGACTCGACGACGTCATGGACTTCGTCGAAGCCGCCTCCGACCTGGTCGTGCTCTACGACCTCGACGACCTGCCCTCGGAGCTGACCGCGATCACCGAGGTGCTGCAGCAGGCTGCGGTCACGACTGCCGAGGGGCTGCGGCGGCTGCAGTCGCTGCACAACCTCGAGGACTACTGGATCGGCATCAACGAGCTCGAGAACCGCGCCGACCAGCTCTACCGCCGGTTCCTCGCCAAGCTGTTCAGCGGGACCTACGACGCGCTGATGGTGCTGAAGCTCAAGGAGGTCGTCGACCAGCTCGAGGCCGCCGCCGACGCGTTCGAGAACGTCGCCGACACCGTCGAGACGATCGCCGTGAAGGAGTCATAGGCGCTCATGGCGCTCGACATCGGGCTGGCACTGCTCATCGTCATCGCTCTCGGATTCGACTTCACCAACGGTTTCCACGACGCGGCCAACGCCATCGCGACCTCGGTGTCGACCCGGGCGCTGACGCCCCGGGTGGCACTCGGGATGGCGGCAGTGCTCAACCTGGCCGGCGCCCTGCTCGCGACGGGGGTCGCGGCGACGATCGGCAAGGGAATCATCGAGATCCCCGTCGACCCCGGCGGGGCGATCGTGCTGGCGACGGCGGCCCTGGTCGGGGCGATCACCTGGAACCTCATCACCTGGTACTTCGGCCTGCCCTCGTCGTCGTCGCACGCGCTGATCGGCGGCCTCGTCGGCGCCGCGATCGCCGCGTCGTCGACGGTCAAGTGGACCGGCGTGATCGACAAGGTGATCATCCCGATGGTGCTCTCACCGATCGTCGGAATCGTCGTGGGCTACCTCTTCCACCTGGCCCTGCTCTGGATCGTGCACCGGGGCTCGCCGAGCAAGCTCAACCGCGGCTTCCGCCATGTCCAGACCCTGTCGGCGGCGGCGATGTCGTTCAGCCACGGCACCCAGGACGCGCAGAAGACGATGGGCGTGATCACCTTCGCGCTCGTTGCGACCGGCCACGTGTCGCGTGAGCACTTCCACGTGCCCTGGTGGGTGATCGGCCTGGCGGCCGGCGCGATCAGTCTCGGCACCTACTCCGGCGGCTGGCGGATCATGCGGACGCTGGGGCGGAGGATCATCCAGCTCGACCCGTCACGTGGCTTCGCGGCGGAGACCACGGCCGCCAGTGTGCTCCTGTCGGCCGCGCACTTCGGCGTACCGCTGTCGACCACCCACGTGATCACGTCATCGATTCTCGGCGTGGGCGCGACCAAGCGGTTCTCGGCGGTGCGGTGGGGCGTGGCCGGCAACATCGTGATCGCCTGGGTCCTCACGCTCCCGGCGGCCGGCACGGTCGCCGCGGCCGTCTTCTTCCTCCTGCACTGGGGTGTCTACGGCCACCCCCTTCCCTGAACCCTCGAAGAGCGCTCGCCGCGCCGCGCGTCGCAGGGCCAGGAGCACGGGACGACCCGCGATCACCACGAGGGCGGCCGTGGTGAGCGCCCGGGGCACGTCGAAGCCCAGCGACGTGGCCACGTCGTGGTGCACCCAGTGGTGCAGGTTGGTGGCCAGCGAGCCGCCGGGCACGAATGCGATCGCGGGCGGCAGGTCGTGCGCGAACGGCCAGAACCACAGGTTGAGCAGCAGCCCGTAGAGCAGACCGGCCACCGCGCCGTACGCCGCGAGCAGCGCGATCTCCCAGCGGCCGCGAGCCCGCGGCAGGCAGCCCGCACCGAAACCAACCCAGGCCGCCCCGAGCATCTCGAAGGGCAGCCACGGCCCGACGCCACCGGTCAGCAGCGCGCCGGCGAACATCGTCACCGCGCCCAGCACGAACCCGAACCCGCGCCCGAACACGCGTCCGGCGGGCAGCAGCAGGAAGAACATCGGCTGGAACCCGGTCGCCCCGCCGCCGAGCGGGCGCAGGGCCGCCCCGCAGGCGGCGAGCACCCCGAGCAGCGCGACCCCCTTCACGTCGAGGCCGCCGTCGGACACCTCGGCGAAGACGACGGCGAGCAGCAGGGGCAGCAGCGCCACGAACAGCCACGGCGCGTCGACCGCGTGCGAGCCGGCCAGCCGGCCGCCGGCGAACAGCGGCCAGGTGAAGCCGGCCAGTCCCGCAAGCGTCACCGCGGTGACCGCCAGGGCTGACCGGGGCCGCAGGGCCAACGCGGCCCGTCCGGATGCCGTCGGCATCGTCGCGGAGGTGGCGGTAGTCGTCATCCGGCCAGCGCCTCACGCACGTCGGTGACGGTCAGCATGGGCAGCGGCGCCAGCACCTTCGCGACCTGCGGCGCGAACGCCGGCGACGCGGTGACCACCTCGCGGGTCGGGCCGTCGGTGACCACCTCGCCCTCGGCGAGCATCACGACGCGGTCGGCCAGCTCGGCGACGAGCTCGACGTCGTGGGTCGCGAGCAGCACGCCGTGACCGGCGGCGGCGAGCCGGCGCAGCGCGGCGGCCAGCATCCGCTTGGCGGGGTAGTCGAGGCCCCTGGTCGGCTCGTCGAGCAGCACGAGCGGCGGGGCGGCGGCCAGCACGACGGCCAGGGCGAGCGCGAGCCGGCCACCCTCGGACAGGTCACGCGGGTGCAGGTCGCCGTCGGCGTCGGGCAGCAGCTCGGTCAGCAGCCGCCACGCGGTGCCCGGCGCCGCTCCGCTGTCACGATCGGCGTCGGCACACTCGCCCGCCACGGTCTCGGCGTAGAGGAGGTCGCCGGGTTGCTGCGGGACCAGGCCGACGTGTCGCAGCAGGTCGCGCGGCCGCAGCCGGGCCGGGTCGGCGCCACCCACCCGGGCCGTGCCGGACGCGGGCGCCCGCATGCCCACCAGTGCGCCGAGCAGCGTCGACTTGCCCGCCCCGTTGCGACCCATGAGCGCAACGACCTCGCCCCGGCGTACGACGAGGGAGACGCCCCGCAACGCGACCGTCGCGCCGTAGCGGACGACGAGGTCACCGGCCTCGCCCACGGGCCCCTGCGCCGACGCCGGCGCGGGGACCGGCACGCGGCCGGCCAGCCGGTCGCGCAGCTCGGCGCTGCGCCGGCGCGCGTCGCGGATCGAGAGCGGCAGCGGGGACCAGCCCGCGAGGCGGCCGAGCTCGACCACGGGTGGTGCGACCGGCGAGGTCGCGAGCACCGCTGCCGGGGGGCCGTCGACGAGCGGTGCGCCGCCGCCCGGGACGAGCACGAGGCGGTCGGCGTACTGCACGACGCGCTCCAGCCGGTGCTCGGCCAGGAGCACGGTGAGGCCGAGGTCGTGGACGAGGCGCGTCAGGGTCGCGAGCACCTCCTCGGCAGCGGCCGGGTCGAGGGCGGACGTCGGCTCGTCGAGCACGAGCACCCGAGGACCGCTGGTCAACACCGAACCGATCGCCACCCGCTGCTGCTGCCCGGCAGACAGCGCGAGCAGCGGCCGGTCGCGAAGGTCGACCAGCCCCATCAGGTCGAGGGTCTCCTCGACCCTGCGGCGCATGACGTCTGGGGCGACGCCCAGCGACTCGAGGCTGTAGGCGAGCTCGTCCTCGACGGTGTCGGTGACGAAGCCCGCGAGCGGGTCCTGCAAGACCGAACCCACGGTGTCGGCCAGCTCGCGCGGCGGGTGCTCGCGGGTGTCGCGGCCGTCGACGGTCACGCGGCCCGCGAGCAGGCCGCCGGTGAAGTGCGGCACCAGGCCGGAGACGCAGCGCAGCAGCGTCGACTTGCCCGACCCGGTGCGACCGACCACCAGGCAGAGCTCTCCCTCGGGGATCGTGAGGTCGACCCCCCGCAGCACCGGGTCACCGGCTCCCGGGTAGGTCACCGAGACGTGCTCGAAGCGGATCACGCGGCCACCGCCCGGCGGGTCCGCATCGCCGCGGGCACCTCGGGCGCCGCCCAGGCCGGCAGCAGCGCGCAGGCGAGCCCCGCCACCGGCAGCAACGGCAGGGTCGGGGCGACCAGTGGCGACGTCGACGGGTCGAGGGCGCCCGGGTCGGTGGCGAAGACCGCGGCGGCCGCCAGCACCCCGCCGAGCACGACCAGCCACTCCGGCAGCGCCCAGGGGTCCGGCCGGTAGCGGGTCCGGGGGGTACGCCGCCCGGCGAGAGCCAGCCCGGCCGCCGCGAGTGCGGCGCCGACGGCGAGCAGCGGCAGGCCGAGCGCGGTCGGCGCGGAGGAGTCGAGCAGGCCGTAGGTGCTCGCGCACACCGCGAGAAGCCCGCTCACCGTCAGCGCCGCCGTGAGCCGGCGCTCGCGGGCCGGCACGCCCGCGCGGCGCCCGAAGCCGCGGGTGTCCATCGCCGCCGCGAGGTCGAGCGAGCGCTCCAGGGCGTCCTCCAGCACCGGCACCACCAGGCCACGCAGCCCGGACAGCCCGCGGATCGTCCGTCCCCGAAGCCGTCGCGCGGCGCGGACCCGGCCGGCCGCGACCACGGCCTGCGGGGCGAACGTCAGCGCGACCGTCACCGCCACCCCGATCTCGTAGATCGCGGCCGGGAGCACCCGCAGCAGGCGGGCCGGGCTCGCGAGCGCGTTGGCGGCGCCGACGCAGACCAGGATCGCGGCCAGGCGCAGCCCGTCGTACGCCGCCGCCACGGTGCCCTCGACGGTCACGTCGCCGCCGATGCGTAGCCCGGCGAACGATGACGGCAACGGCACCTGCGGCAGCCGCACCAGCGTGTGTCCCGGCACCCCGCCGCCGAAGAGGATCTGCAGCAGCACCCTGATCAGCAGCACGGTCAGCGCGAGCCGTACGAACGCCGCGTAGGAGCGGGCCCACGGAGCGTCGGTGCGCCGGGCAGCGACCACGTAGCCGGCGGCCGCCATGGCGAGCAGCAGCAGCAGCGGGTTCGTGGTGCGGCTCGCCGCGGTGCCTAGACCGATGGCCCACAGCCACCACGCGGCGGGGTGCAGCAGCCGCGGCAGCCGGGCCTGCGCGAGGGGGTGCGCCGCGGTCGTCATCGCCGGGCCCGCAGCAAGGCGCCGCCACCGAGCGCGACGGCCACCGCGACGCCGACGACCAGCCCGGTCGGGAAGCCGCCGCCGGGCTTCCCGCCGGAGTGCGCCGCGGCCCGCGTGCGCCCCGCCGGATCCGGCGGGGGCGTGGCCGTGCTCCCGCCGGCCGGTGCCGCGGAGGTGGCGGTCACGGCCGGCGAGGTCTTTGCGGCTGCCGGCGCGCGGGTCGCGGGCGGCCGGCCGGTGGTGCCTGCCGTCGCGACGCCGGGCGCGGACCCGCCGCCCGTGGCGGGGACCGGCGCGGCGGCCGCCGTCGCGGCCGGAGCGGGCGCGGGTGCCGGCCGGGCGGGCGCAGCCGGCGGCGTCGCGGTCGCGGCGGGCGGGCAGATCTGGGACTCCGGGATGTTCGGCGGCGGGTCGCTGCCCTCCGGGCCGCCGTTCTGCCAGACCCAGCCGTCGCTGGAGTTGTTGGCCGGCTGGTAGGTGCCGGACCCCTCGGAGCTGTACTGCCAGGTGCTGGAGCCGGCCGGGCGGTGCCAGTAGGCCCAGTAGTGCGAGCTGTCGGTCGCGCTGCATCCCTGTGCCGGCTGCCCGTCGATGGTGCAGATCAGCCCGTCGCTGCGGAACGTCATCGTGTGCCCGGCGGCCTTGAGCACCTGCGTGCCGGTCGTGCCGTCGGGCACTTTCGCGCAGGTCGATGCGACGCTGCCGCCGAGCGTCCGGAAGTCGACGACGACGGCCACGCAGATCTGCCTCGCCGCGCTGCTCGGCACCGCGGGCAGCAGCCCGGCGAGTGCCGGCGCCACCGTCACCAGGAGCGCCGGCACCCACCATCTGCGGGCGCGCGTCGTTGCCATGTCAGGCCGTGCGCCGGCCCCATCGCAGGAGCACTGCGCCGATGGCCAGCGCCGCCAGCGCGGCGGCCACGAGCGGCACGACCGGCGCGCTGCTGCCGGTGCGCGGCAGCTCCGCGGTGCCGGAGCTCGCGAGGGGAGCAGGCCGCTGGACGTGGCCGTCGGTCAGTGGTGCGACGGTGCGCGTGGCGGTGGGCGTCGGCGTGGGGGTCGCCGTCGCGGCGCAGGCCAGGGTCGGCGCTGCCGCGCCCGCGCCCGACTCGGTGATCTGGGCGAGCGTCTTGCCGGCCAGCGCCTGCGCGGCCTGTGAGGTGGCGCGCACGGCGGTCGCGCCGAAGGTGCCGCTGAACGTCACCGCGCCCCGCTGGGCGGTCGTGCCCGCGCACCCCACCTGGAGGCCGCGCAGGTAGGCGATGGACGCCGACGGGTCGCCGCCCGCGGCGAGCAGCGCCTGGACGGCGATCGCGGTGGAGTTGGCGTTGCTGCTCGGCGTACCGAAGCCGTTGTCGGAGTTGCGGTGCGCGGTCAGCCAGGCGACCGCCTTGCTGGCGTCGGTGCGCGTGGCCGCGAGCGCCTGCACGGCGAACGACGTGGTGTCGGCGTCGCTCGTGCAGGGAGCGCTCGTGCTGGTGCGGACGTCGGTCTGGAAGCCGCCGTCGGCGCACTGCTGCCCGGCCAGCCAGGAGACCGCCTTGGCGTCGGGCTTGGTGTCGGTCCGTGAGAGGGCGACCAGTGCGAGCGCCTGGGTCACCACGCTCTGGTAGCCGTTCTGCGTGTCCGGGTCGGTGTAGAGGCCGTCCGACGCCTCCTCGCCCTGCAGCGCCTTGACCAGGTCGGTGTTGCCGAAGGCGTGCGGATCCTCGCCCTGCGCGACCGCGACGAGGATCAGCTTGGCCAGCGAGCCGGGGTAGTAGTTCGGCGCGGTGCCGGCATACGCGTCGACCTGGGTCGCGAGCCAGGTGGTCGCCCGCTTCGCGGCGTCCTGCGCGACCCCGGCCGCGTCGAAGGACAGCACCGCGTCGGCGGTCAGGCCCTGGTCGGCGTAGGTCTGCGTGGCGCCGTTCTGATCGACGTACGACGAGGTCAGGTGGTCGGCCTGCGGCCCGGTCAGCTGCCCGGCGAGCCACCCGGCTGCGGCCCGGGCGGGGTCCGTGGTGGACGCGCCGGTCGTCGGCGCCGGGGTGGCGGCGTAGGCCGGAGCGGCCCAGAGCGGGGCGGCGAGCAGGCCGGCGAGCGTGACGCCGGTCGCGGCGCGGGTGACGAGAGACACCGGTGGCCTTTCGGTTCGGAGATCGCGGCGCGTCGCCGGACCCACCCCCGAACCGACAAACCCCCCGTCGCCGGACGGCGACAGGGGGCGGTCACGGGCGCACGGCCCGGGCTCCGCCCCGCGAACCTCGACGGATGTCAGGGAGCCCTCGTCACCGCCAGGTGTTCCGGCTCGCTCCCGGGAGTCCACCCGGAGGCCTACGGTTGCGGGTCAGCGCCGGATTTCGACCGGCTTCCCCTGTCCGTGACGACTGCGGCTACAGCGGACCACGACGGCAGGTCGTTGTCAAAGGCGGGTCGCCGGCCCGCCGCACGTGGCACCGTGGAGGCGTGCACGTGGTCCGTGTCCTCGCCGCCGGTGTGCTCGTCGCCGTGGCCGCCGGGTGCGGCACGGGCGGGCAGGAGCTGGTCGTGCTGCCGCCGACCGCGCACCCGGCGACGAAAGTCGCGCCGCCCACGACCGCCCCTCCGACCGCCTCGCCTCACCCGGGCAAGCCGCACGTCACCGTGCAACCGGCCAAGGGACTGCACGACGGGCAGGCCGTGCACGTCACCGGCACCGGCTTCACCCCCGGAGCGACCTACATCGTCGCCGAGTGCGGCGACAAGGGGAGCAAGACCGGCCAGGGCGACTGCGACATCACCGCCGTCGTGCCCGCGACCGCCGACGGCACCGGCACGGTGCAGGCCGACTACACGGTCAAGAAAGGCCCGTTCGGCACGCACAACATCGTCTGCAGCGCGACCCAGCCGTGCCTGATCAACGTCAGCCAGCCGACACCCGACCCGACGCAGCAGGCCGACGCCCGCATCGTCTTCGCCGGTTAGCGGCCGCCGCCTGCCGCCGCGGTCCCTCAGATCGTCGCGACCGGCGTCGGTGTGTTCGGCTCGTCGACCACCCGGCCGTCGCGCATCCGCACGATCCGGTCGCACGACTGCGCCACCCGCGCGTCGTGGGTCACCATCAGGATGCAGAGTGACGGGGCGTCCTGGCGCAGCCGCTGGAACAGCGACAGCACGTGGTCGACGGACTTCTCGTCGAGGCTGCCGGTCGGCTCGTCGGCGAGGAGGATCGGCGGGTCGTTGGCCAGCGACCGTGCGATCGCGACGCGCTGACGTTCGCCGCCGGAGAGCTTGGTGGGGGGCCGGTTCTCGCGCCCGGCGAGGTCGACCGCGGCGAGCAGCTGCAGCGCTCGTTCGTGCCGCTCGCCGCGGGACAGGTGCGTGCCGAACATCGCGATCTCGACGTTGCGTACGGCGGACAGGTGGGGCAGCAGGTTGTGCAGCTGGAAGACCAGCCCGACGGTGGTGCGCCGGTAGTCGCTCGGGTCGGACAGCGTCGACAGGTCGATGCCGTCGACCCGGATCGTGCCGGAGGTCGGGCTGTCGAGCTTCGCCAGCAGGTGCAGCAGCGTCGACTTGCCGCACCCCGACGGCCCGGTGATGGCGACCGACTCCCCGGGGCGCACCCGCAGCGTCACCCCGTCGAGTGCCCGCACGATCCCGCCGTCGAAGTGCTTGACGACGTTGATCGCCTCGATGGCGTAGTCCGGCGCCGCCTGCGTCGCGGCGGTAGCGGGGACCGGCTCACTCATGGCGCAGCGCCTCCAACGGAGCGAGGAACGCCGCGCGCAGCGCGGGGTAGAGCGCGCCGAGCACGACCATGCCGGCCGCGGTGTAGATCGCGCGGCCGAACGTGCTGCCGGTGTAGTCGAGGTGCAGCACGCCTTGCAGCGACGGCAGCTGCGCTACGACGCTGGTCGCGGCGAACGACAACGCCACCCCCGCGGCCGCACCGACTATCCCGATGAGGCCGGCCTCGCTCATCACGAGCCCGAGAATGCGGGTGCGACGCCAACCGATCGCCGACAGGACGCCGAACTCCCGGGTGCGCTCGATGAACGTCATCGTCATCGTGCTCATCACGATGACCGCGCCGATGAGCACGGCGAGGATCGTGCTGCCCTTGTCGGCCGCGTTGATGAACTGCAGGCTGCGGTCGGCCCGGCCGAAGTCGGCGGCCGTGCGCACGGTCACCAGCTGCGGGAAGTCCTTGTCGATGCGGGCCTGCGCGGCCTGGACGTTGACGCCGGCGCGCACCTGCACGAACAGCAGCGAGAGCTGCCCCGACTGCCGCTGGTGGGCCTGCATCCCGATCAGCGGGAACATGGCGCCCTGGTCGCCGAGCGACTGGCCGGTCTGGTAGAGCCCGACGATCTTGTAGTTGACGTTGTCGATGTGGAACGTCTCGCCGACCTTCTTGCCGAGGTTGCGCGCCGCCTCGTAGCCCAGCAGCACCTCGTGCTGCGCGGTCGGCGCCGGTGCCCGCCCTTGGATGATGTTGACGCCGAAGCCGGCCATCTCGTCCGGGCGGATGCCGATCTCGATGAATAGCGGGTTGGCGGCGTCGTACTTCTTCGTCGCCAGCAGCACTCCGATGGCCTGGGCGACGTCGGGGTCCTGGCGCAGCCGGTCGAGGTCCGCCTGCTGCACCGAGCTCGACAGGATGTCGGAGACACCCTTCTGCGCGACGGTGAAGTCGGCCCGGCCCACCTGCATGATCGCCAGCGCGCTGGTGCGGATGCTGTGGTTGACCAGCCCCAGCGTCACCACGGTCATGACGCCGATGGCGACGGCCAGAGCCGTGAGGATCGAGCGCACCTTCTTCGTGGCGACGTTGCGCGCCACCAGCGACAGAAACGACACGGGTCCCTCCCGGCCACGACGGTAGCGCGCAGTAACCGCCCCAGGGCGGAGATCGCCTACCATGTCCTTCTCGTGCGATTCCTCGACGACACGGTTGCGTCGTACGACCTCACCTACGACGACGTGTTCATGGTCCCCCGGCGATCCGCGGTCGGCTCGCGGCTCGACGTCGATCTCTCGACGCGTGACGGCAGCGGTACGACGATCCCGATCGTCGTCGCCAACATGACGGCCGTCGCGGGCCGGCGGATGGCCGAGACCGTGGCCCGCCGCGGCGGCCTCGCCGTCATCCCGCAGGACATCCCGGCCGAGGTCGTCGCCGACGTCGTGCAGTGGGTGAAGGCCCGCCACCTCGTGCACGACACGGCGATCACGTTGACCGGCACCGACACCGTCGGCGACGCGCTCGCGCTGCTGCCCAAGCGCGCACACGGGGCCGTCGTCGTGGTGGCCGACGGGCGGCCGGTCGGCGTCGTCACCGAGGCCGACTGCACCGGCGTCGACCGGTTCACCCAGCTCGGCCGGGTGATGTCCACGGAGCTGCTCACGCTGCCGGAGAAGGTGCTGCCGCGGGTGGCCTTCGACCGCCTGCACGAGAGCCGGCACCGGCTGGCGCCGGTGGTGGGCGACGACGGTCGCCTCGTCGGCATCCTCACCCGCACGGCTGCGCTGCGCGCGACCCTCTACGACCCGGCGGTCGACGACCGCGGCCGGTTGCGGGTCGCGGTGGCCGTCGGCATCAACGGCGACGTCGCGACGAAGACGCGTGACGCGCTCGAGACCGGCGCCGACCTGCTCGTGCTCGACACCGCCCACGGTCACCAGGAGAAGATGCTCGCCGCGCTGCAGGCGGTGCGGGCCCTCGACCCGGCGGTGCCGGTCGTCGCCGGCAACGTCGTCTCGGCAGAGGGCGTGCGCGACCTCGTCGCCGCCGGCGCCGACATCGTCAAGGTCGGCGTCGGACCGGGCGCCATGTGCACGACCCGGATGATGACCGGTGTCGGCCGGCCGCAGTTCTCCGCCGTGCTCGAGTGCTCCGCCGAGGCGGCCCGGCTGGGCAAGCACGTCTGGGCCGACGGCGGTGTTCGCCACCCGCGTGACGTGGCGCTCGCCCTCGCCGCGGGAGCGTCCAACGTCATGGTCGGGTCGTGGTTCGCCGGCACCCACGAGTCGCCCGGCGACATCCACGAGGACGCGTCGGGCCGCCGCTACAAGGAGAGCTTCGGCATGGCCTCGGCCCGTGCCGTCAAGGGGCGCACCGCCGAGGAGTCGGCCTTCGACCGCGCCCGCAAGGGGCTCTTCGAGGAAGGCATCTCCACGTCGCGCATGTACCTCGACCCCGAGCGACCCGGCGTCGAGGACCTGCTCGACGCGATCGTCGCGGGCCTCCGCAGCGCCTGCACCTACGCCGGCGCGGGCACGCTCGCCGAGCTGCACGAGCGCGCGGTGGTGGGCGTGCAGAGCGCGGCCGGCTACGCCGAGGGCCGCCCGCTGCACACCAGCTGGTAGCGCGGCGGGCGAGGTAGTCCCTTCCGCCCGCACCGATCACCGGAGCGGCGGATGCTGCGGAATGCACCGGTCGGGCAACCTTGTTGGCACCTCATGCGTCTAGTCGTATGACCGGCACCCCCGCCGGGCATCATGTGCCTGCCCCACCGAGTCGACCGGAGCAGCCCCGTGCGTCTGCGTACCGCCCTCACCTCTGCGGTCGCCGTCCTTGCCGTCGCCGGTGGCGGGGTCGCGGCCTACGAGACGCTGGGCACCGGCTCCCAGCCCGGGAGCGTCACCGCGGCACAGGGCACCGCCGAGCTGTCACCGTTGCCGCCGCCCCCCGCCAAGCTGGTCGTCGCGCTGCAGAACGCGCAGGGGCAGGTGCCGTGGGACCAGCCGCTACGGCTGGTCGCCGAGCACGCCGCGATCACCTCGACCTCGGTCACCGGGCCTGGCGGCCAGGCGCTGCCGGGTCACGCAACGGCCGACGGGTCGGAGTGGCGCAGCAGCAACACGCTGGAGCCGCTCGAGACCTACACGGTCCACGTCGCCTACCAGGACCTGCGCGGCAAGAGCCACACCGACGACCTCAAGGTGCTGGTCGCCGACTCCGAGAAGCACCTGCGGCCGGTGCTCAACCCGGCGATGAGCGCCGTGGTCGGCATCGGCCAGCCCGCGATCGTCACCTTCAACCGCACCGTGCCCGACAGCGAGAAGGCCGACGTCGAGCGGCGGCTGACGATCAGCACCAGCCCCAGCGTCGAGGGCTCGTGGCACTGGATCAGCGGCACCGAGATCCACTGGCGGCCCCAGAACTACTGGGCGCCCGGCACGACCGTGACCTTCGGCGTCAACCTCGCGCACCTCTACCTCGGTGACGGGGTCTGGGGCGAGCGCGACGCGCACACCGCGACCTACCGCATCGGCGACTCCCACGTCAGCAAGGTCGACGTCAAGAACCACTCGATGCAGGTCTTCGCCAACGGCAAGCTGGTCAAGACGTTCAAGATCAGCGCGGGCCGCGAGGACAAGTGGCCCACGATGGGCGGCGTCCACATCGCGCTCGACAAGGCGCCCACGGTGATCATGGACTCCGCGACGGTGGGCATCCCACGCAACTCGCCCGACGGCTACTACGAGACGGTCAAGTGGGACGTCCGCATCTCCAACGGCGGCGCGTTCGTCCACTCCGCCCCGTGGTCGGTGGCGGACCAGGGCAACACCAACGTCTCCCACGGCTGCGTCAACCTCGCGCCGTCCGACGCGGAGTGGTTCTACAACTTCTCCCAGCGCGGCGACATCATCGACATCTTCAACACCCCCCGCCAGCCGGTGCGCTGGGACGCCGGCACCGCCGACTGGAACATGTCCTGGGCCGACTGGCTCGCTGGGTCAGCTCTTCACTAGCCGCACGAAGCCTGACGGGGTGAGGGCGCCGGTGACCGACCGGTCGTGGGCGTCCACGGGCACGGCGTCGAGCACCTCGTCGTCGAAGACCACCGCGTACGCCGGCTGCGCCAGGCTCGCCAGCAGCCGGTCGTAGTGCCCGCCGCCCCGGCCCAGCCGGTGCCCGGCGCGGTCGACGGCCAGCGCCGGCACCAGCAACAGGTCGGCCTCGGCGACGGCTTCCGGCCCGAGCCGCGGGCCGGCCGGTTCGCGCAGGCCGAACCGTCCCGCCACGAGGTCGGCCGTTCCCGTGTACGCCGCCCAGGCCAGGCGCCCGCCCCGGAGGGCCACCGGCAGCAAGACCTCCAGGCCGCGCGCCGCCGCTTCGTCGAGCAGTGGCCCGGTGCCGGGCTCGTCGTCCACTCCGACGTACGCCGTCACGCAGCGCGCGGCACCGATCTCCGGCAGGGCGTCGAGGTGGCGCGCCAGCCCGGCGGCGGCGGCGCGACGCTCCGCCGGCGACCTGCTCGCCCGCCGCGCCAGCAGCTGCGCCCGCAGGCGTGACTTCACCACACTTATGGCGGTTGGCGGGGTGGCGGGCACCGGTCCACAATGACGCAGCGCGACGGCGGGGGAGCGCAGCGCAAGCAGAGTTGGCGGGGGGCCGTCGACGAAGGGTTCCCGCGGTGAGCAGCCTCCGCGCCCGGCTGTGGTTGGCGTTCGTGCTCGTCGTGCTGGTGCCCGTCGCCGCCGGGGCCGTCCTGATGCTCACCCGGGTCCCCTCCGCGCTGCAGAGCCAGGTCGACGAGCGGCTGTCCGCCGGCCGGGCCGCCATCACCGAGGTCGTCGGCGACCTCTGCCGCACCGCCCAGGTCGGCGCCGACCTCGTCGCGCACGAGCTACCGACGGCGACCACGTCGGCCGCGGTCGCCGACGTCGTCGACCGGCAGGTCGTCGGCTACGCCGCCGTCCTCGATCCGGCCGGCCGCGTCGTCGCCGAGCGCGGCACCGTGCCGCAGCTCCCGGGCGGCGGCCCCGTCGGCGCCGCGGCTCCGGCCGGCTCCTGCGTGGCGGGTCGTGGCGCCGGTGGCTACGTGCTGGTCACCTCAGTCGCGCTGCACAACCCCGACGGCTCCGCGCGCGGGACCGTCGTCGCCGGGGTGCCGTTGCCGCGGGAGCGGCTCCGCGCGCTGGCAGGTGGCGCAGACACCGCCCTGACCATCGTCTCCCGGGGCGAGCCCGTGGCGAGCACGCTGCCGCCGCGGCGCGCCGCGCAGGTCGCCGCGGTCGCCGAGCGTGCCGTGGCCGCCAGCGGTTCCGTGCACGCCGGCGGCCAGATCGTCACGGCGGCACACAGCGTGCCCGGCGGGCCGCTCGTCGTGGTCAGCGATGCCCAACCCGGGCGCAGCGGGCTGGTCGCCGTGGTCGCGGTGGTGCTGCTGGTGGCGCTCCTCGTCGCGACGGCGGTCGCGTGGCTGCTGGCCGGGCTGACGACGCGTCCCCTCGTCGAGCTCGCCGACGCCGCCGGCCGGGTCGCGGGCGGTGACCTGGACACCCGCATCCCGGTGCGCTCCCGGGACGAGGTCGGCATGCTCGCCGTGGCGTTCAACGAGATGACCGACAAGCTGCAGTCGCACATCCGTGCGCTGGTCGCGAGTCGCGACCAGCTGCGGCGCAACCTCTCCCGGCTCGGCGACACGCTGTCGAGCACCCACGACCTCGACCGCATCCTCGGCGTGATCCTCGAGGCGGCCATGGCGACCACCAACGCCACCGCGGGCGCGGTGCTGCTCGTCTCGCCCGATCGCAGCCGGCTCGAGCTCGCGGTCGGCGTCGGCCTCGGACCGCGTGGTGTCGGCGAGACGCTCTCGATCCCCCTCGGCTCCGGTGTCACCGGTCGGGTGGCCGTGCGGGCCGAACCGTTGCGTGGTCGGGTCGGGCCCGGGCAGCTGGTGCTGTCGCCGGAGGAGCCACAGGCGGCGGCGGTGCTGGCTGCGCCGCTGCACAGCGGGGAACGTGTCGTCGGCGTGCTCAACCTCTACGACCCCGACGGGTCGTCGGAGTTCCGCGAGGGCGACCTCGTCACGATCCGGTCGTTCGCCGCGCAGGCCAGCGTCGCCGTCGAGAACGTCCTGCTGCACGAGGAGGCGCAGCGGCTCTCGATCACCGACCCGCTGACCGGGTTGTGGAACTACCGCTACCTGCAGATGGCCCTCGAGCAGGAGATCGAGCGGGCCACCCGGTTCGGCCGACCGCTGAGCCTGCTCATGCTCGACCTTGACCACTTCAAGGACGTCAACGACGCCTACGGCCACCAGCGAGGTGATGCGGTGCTGGTCGAGCTGGCCGCCCGGGTGCACTCGGTGATCCGCGAGGTCGACGTCGTCGCCCGCTACGGCGGTGAGGAGCTCGTGCTGCTGCTGCCCGAGACGGGCGCTGCCGGCGCGACGACGTCCGCCGAGCGCATCTGCGAGGTCGTTCGCAACCGGTCGTTCGACGGTCACGGCGACGACCAGCCGGCGATCAGGGTCACCGTGTCGGTCGGTGTCTCGACCTACCCGACCCACGCGGCCGACGGGCCCGGCCTGATCCGGGCCGCCGACGAGGCGCTGTACGCCGCGAAGACCGAGGGCCGCGACCAGTGGCGGGTGGCCGTGCCCCACGCGACGCTCCGCGGGGCTCCGGCACAGCAGCAACAGCGGCGCTGAGCGCGCCCCGTTAGGGTCCGGCTCATGAGCAGCAGCCCGGCGCGCGCCCGCAAGGCGGTGATCCCCGCCGCGGGTCTCGGCACGCGGTTCCTGCCTGCGACCAAGGCGGTCCCGAAGGAGATGATCCCGGTCGTCGACAAGCCGGCCATCCAGTACGTCGTCGAGGAGGCCTCCCGCGCCGGCCTCGCCGACGTGCTCATGGTCACCGGGCGCAACAAGGGCGCGCTGGAGGACCACTTCGACCGGGCCTACGAGCTGGAGGACACCCTCGAGGGCCAGCCGAGCAAGAAGGACCTGCTGGAGCGGGTCCGCGCCGCGACCGACCTCGCGACCGTCCACTTCGTGCGCCAGCAGGACCCGCGCGGTCTCGGCCACGCCGTGCTCTGCGCCGCAGACCATGTGGGCGGCGAACCGTTCGCCGTGCTGCTCGGCGACGACCTCATCGACGAGCGCGACCCGGTGCTGCCGCGGATGATCGAGGTGCAGCAGCGCTACGGCGGGTGCGTCATCTGCCTGCTCGAGGTGCCCCGCGAGCAGATCCGGCTCTACGGCGCCGCCGCCACCGCGCCGACGGGCGAGGCCGATGTCGTCCGGGTCACCGGCATGGTCGAGAAACCCGAACCGGCCGAGGCGCCGAGCAACCTCGCGATGATCGGTCGCTACGTGCTGGCCGCCGAGCTGTTCGACGTCATCCGCAGCACCCCACCCGGCCGAGGCGGCGAGATCCAGCTGACCGACGCCATCGAGGCCTACGGCAAGAGCGCCGGCCCGGTGCACGGAGTGGTCTTCCGAGGGCGTCGTTACGACACCGGAGACAAGGGCGACTACCTCCGGTCGGTCGTGCAGCTCGCCGCCGACCGGCCGGATCTCGGGCCGGATTTCCTTGCCTGGTTGCAAGAATGGCTGCCGGATCGGCTGGCCGGTGGCGACGAGGAGCCGGTGCGGCCGTGACCTCCCCACCGCACGGCGACCACGGGCACGCCCCGCCGCAGCGCACCGTCGAGCAGCACCTCGAGGAGATCCTCGAGGTGGTCTCCCCGCTGTCCGAGCTCGACCTCTCGCTGCTCGACGCGCACGGGTGCGTGCTCGCCGAGGACGTCACGAGCAGCCACCCGCTGCCGCCCTTCGACAACTCCGCGATGGACGGCTACGCCGTGCGCCGGGCCGACGTCGCCGGTGCCTCCGAGGAGTCCCCGACGATGCTGCCGGTGGTGGGCGACGTGGCCGCCGGCAGCGCGACCCCTTACACGGTGCAGCCCGGGTTGTGCGTCCGGATCATGACGGGGGCGCCGCTGCCCCCCGGCGCCGACGCGGTGGTCCCGGTGGAGTGGACCGACGGTGGCATCGCGACCGTGGCGATTCGGCGTACGCCGCGGGAGGGTGCGCACATCCGCCGCGCCGGCGAGGACGTGACGGCGGGCCAGCAGGTGCTGCCGGCCGGCACGCATCTCGGTGCCGCGCAGGTCGCCCTGCTCGCCGCGGTCGGCCGGGCCCGCGTGCTGGCCCGCCCCCGCCCGCGTGTGGTGATCCTGTCGACCGGCAGCGAGCTGGTCGAGCCGGGTACGCCGCTGGGCCACGGTCAGATCGTCGACTCCAACTCCTACGGGCTGACCTGCGCGGCCCGGGAGGCGGGCGCGATCGCGTTCCGGGTCGGCATCACCACCGACGACCCCCGGGAGTTCCGCGACACGCTCGAGGACCAGCTGATCCGCGCCGACTGCATCATCACCAGCGGTGGGGTCAGCGCCGGCGCCTACGACGTGGTGAAAGAGGTGCTGTCCCAGCTCGGCACCGTCGGCTTCCACCGGGTCGCCATGCAGCCCGGCATGCCCCAGGGGTTCGGCACCGTCGGACCGGAGGCGACGCCGTTCTTCGGGCTGCCCGGCAACCCGGTCAGCGCGCTGATCTCCTTCGAGGTGTTCGTGCGGCCCGCGCTGCGCCGCATGCTCGGCACCGAGCCGATCCAGCGGCCCACGGTGCGCGCCAAGCTCGAGAGCCCGATTCGCAAGGGGGCGGGCCGCCGGCAGTTCGCGCGCGGCCGGCTGCGGGTCAAGGACGGCGCCTATGTGGTCGCGCCCTTCGAGGGCCCGGGCTCGCACCTGCTAGCCGACTACGCCGCCGCCAACACGCTCGTCGTCGTCCCGGAGGAGACGACCGAGCTACCTGCGGGCGCGGCGGTTGACTGCCTGATGCTCGAGAGAAGGCAGCGATGAGCAAGCGGCTGACCCACGTCGACGCGACCGGCGCGGCCCGCATGGTCGACGTCGCCACCAAGGACGTGACCGTCCGCACGGCGACCGCGCGGGGCCGGGTGCTGGTGTCGCCACGGGTCGTCGAGCTGCTCCGCGGCGAGGGCGTGCCCAAAGGCGACGCGCTCGCCGTCGCCCGCATCGCCGGGATCATGGCCGCCAAGCGCACGCCCGACCTGGTGCCGCTCTGCCACCCGATCGCCGTGCACGGGGTCGTTGTCGACCTCGACGTCGCTGACGACGGCGTTGACATCAGCGCTACCGTGCGCACCGCCGACCGCACCGGCGTCGAGATGGAGGCGCTCACCTCGGTGACCGTCGCCGCGCTCGCCCTCGTCGACATGGTGAAGGCGGTGGACCCGGCCGCGGTCGTCACCGACATCTGCGTCGTGGAGAAGACCGGCGGCAAGAGCGGCGACTGGAGGCGGGATGGGTAGCGAAGGACTTCCTGCCGGCGCCACCGCCCGGGTGATCACGGTCTCCGACCGCTCGCACGGTGGCGCGCGCCACGACTCCTCGGGACCGCTGCTCGCCGGCCTGCTGCGCGACCAGGGATTCGAGGTCGGCGACGTGGTCGTCGTGCCCGACGAGGTGCCCGAGATCGTGGCCGCGCTGCGCAGCGCAATCGCCGACGAGGTCGACGTCTGCGTCACGACCGGAGGCACCGGGTTCGCACCGCGCGACGTCACGCCGGAGGCGACCCGCACCGTGCTCGACAAGGAGGCGCCCGGGCTGGCGGAGGCGGTCCGGCAGTACAACCGCGAGCAGATCCCGACGACGATCCTGTCCCGCGGTGTCGCCGGTGTCGCCGCCGGCACGCTCGTCGTCAACCTCCCCGGCTCGACCGGCGGCGTCCGCGACGGCATGGCGGTGCTCGCGCCGGTCATCGGGCACGCCGTCGCGCAGCTGCACGGCGAGGACCACTGACCCGTGGCGGCGGGATGGCCGGCGCGCCTCGGCCACGGCCCGGTCACCCTCCGGCCCATGCGGCTGCGCGACGCCGGTGAGTGGGTCGACGTGCGCCGCCGCAATGAGGACTGGCTGCGGCCCTGGGAGGCGACCCCGCCGGGCCAGAGTGGGCGATCCGACCCCAGCGCCACGGTCTACCTGGCGATGCGGCGAGACCTCAACCGCAAGGGCCGCGAGGGATCGGCGCTGCCCTTCGCGTTGCTCTTCGACGGCCGGCTCGTGGGCCAGGTCACCATCGCCACGATCGTGCGCGGCTCGCTGAACTCCGGTCATGCCGGCTACTGGATCGACTCGGCCGTGGCGGGCCGCGGGATCATGCCGATCGCGCTCGCCCTCGCCGTCGACCACTGCTTCGAGCGGGCCGGTCTGCACCGCGTCGAGGCCAACATCCGGCCCGAGAACGCCGCCAGCCGCCGCGTCGTCGAGAAGCTCGGGTTCCGCGAGGAAGGCCTGCGCCGGCGCTACCTGCACATCGACGGTGCCTACCGCGACCACATCAGCTACGCGGTCACGGTGGAAGATGCACCCGCCGGTCTCCTTTCCCGTGCGCTCGCCGCCGCGGCGCGCTGATCGGTCGCTGGATGAGGAACCAGCCGAGATACGACGCCGTTGTCCCCTCGGCCGGTGAGGAACCCGGCGACACACCGGGCCAGATGCGTGCCGCACGCGGAGGGCCTGACTAGCGTTCAGCGGCGGTAGGTACAAGGGTCTGGAGGCTGTCCTGAGCGGGCTGATCTACGCCGCGATCGTGGCCATGTGGGCGGCGGTTCTCGTCCCCATGTGGCTCCGGCGACACGACGCCTCTCTCGAGGCCCGGTCCGCCGACCGCTTCTCCGCTGCGATGCGGGTCCTGTCCCGGCGCGCCATCCCGATGGCGTCCCGGTCCACCACGTCGAAGAGGTACGTCGTCATGCCCCGTCGCCTGCCCGACGCGATGTCCTGGCACGTCTCGGGGGCGTCCGACCCGGCTCGCCGGGCCCGCCAGACCCGGCCGGAGCCTGCGCCGCAGCCCCGGCCGGCCTCCCGTCCCGCCGGGGCACGACCGCCGGTCGCGGCATCCCGGCCGGCCCGGCCGGCCGACGCCCGCCGGGGCCTGATGGCTCGCCGGCGCCGGGTGCTGCTCGTCCTGGTGTCGCTGGTCTTCCTGTCGCTGGTGCTCGTCGCGGTCGGCGTGCTGCCGTTGCCGGTGCAGCTCCTGGTGGACCTGCTGCTGGTCGCCTACGTCGCGCACCTGCGGATCGAGGCGCGCTCCGCCGCCCGCCGGCCCATGCGCCGCGCCCCCGCTCGTCCGGTTCCGGCGCGGCCCGCGCCGGCACGCCCCGCGCCGCCGGTGCCGGCCGAGGAGCCGGAGGTCCCGGCCTACGCGCCGGCCGCCGCCACCGAGGTGTCTACGGTCGAGCCGATGGTGGCAGAGGGCGTAATCGAGGAGGGCGCAACCGGCACCGACGGCTGGCAGCCGGTGCCGGTGCCCCCGCCGACCTACACGCTCAAGCCGCCGGCGATGCCGGTCATCGACCTCACCCGACCTGGCGCGTGGAGCGACGCGTTCCTCGACGACGAGCCTGCCGTCGAGGTCGACGGCTGGGACGACGAGGACGACGAGCTCGACCAGATCGTCGAACGTCGGGCAGTCGGAGACTGACGCCGCTGCGTCCACGCAGGGGTGGCGCCGCGTTCGTGTAACTTGGACAGCACCGCGGGGCTGTGGCGCAGTCCGGTAGCGCACCTCGTTCGCATCGAGGGGGTCAGGGGTTCAAATCCCCTCAGCTCCACCACCCGCACG
>Ga0070658_10000822_pt1 | contig 26569 bp, 30 predicted proteins | sample KBSC13metaG_FD_64664 | JGI IMG/M metagenome (GOLD analysis project Ga0070658, IMG submission 64664) | Corn rhizosphere microbial communities from Kellogg Biological Station, Michigan, USA - KBS C1-3 metaG | ecosystem: Host-associated > Plants > Roots > Rhizosphere > Soil ... | reverse complement strand
TGGCTGGCAGCGTCGGGATTCATCAAGCCTGCAAGATTAACCAGCCGCGCGCGAAGCCGCCAGAGGCAGCGCCGCCGAACGCTTCACCGTGCGTAGGACGAAGCTTGAATTGACGTCGGCCACGCCTGCAGCGTTCAGCAGCCGGTCGAGCAGGAAGCGGGAGAAGCCTTCGAGGTCGGCTACGTAGACGTGCATGAGGTAATCCATGTCGCCGGTAAGCGCGTAGCAGTCGACCACTTCCTCCCAGTCGCGCACGCGCTCGATGAAGCCCTCGATGCTGGTGTTGTCGTGTTTTTCCAGCTGCACCCGGACGAAGGCCTGCAGCCCCAGGCCCACGGCTATCGGATCCACCCGCGCGGCGTAGCCGGTAATCACCCCCTCGGCCTCCAGCTTCTGTACCCGGCGCAGGCAGGCCGAGGGCGACAGGCTCGCCATGTCGGCCAGTTCGGCATTGGTCACCCGGCCCTGGGTTTGCAGGGTGGCGAGGATGCGCAGATCGGTCTTGTCCAGTGGTATCGCCATTTTATTGCGCCGAAGTGGTTTACGTGTCGCATATATTGCGTCAATAGCTACTTATAGCGCAATAAAACAAGCCTATTGCGCGCCTTCATCGTTAAGCTGTGTGCAAGCCACTACTGAAGGACCGCCCATGCAAACCCCCCGTCGCGTCGAACACCAGCAAACGGATCGCGGTTACGTGCCGGTGTATGCCACGGGCGTGGTCGAGCAGCCGTGGGACAGCTACACGGCCACCGACCACCAGGTGTGGAACATCCTTTACGAGCGCCAGCGGGCGCTATTGCCTGGTTATGCCTGCCCTGAATTCCTCGAGGGCGTGGAACGCTTTGGCCTGGGTGACGGCGGCATCCCTCGCTTCGACTCTCTGAACGAAGTGCTGGCCCAGGCCACCGGCTGGCAGGTGGTGGCCGTGGAAGGCCTGTTGCCCGACGAGGTGTTCTTTGACCACCTGGCCAACCGCCGTTTCCCGGTGAGCTGGTGGATCCGCAAGATGGACCAGCTGGACTACCTCTCCGAGCCCGACCTCTTCCACGACCTCTTCGGCCACGTGCCGTTGCTGCTGAACCCCGTCTTCGCCGACTACATGCAGGCCTATGGCCGCGGCGGCATGAAGGCACACGCCATCGGCCCCGAGGCGCTGATGAACCTGACGCGCCTGTACTGGTACACGGTGGAGTTCGGGTTGATCCGCACGGATGCTGGCCTGCGCATCTACGGCGCGGGCATCGTCAGCTCCAAGGGTGAATCCATCTACAGCATCGATTCGCCCGCGCCCAACCGCATCGGCTTCGACCTCGCCCGCGTGATGAAGACGCGCTACCGCATCGACACCTACCAGCAGACCTACTTCGTGATCGACAGCTTCGAGCAGCTGTTCGAAGCCACGGGGCCGGACTTTACGCCGATCTATGCGGAGCTGGCCACGCGGCCGGCGCATGCGGCGGGTGATGTGCTGGAAGGTGACAAGGTGTACCAGCGTGGTACGCGTGAAGGTTGGGCTATGGGCGGGGACAACTAGTCGCCAGTTCCGGTATCTTTGGCATCGCCAAAGATACCTTGCCATGCAACTTCGACACCTGCGCAGCTTCGTTGCCGTCGCCTCCACCTTGAGCTTCACACGCGCGGCTGCGCGCGTGCATCTGGCGCAATCGAGCGTCACCGAGCAAATCCAGGCGTTGGAAGCCGATCTTGGTACATCCCTGTTTGATCGGTCAGGTCGCAAGCTGCGATTGACCGATGCTGGCCATCGATTGCTCGATTACGCGGAGCGATTGTTGGCGCTGGATCGGGAAGCGCGCGCGGCCGTTGCCGACGCCGCCACCGCAGGCGGATCGCTTGCACTGGGCGCCTTGGAGACGTTGAGCGCCCGTTGGTTGTCGGCACCGCTGGAAGATTTGCTGAGATCGCGAGCGGGCTTGTCATTGCGCGTGGAAGTTGCCGGCACCGGCGACCTGCTGGCGCGCGTGCGACGCGGCGACCTCGATGCATGCCTGGTGTTCGATCCCGAGTCCGAGGCAGGTTTAGCCACCGTATGCGTCGATACCGCCGATCTGGTCGTGATCGCGCCCAAGCAGCACCGCTGGGCGCGCCAGAGATCGGTCGATGAGGACGACTTGGTGGCCGAATCGTTCATCGTCACGCCCAAGGGCTGCTTCTACCGGCGCATCTTCGAACACGCGATGGCGGATCTTGGCCAAGCGCCGCGTATCGTCGGTGAGTTCGAAAGCCTTGCCACCATCTGCGCGATGGTGGGCCAGGGCTTTGGTTGTGCGCTTATGCCTGGACTTGCTGTGCCAGACGGAAACCCTCACATCATCACGCGCCCATGGCGCGGCAAGAAGCGCAGCGCCGCCATTCACCTGGTGTATCGCCAGCAAGTCGTTCAGCCGCCGGCACTACGAACGCTCATGGAGCTGCTGACCGATCGCAAGGGCTCACACGAGCCGGTGGCCGCCATCCACATGTAGCACCGAGCCGGTGGCAAATCCATTCCGCATCAGGAATTGGATGGCTTGTGCGATCTCGGCGGGCTGGCCAACGCGACCTACCGGCAGCCGTTCCGCCATGGCGGTGAGCATGCCGTCTTTCTTGTCGCCGGCTATCGTGTTCCAGATGGGCGAATCGACCCAGCCGGGCGATACAACGTTGACGCGGATAGGGGCGAGTTCGATCGCCAAGGCGTAAGCGAGTGACTCAAGGCCGCCGTTGACGGCAGCCACCACGGAGCCCCGCGCAGCGGGCCTGTAAGCCGCGATGCCTGACGTGAAGGTGATGGAGCCTTTGCTCGAAAGATGCGGCGCGCCGTACTTCGCCAGAAGCAAGGGACCGATCAATTTGGAATGGAAGGCCCGATGAATAGCCGACATTTCAAGATCGGGTAACAGGCGGTAGACGCCATCCAAGCTCGCTGCGGTACAGACGATGTGGTCGACAGGCCCTAGCTGCTGGAATAGCTTGATGACATCAGCTTCTTCGGTGATGTCGGTGACGAGGGTGGCGAGTGAAGATGCATTCCCCAGGGTGTCGCGTGCAGTTTCCAGACGGGCTTCGTCGCGCCCCGCGATGGTCACCCTGGCGCCTTCGGCCAGCAGCGATCCCGCCAAAGACAGACCCATGCCCGAACTGCCACCCACGATGAGGACATGCTCGGCGCTTTCTTGCTTTTGCATCAGAAGGACTCCTTGAAGAGTCCGCTGTTGTAAAGCAATAGCCTCTGGTGGAGAAACGGGAATGTTCGATGGAAGCTATCGGCGTTTCCGATGCAATGCGGTTCCGTCGTGAGTACTTAGGTCGTTTGATCTGATGTGTCGACCGACCTAGGTTTCTTGATGCGGCTAATGTTACGCACGCATACGTAAACACCCAGACCGCAGATGACCAGCTTTGCCAGTAAGTATCCAGTGAAGCCATTTGCTTGAAACAAAACAAATGACTCAAAGGCATAGACCACTGCGACGAGGCAGCCCATGATGGTGAATAAAAGCGCTTTGGTATTCATAACTCCCCCTGTGTACCCATAGATGAAATACCGCCGACGTCAAAGCCCAACATGTAGCTTCGGGTTAGGCACTCAATGCAGTGACTTCAGCCAAGGCGTGACCTTGGCTACCCAGATGTCGTAGCCCTGTCGATCCATGTGCAGGCCGTCCTGGATGAACAGCTCCGGGCGCGGCTGGCCGTTTTTATCCAGCATGTCGGGCCAGATGTCCAGGAACGTGACGTTCTTCTGCGTGGCGGCCCAGGCCTTGATCATCTCGTTGGCCTGGTGCATCGGTGCCATCAGGGATTTCCGTGCCACGCTTGGCTTGATCGCGATGAAGGCGATGGGCACGTTCGGTTGCGCCTTGCGCACCTTGCCGACGAAGGCGATGAAGTCGTCGCGCACGCCCTCGGGGGTATCGCCACCCATGATGTCGTTGTCGCCGGCGTACACCACGATGGCCTTGGCCTTGTAGGGTGTGACGATGCGGTCGGCGAAATACACCGAGTCATCGAGATCCGAACCGCCGAAACCTCGGTTGATGGTGTGCACGAAGGGGAAATCCTCACTCAAGGATTTCCAGAAGCGGATCGAGGAACTGCCGACGAACAGCACCGAGCCTGGCGGTGGCGGGTTGGCTTTGTCTTCGGCCTGGAAGGCGGCGATGTCCTTGTCCCATACACCGTGGGCGTTTTCCTTGGCGAAGGAAATTGCGGGAAGCAGCAGGAACAGCACGAGAAGCAGGCGTTTCATGGTGACCTCGCGATGGGTGTGGTTGGGAGTCAGAGTAATAACTCTGACCCCGCTTTCCAAAGATGCGGCGTCGCAATCCATGAGGGTGCCAGATATCGTGGCAAGTTGGTGTATCGATGTGCCAACGGGACCGGACGAATGAACCACCCAGGCATTCTCTGCCTGTCAGCCCCAGTCACGTCATGGTGTTCATGACCGGTTAGCCAGCCGCGGATCGCTTCTCACACAACCCGATGGTTCATTCGTCCTGCGCTGACTCATGCAGGAGCATTTCGCCATTCTGTTTGCACGCAGAGTGGCGGGCGAGCCAGGGTAGAAAACCGTCGTTAGTCCAATCCGGCCGGGCCGAAACCCGCCTGGTCGCCCGCCATAGAAGGACGGGAAGTCACGGGTGCCGCAGGAGATGGAGTCCTGCGGCACCCGAAACTAACGAACGGGTTTCTACACCCGGCCGCCGGGAGTTGTCCCGGCGGCAAGCAAATGATCCCGGAAATGCCGCTTCAACTCCATATAGTAAGCGTCGCAAAATTTGCGATGACATCCCATCGGACGAAGCTCAAATAGGCGATGGCGTGAAAGGCACAGCGATACCATGCCTGGGGACTTCAACCTCTACGGGAACCTGGCGTTCTCGTCTGGATCAGATGGCGTTTCCCACAGGCGCCCAGCTCGAACGACCTTGCAGTGATAGCAAGCGCTGTTTGTGTCGTCATGGCTGTACCAAGCGTGCGTGCCGCCCGCGCGCTCGCAGTCGCGACCTTTGTCAGCAACGCCCAGGTCGATCAAGAACCATGGCAAGTGCCCCCGAACGGCAGTTCGCCAGCGATATGGCGATGGCTTTTCTCGAAAAGTCATTAACATAAGTCCCTGACGCCTTTCGGCACACACGCGCCCTACTTCCTTTGCTTGCACTGGCTTAGTCGAGCACGATTCTGTCTTCATTCTGCTGCTCTAACCATGCCTTGGTACGAGCAAGCTCATCCTCATACTCATACTCATCGAGATTTTGCGCCTTAGATTGGCGTAAGAATTCTTCGAACAGGGACTTTGCAGCTCGGTTTCTTCCGATATTGGAGAAGTGCTCGGCCAGATCGAATAGAGCAAAGAGATTGGATGAATCGATTCTCAAAATATGCCGGTAGTGGTATCGAGCCGTCTTCAATCTCGCATCCGCCGGAACGATGTCATCTTGGGAGAACGCGTCCGTTTCCAGCACATTTCCGTAGAGTCGGTGCACCTCTATATCGTCAGGATTTTGCCGGAGAAGTTCATCCAGACCTTTGTAAGCAACGGAGAACTTCCCGGCGAGGCCCGCAACCCTCGCACGCTCTAGGCGCCTGTATCGCAAATCGTTAGCCATGGCTAGATAAGCCAGCATCAAGTTCGCAGGAAATCTATCGCGACCTTTGCTAACCCCGCAACCGCGAGCGCTAAACAGAAGGCCAACCAAAGCCGCGTATGCCTTGGTATCAGCGCCAATGTCAGGATCGCCGCCGAGCACATGCATGCGTCCGCGGAAATCGACGGATCGGGCTCACTCCACGGCCTGGCGAAAAGAAGATAGCCCAAGGCGAAGCAAACGACGACCAGCCGCAATCGCCAAGTTAGGTTCCATTCTCGTGCAATCTCCATATCGCCCCTCTTGTGACCCTGAGTAGGTATCGCGATGTCCGCCTTGCGCCGAAGGCGGACACGGTGCCTCATCCCCTGAACTCTCGTATAACCTCAATAAGGCCAACGATATGATCGTTCAGTTCTTCAAGTTCCTCGGCCGGCACCCACCACTCCGTGTGACGAGCGGCGCCTACCTGCTGGATCTTGTACTTGCCGATGAATGACGTGAGCACCTGAAACCGAGTCACTGCGCCGTAGCCGCTATCGCGCACGTTCCAGTCGCCCGCTATCTCCGACGCATACTGTTCGTTGGTTACCGGGTAAAAAATGGGTTGACCAGGCAAGCGCGGAGGCCATCGCTTGAAGTCTGCCTGCCTCAACAGCTCCAGCTCTTCCGGGCCGACCGGGCGGTACATCACCGTTACGTCTTCAGGACTCGACATGTGCGCTCGCATCCATCCAGGGGCATTTCAATCTTTGGCATCCGCTGGGATCGGAAGCGGATACTAACTTTGCAGACCTTCGAACTAAGCTTTCTTGTTCGCTTTGTCTGCTATCGAGTGCCTTACCATGCTGCGGAATGCATCGATATCTTCGTGCGTAGCAAAGAATCGCTTCGGGACCATCTGGAACATTTGATCGGAGAGGTAGAGGAGAAAAATGTTCTTGTCCTCCTTCCATTTTAGGTAGTCACTCCACGGCTTCGTGCTATTACCCCGCTCTGTTTGCGAAGCAATGCCGGAGTTCGTGACAACCATACTGATATCGTGGTGCAAGTCCTTTCTCTGGGCGTACGTACGACGCACTTTTCTTGGAACCCAGATGAAGGTGATAAAGGCCACGTACACAAGGAAGACCGGAAAGATCCAACTCATTGGATCCGTCAGCGATTGACGATGCTCCACAAACGATTCCGCCACAAAAAACACAGCCAGGCCAAGTAACAAAATGCCGACCACCGCAAAAGAGCGTCTCGGCCGCACGTGAACCCACTGCGCTGTCATCAAGTCCTCGACGGCGATTCTCCCCTTAAGCTCCATCGCTTCCCCCTTTTTTAGCCGAAGCCTAACTCCACGCTTGGAGAAAGTGAATCTGGCTCGTTTTACTTCGACAAGAGGCCTTTCATTACAGGTGGAAGCCAATGCCCCTCGTCGGGGCGGAAGCGGATCAAGTGGGTGGGTGACTCCATTCGTCCCAGGAAAGGGTTGCTGGAGGAAGCTCGGCGATCGCTTCGGCGGGCCTCTCCAGCTGCCAGTTATGAACGCAACAACCACATCCTAGATTTTCGGATACGTGGGTCGAAGAAGTGTCTGGGAGCATCGGTGGCGCTTTGGGCAAGATGCGCGCCCAGCCCAGGCGGCTGACACTCAATATCAATAAACCCCGGCAGCCGCATCGACTACGAAGTTTGCCTTGTTCTGTCTACACCAATCTTTCAACTCATCATGGAGCACAGGCCACATGTCCCTAGCCCAGCCGGGTGCCTTCTCCCGCCACGCCGCTTCAGTCGGCAAATAGGCGGATAAAATGCCCATCGGAAGCTCCAAAACAAACGAGCCTCCTGGCCCAGTGCAGACCAGCTCTTCTTTCCATTTTGCTTGGAATTTGAACGTGTTCACCGACTCTCCAGACGGCCTGCTTCAGGGCGGAAGCATAGGTCAAGTAATCTTCATTCGTCCGGCGCGTTAGGGTCAACGGCGGGTTCCAGGCTATCTAGCTCGCTGCGTTCCTGCATCAACAACTGAAGTTCTGCGTGCAGTTGATCAATCGGCACGCGCAACCTTGCAACTTGAATACGAAGCTTCGATTCAAGCTCATCTATCCGCTCTGCGAGTAATGCGATCCTGCCATCGAGGACTGCACGATTGTTGTCAAGCAAGGTTCCCATGGTTACTTCCATCCCTAATTAGGCCGTGACTTTTCCGGTCGTAGGCGTGCCGCGTCAACGCAAATCCGTGCTACTGCTTACTTCAAGATGCTCAAGAAGCTCATCTGTTATATCTGCAACTGTTCCATTTATGCCCTGGCGAGCTAGATGGAGGTAGTCATGCAGAACCATGAATTTGTAATACACCTCCTCCGGGAGGTCCATGTTCCGCGCGATCAGTTCGGAACTGGCAGCCACAATCAATACTTCCATTCTGCCCGCGGACAACTCAACAAAGAGGTGACGTAGAAGGATACGACCTGCAAGTTGCTTATCACGATCTCCCCGGACATCCTTCAGTGCTTCGCACAGATCGGATCGATGCCTGGCCGTTGCCACTTCAATAATTTCGACCGCCGGCAGGTCTCGAGCCTCGATGACCTGAAACGCCCAGTCCTTGGCTATCTCATCATCAAGCAGGCCAACCTGTATTCCCGACAGCAGACAAGCAGCCACCGTCCCGTCGGCTAGTGACGGGTCCACCATCGCTTGTCGAATCGTTTCAGAAGCCAATGGGTGGGTGTCCGCCAAATGTCGAAACTGGATATTAAATTAGATCGGCCTGGGTCGTTACCGACGTATAGCCGCGCTCACTTGCCGTCCAACCCACTTGCTACAGCCGCTCGGTCTAAGACAAACTCATCGCATGAACGACAAGCTCCTGGCGCTCCGACTTTTCGTGCGAGTTGCCCGCTCGGGAAGCTTCTCTGCCGCGGCGCGGGAGCTGGACCTGTCACAGCCGTCGGTATCGAGGATCATCGCGGCGCTGGAGGAAGACGTAGGTGCGGCCCTGGTTACCCGCACGACGCGGGCTGTCACGCTGACTGACATTGGCAACGACTACCTGGCCCGTGTCGAAGCGATCCTGTCGTCGCTTGAGGAGGCCGATCACGTTGCTCGTGGATCGCGGGAACTTCGCGGTTCACTGCGTGTTGCCATGCCTGCGAGCTTCGGCGTGCGCGAAATTATCCCCTTGATGCCGGAATTTCTTGCGCGTCACCCTTCGCTAAACGTCAGCTTGTTGATGAGCGATCAACGGCAGGACACCATCAAGGAAGGTGCCGACGTCGCACTCCGCCTCGGCGACCTGGCCGACTCAAGCGCCACCGCGCGCTTGATCGGGCGGACGCGGCGGTTGATTGCGGCGTCGCCAGGTTATCTAAAGGCAATGGGCACGCCCGAGGCACCCTCGGACCTGGCCACCCATGCAGCTATCGTCGGGCCTGCTGGAACGAGCGCGGGAACATGGTCCTTCCAGAAGGATGGCCAAAGCGTGGCGGTCCGTATCCATTGCCGCCTGACCGTGTCCTACAACGAGGCGGCGGTGGCCGCCGCCGTCGCGGGAATCGGCATCGTGACCACGTCCCTGTGGGGTTGTCGTGCCGAACTCGCCAGCGGTTCGCTGGTTCAGCTACTTCCCGATTGGAAGATGGGCGAGGTTGAGGTCCACGGCATGTTCACTGCCGGCCGACTACCGAAGCCCTCGGCGCGGGCGCTGGTCGAATATCTGATCGCCGAACTTCGTCGCTAGGTTTCTGGCGTTAGCCAGGCAACTTGACCGCCAGCAGGTCGACCATCTCGATGTTCGGTGGAGTGCTGAGCAAGGCCTCCGCGTTGGCCATCAACGCAGCCGCAATGGGTCCACGCAGATGGGCTTGACGACCTTCCTCGTCGGCAAAGGTATCAAAAACGCCAAAGGTCGAGGGGCCGAACTGCAACGCAAACCAGGCAATGGTGCCCAACTCGGCATTGGCGAGCGGTAGCGCACTGGCGAGGAAAGCGGCCACGGCGGCCTCCTGCCCGGGCTTGGCTTCGAGACGGACGAACAGGGCGAATTTGCTCATGGAAGGGTTCTCCTGAAGGGAAGGCACATATTCGCTCACTTTAAGCACGGCAGATCATCCATCTGATGAATAAGTCTTAGTTGTCGGCGTATCTACTCACGCACTCACCGATGGACGAAAGTTCATCCAGACGCCAGCGTGGCGCCATCCATTTAGGACACATCCTCATGAGTACACTTACCGGCAAGGTCGCGATCGTGACCGGCGCCTCCAAAGGCATCGGTGCCGGAATCGCCAAGCTTTTCGCCCAGTCAGGCGCTTCGGTCGTCGTGAACTACGCGACCAGCAAGGACGCAGCCAATGCATTGGTCGCCGAGATCAAGAGTTCCGGCGGCAAGGCCGTGGCCGTGCAGGCCGATTTCTCAAAAACCGCCGACATCCAGCGGCTGTTTGAAGAGACCAAACGCGCTTTCGGCACGCTCGACATCCTGGTGAACAATGCGGGCGTCTACGCCTTCGGACCCTTGCAGGATTCCACCGAGAAGGAATTCCATCGCGAATTCACCACCAATGTGCTCGGCATAATCACCGCGACACAAGAGTCGGTGAAATACTTTGGCCCGAACGGCGGCAGCATTATCAACGTCAGTTCGATTGCCAGCATCGGGTACATGCCCAACTCGGTGATCTATGCAGCGTCCAAGAGTGCCGTCGACTCCATCACGCGTGTGACCTCGGTGGAACTTGCTCCAAAGAAGATTCGCGTCAACACCCTCGCGCCTGGCGCCACCATCACTGAAGGCATTGCAGCCCTGGGTTGGCCGAAGGAGGCCGTCGACGCCATGGTCGCGACGATCCCATTCGGTCGTCCGGGCATGCCGGAAGATATTGCCCGTGTGGCGCTGTTCCTGGCCTCAGATGATTCGGCTTGGGTGACCGGCGAGAGGATCACGGCTTCCGGTGGCCAGCGCGCCTGATCGAATTCCGTCCCAAGCCGGCCTGCTTAGGCCGGCTTGGGACGTTTGACCGGCGTAAGTTCGAACACCATCGACACCCGCGTGCCATCCCAGCGATACGCAAGATGCTGGGCCTGCGTGCAGGGCGAGACCACATCGGGGTAGAACGCGGCTACGCACTGGCCGCCGGCATGCCGAGCGCTTTCGTAGACGATGCCATCCGACCCCGCTGCGCGCAACTCACGCGCCAGCGTGACGCTGGCGGCATAAGAGCTGGGCGATTGCTCGTCTGGCCAGCCACCGCGGATGTCATGTAACTGCGCCACGATCGAGGTGGTGTAGCAACGCATCTGCATGTCGGTAGGCGGTTCCTTCGTGGCGCGCATGAAGGCCTCGCAGTGGAATACCGTTTCTTCAATCGCGGTAGCCACCGTGCGCGCGGCGTAGAACACGCCCCAGGTGCCATCGGAGAAGCGGCTGCCCATCGGGTTCAGATGGGTAAAAGCGGCCATGACCGGCGTGCTTCCGGGTCCGGAGATGCGGCGCTCGCGCGGCACCATCGACAAGGTGCCCACCTCGGCTCGCAGGCGTGGGTTGGTCAGCGACTCGATGGCGAACACGGCGTCCAGGTCTGCCGGATCGGCGATGCGGTCGAATAATCCCGTGGGCGGGAAACGGCTGGATACGATGCGCCACGCCTGCGTCCAGCGCACGCGGCGCAGCGGCGGCTGCGCGCTCATCCGTTCCAGCCGCGTTGGGCGTCCAGGTATTGGCGCACCACGAAGAGGTCGGCGACGTTCCCCGACAGCATGCGTTCCAGGGCGGAGCGGCCGCCGAACAGCGGCGCGGTATTGGGCCGGCGCACCCAGCCTTCGGCCTGGGCCGGGTCGGGGAAGAGGATGCCCAGGTCCTTGTAGATACCCAGCAGGTAACTGATGCGCTCGATGGTGTCGCGGCCGATGTGGCCGTCCTGCTCGCGCTTCCACTTGTAGAAGGTGGATTCTGGCGGGTCGCCCAGCAGCGTGCGCTGTTCGCCGGCGCGCAGTTCCCAGCGCTCGGCCAGGGCGAAAAAGGCGCGCAAGGCGGGGCCGCCGAGTTCCGGGAGGGGGGCGGTGGTGGGCTGGGTTTGGGCCATGGCAGTAACTTCACCTGTGAAGTTACTGATTAACTTACAACACACATAGAGTTTTTGCTACTATTTTTATCAGAAGCCTCGAACTAACTCTCAATCCAGGATGGATTCTATGGAAACGCCTGTTCGACCCCCGGAACCAATCGCATCCGAACCTTGCCGCCAGAAGCATGATGCTTTCATCGCTAGGGGCCTCGCGGCACGGGAGGAGGCGAAGCGGACAGGTATTTATTTCGATGCGCACGAGGTTCACGACGAACTTCGGGCGATGCTTGAGCGACAAGCGCGTCGGCTTGCCTTGAGCACTTTGCGTGGGGGCGCTTAGGCGCTAAGTTGCGCGTCTAACCCCGCACGCCCCCGGAGATCCCCGCATGCCCCGTGCCCTCTTGACTGGCCGTTCGCTTACCGCGCCTCGCAAGTTCTCACGCCTATCCCTGGCGCTGGCGATGGCACTCGCAGCCGGCAGTGCGGCCGCGCAGCCGGAGCCGACGCGCACCGACAGCGTGCCGCCGCCCCAGGACACACCCTACGAGGGCACGGTAAACCTGCATGTCGACGCCAACGACACGGTGCAGGGAATTTTCCACGTCCGCGAATCCATTCCGGTAAAGCCGGGCGCCCTGACCTTGCTGTACCCGCAATGGATTCCCGGCGACCACTCGCCGAGCGGCCCCATCGCCATGCTCGCCGGACTGAAGATCAGCGCCAACGGCAAGCCGCTTGCGTGGTTGCGCGACAAATACAACATGTACGCGTTCCATCTGGATATCCCGGCGAATGTGTCCAGCATCGACGTGGAGTTCCAGTACCTGTCCGGGCGCGCCGACGACGGCGGTTTCGAGATCACCGACCGCATGATGGACATGGAGTGGAGCAAGGTCGCGCTGTATCCGGCCGGCCACTATTCCCGCGGCATCACCTTCGTTCCCAGCATGACACTGCCGCACGGCTGGCAGTTCGGCACCGCCCTGGAAACCGCCTCGCAGTCGGGCGACACCACCACCTTCAAGCCGGTGACCTTCAACAATCTGGTCGATTCTCCGGTTTATGCGGGCCAGTACTTCAAGCGCGTGGACCTTAACCCGGGCGACAAGGCTCCGGTGCATCTGGATGTCTTTGCCGACGAGCCCGGCGACCTGGAGATGACGCCCGAACAGATCACCGCACATCGCGCGCTGGTGACGCAGGCGACAAAACTGTTCGGATCGCATCACTACGATCACTACGATTTCCTGTTCTCGTTGTCCGACCAGCTGGGCGGCAACGGCACCGAGCACCACCAGTCCAGCGAGGACGGCCTGGGCCGGGACTACTTCACCGCATGGAAGGAAGCGGCACCCGAGCGTGACCTGCTGGCCCACGAATACGTGCACTCGTGGAACGGCAAGTTCCGCCGCCCGGCGGACCTGTGGACGCCGAACTTCAACGTGCCGATGGCCAATTCCCTGCTGTGGGTATACGAGGGCCAGACCCAGTACTGGGGCTTCGTGCTGACGGCACGCTCGGGTATCTGGTCGGCGCAGCAGTTCCGTGACGCACTGGCCATGACGGCCGCCAACTACGAGCGGAACCGCGTGGGCTTCCAGTGGCGCTCGCTCACCGACACCACCAACGATCCCACCATCGCCCATCGCACCAGCCTGCCCTTCCGCAGCTGGCAGATGAGCGAGGAGTACTACAGCGGCGGCCAGATGATGTGGCTGGAAGTGGATGCCAAGCTGCGCAGCCTCACCAATGACAAAAAGTCCCTGGATGATTTCGCGCGCGCGTTCTTCGGCGTGGATAACGGCAGTTACGTCACCAAGACCTACACTTTCGACGATGTCGTGGCGGCCCTGAACGGGGTGGCGAAGTACGATTGGGCCACCTTCCTGCATGCCCATGTCGACGTGGTCAATCCGCCCCTGCAGGACGGCATCGCCGGTACCGGCTGGAAGCTGGTCTATACCGACAAGGAAAGCGACTACGAGAAGCAGTACAACAGCCGGCCGGCACCGTCCCGCCACCTGTACAACTTCACCTGGTCGATCGGCCTGACAATGAACGACCAGGGCAAGGTCAACGATGTTCGCTGGGACGGCCCTGCGTTCAAGGCGGGCGTGAGCACCGGCGCCACGCTGGTGGCGGTGAACGGGAAGGATTATTCCAAGGACGTGCTCAAGAGCGAGATCACCGCCGCAAAGGACAGCAAGGCACCGATCGAGCTTCTGCTGAAGTACCAGGGCGCCTACCGCAAGATCGCCGTGGACTATCACGGTGGCCTGCAGTATCCGCATCTGGTGCGCGTGGACGGCACGCCCGATTACCTGAGCGAGATTATCGCCGCGCACAAGTAAGTTCGCGGGAGCTGGTCTTCATAAGCCCGACTAGCTTTCGGCCACGGCAACGCCATGCTTGCGCCATGAGCTGGAGGTATCGTGACGGCAATCAGGTTCGGGGGAGCCGCACGTGCAACAGGGGTCAAGGTCGCGCGGGGGTGCCGGGTTGCCGGCACGCCTCGTTTCAGCAGGGTTTGCTCTCTGGCTGGGGCTGGCAGGTTTCGCCACCCACGCCAGCGAGGTGGTGGTACGCGAAGAGCGCACGATCATGGTGGCGGGTCATCGCGAAACCTGGCGCCTGGAATGGCAGGGCAAGCCGGTCAAGGCATGCGGTGCCGATGCCGTCTATATGGCCATCACCTGTCCCTGCGCCGGCCTCGGCTATGGTGAGGCCGGCCAGCTGTGGCTCGTTCGCCGTCGTGGCGGCCGCGATATTGAACACCTGGACCTGACCCCGCTCTTCGGCAAGTTCGACGGCCCCGGCGGCGTCGACGGCATGGCCACGGCCCAACGCTGGCCGATGCGCGACAAGGATTCCGATCGGGAGGCGGATGAAGATCCCAAGCTGATCAACGATATCGAGCATCGCAAGCCCGTCCGGCTCATGGCATTCGCCGACTACGACCATGATGGCAACGCAACGGAATTCCTGCTGCAGGTAGGAACCCTCCCGTGCGGCAAGCTCCAGCTCGCCGCCGTCGGCATCAGCACCGCCAACCCCCACCTGCATGTCTTCGGAAGCGTCGCCCATCCCAACGACCCATTGATGATGAGCCAATGGGTATGGGAAAGGTTGAAGCAAAGCGGCAAACCCAAGGAAGTCGAAGAGTGGCCCTGCGGCGACCACGGCAGCGAGGAATCCGACCGAGTCGTGGTGTCGGCCAGACGCGGCCAAATCAACGCCACGTCACGCATTTACCAGTGCACGGCCGACGGGCACCGCGGCAAGCTCACGAGCGAAGCCGCGGAGTGACCGCGGCCTGCTCCAACCACGTCATGGACTGCTGGATAGACGATAGAGCGCGCCAGGGAAGCTATCCAGGTTGACGTCGATCGCGTTAGTGCTTTGCCCCACCGTTTCCCAAAGACCGGTGTCGAAGTTCAACTTCTCGATCTTTACCCACCATTGATTGAGCCCAAGCGTCGTAGTGACAGTGGAGCTCTGGGGTCTGCGCGCAACATAAAGCATGACCTGACTAGCGGTGGTGTCGCCATATTCTCCCGCGAGCAGGTCGGTCGACGGCATCCAGCCGACGATGGAACCGGTGGATACGCCTAGGAAGGGAGCGACGAATTGCCTGAAGGGATAATAGGCGAGCGCACGCTGCACCTGTCCCGTCATGCCGTAATTGCTTTGCTGGTCGCCCAATAGATTGCGGGGCTGGTTATCGGCTGTCAGCATGCCGTATTTCGCTCCACCATCGTCCTCATCGTGGCTGACGAAGTTTGCGAGGCCTTGCCCTCCGAATACGAAGAACCAACTTGAGTACCAGCGTAGCTTGTGAAAATTGGCGTACTCGAATGAATCGATGGACGGCGCAGCAAGTGGGGAAGCCATGACGTTCTGCAAATATGCAACGGGAGTCACGCCACGTCGAAGCGACTGCGACGAAATGATGCTCATGTTCTCACTCATTACCAAATCGCGGGCGGCGGAACACTGGTCGAATTTTGGAGTGAATGGATACTGATCGAATGCCAGAACATCGGGCTGGATTTGATCCAGAGCTGACAAGACGTACGTCGTGTACTGGTCGACCATGCTCGCAGCGAGACTGCGATCTACAACGGTGTTGGTTGTGCAGTCCACACCGTAGTCGGCGGGCGCCCTGAAAGTATGCAAACTGGGATCTGGGCTAGTAAGCGCTGTCTCGGCGGCATCCAGAGGCGGAAGGTTAAGGAATACCTTCATACCTGCGAACGCAGTTTGCCGCATCAGGCACGCCTTGAGCTCGCCCAACGATTGATGATCGGATTCAATCGGCTCGTCCATGAACTGGAACCCGTAGAAGGCGCTCGGGAAGGCGGCCTTCAGCGGGAGGAGCACCGGGATGATTCTGTTGCTTGTATACGTGTCACAGTCGAATTGACCGTTAACAAACGCCCCCTTCCACTCCCATTCCTCGAATGTCAGGAAGTGACCGCCCTGAGCATTGATGGCCGTTGCCATAGTATTCATTTGCGTTGGCGAGGCCGAGGGAAGCAGGAAGAAGTCTCCGCCAGCCCCTCGAAGTTGCGAAACCACCGACGATGCCAAGGTGCCATTATCCAGATAGCACGACGTCCCTGATCCCGGGCAGCTATTTGCCGAACTCAGGAACACGAATGTACCGCCCGACACACCATTTACCTGCGCCACGGAGGTTGGTGAATAAGCAAGGAAAGCAAACAGGAATATTGCAACGGCGAGGATGGTGCTAGCCCTGATCATTAGGATTCCAGTTTTTATGTTTACCCAGGCTCACTGAGCCTTGCTCTGCCTAGCAATCCACGCATGCACATGCTCCTCGAGCAACGGCAACGGCACCGACCCCAGTTCCAGCACGGCATCATGGAACGCCCTCAGATCAAACTTCGCCCCCAGCGCCTGCTCGGCCTCATGCCGCAGAGCCAGAATCCGCAGATACCCCAGCTCATACGACAGCGCCTGCCCCGGCCAGCTGATGTAGCGGTCCACCTCGTTGACGATCTCGCGCTGGCTTAGCGCGGTGTTCTGCGTCATGTAGTCGATGGCCTGCTGGCGGGTCCAGCCTTCATGGTGGATGCCGGTATCCACCACCAGCCGGGCGGCGCGCCACATCTGGTAGCTCAGGTAGCCGAATTTCTCGTAGGGCGTGTGATAGATGCCCATCTCCTGGCCCAGGTATTCCGCATACAAGGCCCAGCCTTCCCCGTAGGCGGAAATATAGCTTTCGCGACGGAACGCCGGCTGGCCTTTCTGCTCGGCTGCCAACGCCAACTGCAGTGCGTGGCCGGGCATCGATTCGTGGAGGGTGAGGGCGGGCATGGCGAACAGCGGGCGCGACGGCAGGTCGTAGGTGTTCACCAGGTACGTGTCTGCGCCACCGCGGCCCGAGGTGTAGTACGGCGCGATATCCGCCGGCACCGGCACGATGGCGAAACGCTGGCGCGGCAGCAAACCGAAGTACTGGCCAAGCTTGGCATCCACCTGCTTGGCGACCCAGGCGGTGCGCATCAGCAATTCATCGGGTGTCTTCGCATAGAACTGCGGGTCTGATCGCAGGAAGGCCAGGAACTCGGGGAAGCTGCCCTTGAAGCCACTCTCGGCCATCGTCGCCAGCATCTGCTGGTGGATCTTGGCTACTTCTTCCAGACCGGTTTTATGGATGGCGTCCGGATCGAGGTCCAGCGTGGTGTATTCGTGGATCTGCTGGCGATACCAGGCCTTGCCGTCGGGCATTGCTTCGGCGGCAAGCGTGGTGCGCGCATGGGGCACGTATTCGTTGTGGAAGAAGGCCAACAGACGGCCGTAGGCAGGGATCACCTGCTCGTTGATGGTCTTGCGTGCCTGGGCCTGGAAGCCTTCGCGCTGCGTGGCAGGCCACGTCGCCGGTAGATCCTTCACGGGCTGGAAGAACGAGGTGTCCTCGGCGTTCTTCTGGTTGGCCACGGCGGCGATGGAGACATCGCGCCCGTCGAGCACCGCGCGCGGCACCGTGAAGCCGCGCTTCAGGCCCAGGCGCATGTTGGCAATCTCTTGATCGATATAGGTACTGACCTGCCCCAGGCGATCCAGGTAATGCTGCACGTCGGCTGGCGTATGCAGGCTGTCGCCACCGAGCTGGTAGCCCACGTCCGACCAGAACGCCGAGTCGCTGTTGAAGGGCATCTGCCATTGGCCGAAGCGCTGGGCCGCGGCGAGGTTACCGATCTGCTCGCGGTAGATCACGAAATCCACGCGCGCGGTGGGGTTCAAGGTGGCGGGGTCGATCTTGGCCAGGTCTGCCAGCACCTGGTTCCAGTAATCCAGGCGGCGTTTCTGGCTGGCGGCGTCCACGTCGTCCAGCCTTCCGTTGTTGGGTACCGCCTCACCGGAACTGAGCACACCCGCCTGGCCGGTGCGCCAGGCATATTCCTTCTCGTAGACACGCTTGAAGGCATCGTCACCGGATTGCGCGTGCGCGGCGAAGCTGGCCACGAAAAGGATACTGGCGAGGATCGGCTTCATGTCATCCCAAAAGAAGGCTACGAAAACCCGATCATCGCATGGCTAATCCATCCCGCCGAACTGCACGCGCATGGCGTCGGTATAGGCGGCCACATCGCGGCCGGGTGCTGGCGTGAACAGCTCGCCGGTCAGTACCACCCCGGACATGCGGTCGGGACGGAAATTCCTGAAGGAGTCGCGCAGCCGGCACCAGCCACCCAGCGTCCAGGCGCAACCCCAGAAGGACAGGCACAGCGGTTCGAATGCACGGTGCGAGGGACGGCCTTCCTTGTCCAAGTAATCGAAGGCAATCACCTGGCGCTCGCCGATTGCCCCGTGCAGCAGATCGATGAGCTGACGGTGGGCGTCGCGCTCGTCGTCCTTGTAGAAAGGTGCATAGATGCGCGTGCCAGCGGCGCGTTCGCGCAGGTCCGCCGGCAGTACGGCCTCGATCTTGGCCAGCGCCGCCGAAGCACCATCGGCCAGGCGGGAGCCAGCGAAGGCGCGGGCGAAGCGCGTGCCTACGACCAGGGCTTCAAGTTCGGCCTCGGTGAACATCAGCGGCGGGATGTCCGCGCCCTTGCGCAGCATGTAGCCCACGCCCGCCTCGCCTTCGATCGGCACGCCGGAGAGCTGCAGGTCGGCCACGTCGCGGTAGATCGTGCGCAGCGATACTTCCAGTGTCTCGGCCAACCGCCGCGCGGGCATGGCCGTGCGGCGGCCGCGGAGGCTATGGATGATGAGGAAAAGACGGTCGGCACGACGCATGCCCCGATGATCGCCCGGCGGCCCGCGGACGGCTAGTGCGGTGCGACCAGGCGGGGAGCCGACCGGCGGGGCTTGCCTGCCTTCTTCTTGTGGCCGCGGGCGGCCTCGGGTTCCACCGGCGGCAGCACCGGGTCAACCACGGTCATGCGGCCCAGGAGGGGCGCATAAGAGGCAACGATGAGGCGCATGATGCGGTTCATGGCGAACTTCCGTTATGGCGGGTAACTCATGCTGCGCGCCCCCTGCTGACAGCGTCTTGTCAGCAGGCGACAATGGCCCGGTCATCCATAAGGCCACCCATGAAGTCCATCTCCCTGATCCAGTTCCTCATCGAGGAAAAGCGCGCCGGTCATATCAACAGCGAGCTGAGCCTGCTGATCGAGGTGGTCGCCCGCGCATGCAAGCGCATTTCGGTGGCCGTGGCCAAGGGTGCCTTGGGCGGCGTGCTGGGCAATGCCGGCACCGACAACATCCAGGGCGAGGCGCAGAAGAAGCTCGACGTGATCTCCAACGAGATCCTGCTCGAGGCCAACGCCTGGGGTGGCCACCTGGCCGCCTGCGCCTCGGAGGAAATGGACGATCCGCAGCCCATCCCCGACGCCTATCCCAAGGGCCACCACCTGCTGCTGTTCGATCCGCTGGATGGTTCGTCCAATATCGACGTCAACGTGTCGGTGGGTACGATCTTCTCGGTGCTGCGCTGCCCCGACGACATCGACGAGGTCCGCGCCGAGCATTTCCTGCAGAAGGGAACCGAACAGGTGGCCGCCGGCTACGTGGTATACGGCCCCAGCACGCTGCTGGTGCTGACCTTCGGCCACGGCGTGCACGAGTTCACGCTCGACCGCGAGCACGGCAGCTTCGTTCTCAGCCGTCGCAGCATGACCATCCCGGCGCAAACGTCCGAATTTGCCGTGAACATGGCCAACCAGCGGCACTGGGAAGCCCCGATGCAGCGCTATATCGGCGAACTGCTGGCGGGTTCCACCGGCCCGCGCGGACGCGATTTCAACATGCGCTGGGTGGCCTCGATGGTGGCCGACGTACACCGCATCGTTACCCGCGGTGGCGTCTTCATTTATCCCCTGGACGCACGCATCCGCGAGCAAGGCGGCAAGCTGCGCCTGATGTACGAAGCCAACCCCATGGCCTTCATCGTTGAACAGGCGGGCGGCGCGGCCACCACCGGACGCGAACGCATCATGGACTTGCAGCCGAAGGGCCTGCACCAGCGCGTGCCGGTATTCCTGGGTTCGAAGGACGAGATCGACGTGGTTACCCGCTACCACCTCGAATCCGACGACAGCCGCGCCTGATTCCCCATTCGATGAAATCCCTGCGCACCCTGCCCCTCCTGGCCAGCCTGCTGCTGGCCGGCTGTTTTGGCCATGCCGACGTCAAGCCCGTCGCTCCCCCGCCCACGCCCGCAAAAATTCGCATCGGCCTGGCACTGGGTGGCGGCGCGGCCAAGGGCTTCGCCCATATCGGCGTGATCAAGATGCTCGAAGCCAGCGGCATCCATCCGGACGTCGTGGCCGGTACCAGCGCAGGCAGCGTAGTCGGGGCGCTCTACGCCAGCGGTATGGATGCGTTCACCCTGCAGGAACAGGCCTTCTCGCTGGATGAAGCGAAGATCCGTGATGTCGGCTTCTTTGGCGGTGGCCTGGTGAAAGGCGAGCTGCTGGAAGACTACGTCAACACGCTGGTCAACAAGCGTCCGATCCAGGGTCTAAGAATTCCCTTCGCCGCCGTGGCGACCAACCTGCAGACGGGCGACCGCGCGGTGTTTGTCAGTGGTAACACCGGCCAGGCGGTGCGCGCGTCCAGTTCGATTCCGGGTGTGTTCCAGCCCACCGATATCAACGGCGTGCCCTACGTCGATGGCGGCGTGGTGAGCCCGGTGCCGGTCGACGCCGCGCGCCAGCTCGGCGCCGACATCGTGATCGCGGTGGATATCTCGGCCAAGGCGAGCCGTGAGCGGCCTGAAGGCATGATGGGCGTGGTCGGGCAGTCGATCACCATCATGGGCCAGAAGCTCGGCGAGCAGGAACTCGCGCGCGCCGACGTGGTGATCCGGCCGAAGGTGGGCCAGATCGGGCCCACCGATTTCGATGCGAAGAACGTGGCCATCCTGGAAGGCGAGCGCGCCGCGCTCGCGGCGATTCCGGCGATCAAGGCAGCGATTGCGGCCAAGCAGGAGTCGCGTGCGACCCCTGCCGGAACGGTCAGTAAATAATCACCGAGCGGATGCTCTTGCCTTCGTGCATCAGGTCGAAGGCATGGTTGATGTCGTCCAGGCCCATGGTGTGCGTCACGAATGGATCGATCTTGATCTCGCCGCCCATGTAGCGGTCGACGTAACCCGGTAGCTGGGAGCGGCCCTTCACCCCGCCGAAGGCCGAGCCGCGCCACACGCGTCCGGTCACCAGCTGGAACGGACGGGTGCTGATCTCCTGGCCCGCGCCGGCCACGCCGATGATTACCGACTCGCCCCAGCCCTTGTGGCAGCACTCCAGCGCCGCGCGCATCAGGTTCACGTTGCCCACGCATTCGAAGGAATAGTCCACGCCGCCATCGGTGAGGTCCACGATCACCTGCTGGATGGGCGTGTCGGGGTAATCCTTGGGGTTGATGCAATCGGTGGCGCCGAGCATGCGAGCCATGGCGAACTTCTCGGGGTTCACGTCCACCACCACGATGCGCCCGGCCTTGGCCATCACCGCGCCCTGCACCACCGAAAGCCCGATGCCGCCCAGGCCGAAGATGGCTACCGACGCGCCTGGTTCGACCTTGGCGGTGTTGAGGACCGCGCCGATACCCGTGGTCACGCCGCAACCGAGCAGGCACACCTTGTCCAGCGGCGCGTCCTTGTTGATCTTCGCCAGCGAGATCTCCGGCAGCACCGTGTACTGGCTGAAGGTGCTGGTGCCCATGTAGTGCAACAGCGGCTTGCCGTTAAGCGAGAAGCGGGACGTGCCGTCGGGCATCACGCCACGGCCCTGCGTGGCGCGGATCTTCTGACAGAGATTGGTTTTTCCCGACAGACAGAATTTGCACTCGCCGCACTCGGGCGTGTACAGCGGGATCACATGGTCGCCCACCTTCAGGCTGGTGACGCCCTCGCCGACTTCCTCGACGATGCCGCCACCTTCGTGGCCCAGGATCACCGGGAAGGCGCCTTCCGGATCGGCGCCGGACAGGGTGAAGGCATCGGTGTGGCACACGCCGGTGGCAACGATGCGTACCAGCACTTCGCCGGCCTTGGGGCCCTGGACGTCGATCTCTTCGATGGAAAGCGGTTTGCCGGCCTCGAAGGCCACGGCGGCGCGGGATTTCATGGGCTTGATGCTCCTTTGCAAGGGCGCAAAAGCGAAGTCTAGCGCACCGCGTTCAGCACCAGCACCCGAAAAATCAATGCCACGATGGCCACCGCCAGCACGCCGCCGGCGTACAGCAACACGAACCAGCCCAGCCGCTTCCACACCGGGTTCTGCGGCGGTGCGGGTTGGGGGTCAGAGTGAATACTCTGACCCCGCTCCTGCGGGGCCATCAGTGGTAACCCTCGTCGCCGTGCCGCACCTTGCCGCGAAACACCCAGTAAGAAAGCGCCGTATAGGAAAGGATGATCGGCAGGATGATCAACACGCCCACCAGGGTGAATACCTGGCTGGAGTGTGGCGAGGACGCCTCCCAGATGGTGAGCGAAGGCGGGATGATGTTCGGGTAGATGCTGATCAGCAGGCCGCTGTAGCCCAGGAAGATGATGGCCTGCGTCAGCAGGAAAGGCCGCCACTCGTGTGCGCGGTTCGCCCCGCGGACGATCCCGGCCACGCATGCAAGCACCAGGATCGGAACAGGCGCGAAGTAGAGGAAATGCGCGCCGGAAAACCAGCGTTCGGCGATATAGGGATGGCTTAGCACCGTCCACAGGCTTACCACGCCGATGATGGCAAGCAGTGTCAGTGCCAGCGGCTTGAGCATCAGGCGCATGCGGCGTTGCAGTTCGCCATCGGTCTTCATCACCAGCCAGGCGCACCCGGTGGTGGCATAGGTGACCAGCAGGCCCAGACCACAGAACAGGCCGAAGGGCGACAACCAGCCATAGGGGCCGCCCACATACTTGCCATCGACGATGTCGATGCCCCGCAGCAACGTGCCCAGGATCAATCCCTGGCAGAAGGTTGCGGTGGCCGAGCCCAGCATGAAGGCCAAGTCCCACAGGTGCTGCGTGCGATTGGCCTTGGCTCGGATCTCAAACGCCACGCCGCGGAATATCAGTCCACACAACATTGCCACCAGCGGCAGGTACACCGCCGGCAGCAGGCTGCTATAGGCCACTGGGAAAGCAGCAAACAGACACGCGCCCCCCAATACCATCCAGGTTTCATTGCCGTCCCACACCGGAGCGACCGTGTTGAGCATCACCTGCCGCTCGCCCTCCTGGTTGAAGAAGGGAAACAGCAGCCCGATCCCCAAGTCGAAGCCGTCGAGCAGGATATAGAGGAAAACACCAAGACCGATGATCGCGGCCCACACCATGGGAAGGTCGATATGCATGGCCGTCTACTCGTCGATCGGGTCGGTGGGACGGGACATCGGCCGGTGGTCGTATCGCGCGCTGCCCTTGCCGGTATCGGCGCGCATGTCGCCATCGCCGTCTTTCTCAAGCGACGGACCCTTGCCCATCAGCTTGAGCATGTAATAGATGCCTGTGCCGAACACCAGGAAGTACACGATGACGAAGACCATCAACGATGTGCCCACCTGTTCGGCTGATAGTGCGGACGATGCATCGGCCGTGCGCAGTACGCCGTACACCACCCAGGGTTGGCGGCCCGCTTCGGTGGTGATCCACCCAGCCAGCAACGCCACCAGGCCCGAGGGCCCCATCGCCAGGGCGAAGCGCTGCAGCCATCGCGATTCGTATAGCCATTGCTTGCGCCGCAACGCCAGGCCGCACACGCCCAGGAGCAACATCAACAGGCCCATGCCCACCATGATCCGGAAGCTCCAGAACACGATGGTGGAGTTCGGGCGATCTTCCGGCGCGAACGTCTTCAGGCCCGGGATCTCGCCGTCCCAGCTATGGGTGAGGATCAAGCTTCCCAGGTGCGGAACCTTCACCGCGTAATCGGTGCGCTCGTTCTTCATGTCCGGCCAGCCGACCAGGTTGAGCGAGGTACCACCCTTCTCCGTGTCCCACAGGCCTTCCATCGCCGCGATCTTGGCCGGCTGGTACTTGAGCGTATTCAGGCCGTGTGCGTCGCCCACGGCAATCTGGATCGGCACCGTTACCAGGATCATCCACATCGCCATCGAGAAGGATGTCTTCACCCCGGGGTCGCGGCGCCCGTGCAGAAGATGCCACGCGCCACAAGCCGCCACCAGCGTTGCAGACACGATGAACGCGGCCAACGCCATGTGCACCAAGCGGAACGGGAACGAGGGATTGAAGACAATCGCGAACCAGTCCACCGGGACGATCTTGCCATCGACGATGTCGAAACCCTGGGGTGTCTGCATCCAGCTATTGGACGACAGTATCCAGAACGTGGAGATCAACGTTCCCACGGCAACCATCAAGGTGGCCAGGAAATGCAGCTTCGGGCCCACGCGGTTCCAGCCGAACAGCATGATGCCGAGAAATCCCGCCTCGAGGAAAAACGCGGTAAGCACTTCATAGGCAAGCAACGGTCCAGTAACGCTTCCCGCCACGCGTGAGAAGCCGGCCCAGTTGGCGCCGAACTCGTAGCTCATCACCACACCTGAGACCACGCCCATGCCGAAGCCAACGGCGAATATCTTCGACCAGAAATTGAAGAGTTCGCGATAGACCGGTTTGCCGGTGCGCAGCCACAGGCCCTCGAGCACGGCCAGGTAGCTTGCAAGCCCGATGCTGATAGCCGGGAAGATGATGTGGAAGGAGACGGTGAAGGCGAACTGCAGCCGCGCCAGGGTCAGGGCGTCGTTGGCGACGGTCATGGCCGCGGTGCTCCGAGAGAAGCTTCAACGAGGATGGATGGCATGACCACAACCCCTTTGTGCGATGCGGCCAGCATACGCCCGGGCCACCAGTCCGCGCGCGGGTGCGGCGTTTTGCGCTACCGGCGCACTGCGGCAAGCTGTCGCGTCAGTGCAGCTTGAGCAGCGGGCGTGTTCCGCGCGTAAGCAGGCTGCTTAGCATCAGCAGGCCCGTTTTCATCCAGCCGAACAGCGCCACCTGGTGCATGCGGTAGAGGGAAATGTAGACGAGGCGGGCAAGCTTGCCTTCCACCATGCGGCCACCGAAGAGGTCGCCGATGGCGTCATGGGAGGCCAGCGACACCAGTGATCCGTGATCGACGTAGATGAAGGGCTTCATGGGCTTGCCCTCGGCGCGGCGCACGAAATTGGCCGCAAGCACGCTGGCCTGCTGGTGGGCAGCCTGGGCGCGTGCCGGCACGATGCCATTGCGTCCGTTACCCAGCGGGCAGGCTGCACAATCGCCAAAGGCGAAAACCGATGGATCGCGCGTGGTGGCCATGGTGGCATCCACGACCAGTTGGTCGGCGCGGTTGGTCTCGAGGCCATCGAGCTCGCGCAGAAAAGCCGGCGCGCGGATTCCCGCGGCCCAGACCACGAGGTCGACGGGGAAGCGCTGGTCGTCGCCTGCGTAGACAACGCCGGCTTCCACCCGTCGCACGGGGCACGCAGTATGCACCTGGACGCCGAATTCCTCGCGCAGCCGCGTGGTCACCGAATGTCCGATGCGCTCGGGCAACGCCGGCAGCACGCGTGTGCCGGCTTCGAGCAGGATGATCTCCAGGGCCACTTTTTCCGCATCGCCCGAGTAGTGCGAATACAGGTTGGCCGCATCACGCAGTTCCGCGGCAAGCTCGACGCCCGTGGCACCGGCGCCCACCACGGCCACCCGCACCGGCACGCCGTCGTTGCGCGAGTGCGCAGCGATGAAGCGATCACGCAGGCGGCGGCGCAAGGTCTCGGCCTGTTCGCGAGTGTCGAGGTAGATGGCGTGCTCGCGCACGCCGGGTGTGCCGAAGTCGTTGCCGGTGCTGCCCACCGCCAGCACCAGCGTGTCGTAGGGCAATACGCGCGCGGGTACCAATTGCACGCCATCCATGTCGACCTGGGGCGCCAGGCGCAGGCGCTTGTTGGCGCGGTCCAGGCCATCCATGCGGCCGTATTCGTACTCGAATCCGTTCCACGTGGCCTGCGCCATGTAGTTGAGTTCCTCGTGCGCGGCGTCGAGGGACCCGGCCGCTACTTCGTGCAGCAGTGGCTTCCATACATGGGTGAGTTCGGCGTCCACCAGCGTCACCGCGGCCAGGCCCGGCTTGCCGAGCTTCCGGCCCAGGCGCGTGGCCAGCTCAATCCCGCCGGCGCCACCACCGACGATGACGATGCGATGCGGGTTTGGTGTCACGCGATGCTTCCTCTGGTTACCTCAACCAGTGTCACGCTAGCGCAACGAATGTAAGAAACTCGTCGCGTCAGGGCGCGAGAAGTTCGAACTCGACCGGCTCACCGGTGGTGGACGACGGGGAGACCCACACCTGGAAGACACCCGGTTCGGTCACGGGCCGCGCATCGGCGCCGGCAAAAGCCAGGTCATGGCGGGTCAGGGCGAACTCTACCTCCCGCGTGGAACCT
>Ga0070658_10000821_pt1 | contig 26572 bp, 24 predicted proteins | sample KBSC13metaG_FD_64664 | JGI IMG/M metagenome (GOLD analysis project Ga0070658, IMG submission 64664) | Corn rhizosphere microbial communities from Kellogg Biological Station, Michigan, USA - KBS C1-3 metaG | ecosystem: Host-associated > Plants > Roots > Rhizosphere > Soil ... | reverse complement strand
TTGGTCGTGAACCGCTGCTCGAACATTCGCGCCAGGATGTCCTTGGGAATGCCAGGGCCGTCGTCCTCGATGGTCACGGCAAGGATCGGCGTGCGATTGGCAAATCCGTCGCGATTGATGAAACGCTGGTGCGGCCCATCCACGAATTTTGCCACGTCGATCGGATTCGGATGCAGGATGCAACTCACGGTGACCCGGTGCGGGTGCGAGGTGCTCTGGAGCGCGTTGATCGTGAGGTTGAGGAGGACCTGGAGAAAATCGGTGCCATTGATCTCGGCGATGACCTCGCGGTCGAGTTCGTTGACGGTGAGCATGTGCCCCTTGGCGCTCGGGTGGCGGATGAGCAGTTCCTTGAGATCGCTCATGATCTGGTTCACGCCCACGTGCGACTTTTCCGCCGTCTGATTGTGCAGGAAGCTGAGATAACGGCGGGAGATTTCCACGCAGCGCCCGACCTGGCCGTTGAGCTTGTGGAGGTCGCCCTTAATGTTCTCCAATTGCTCGCCCTCGACACGCGCGGCGTTTTGCATGGAGCGATTGATGAGCTCGACGAAGCCGGAGATGATGGTCAGCGGGCTGTTAATATCGTGCAGCACGCTGGCGTAGATCTCGCCCTGGGCCCGCGCCATTTCCTCGCGCACCCGCTGATCCTGGATGACGCGCTGCAATTCCTGGAGCTGATTGTTGCCTTTCTGGAACTCCACGGTGGCGCGATTCTTCTGCGCCGCATGGGCCACCGCGGCCCGCATCGTGGGGATATCAAAAGGCTTGTTGAGATAATCGCTCGCGCCGTAGCGGAGGGCCTGCCGCGCCGTCTCGATCGTCTCGAAGGCGGTCAGCATGATGACCTCGATCGTCGGATTGATCTGCTTGAGTTCCTTGAGCACCTCCACGCCCGACATGCCCAGCATCATGATGTCGCACACGCAGACGTTCACCGGGTTCGACCGGGCGAGCATGATGGCCTCCAGGCCGTCGGAGGCGACGAGCACATTGTAATCGTTCTTGAAGACGATGCGCAAAGATTGCCGCGGGCCTTCCTCGTCGTCGACGATGAGGAGGCAGGGCTTCCGCGGAACCTCGGTTTCCTGGGATGTCAGTGGCTCAGAAATCGTATCCAAGTGAAAGAGAGACAGCGTGACTGTCAAACCGGTAATCGCCGTCGGCAACGGTATTTTGGACGATGGTCCGGCGTGGACCATAGGTGTATTGGTAGGCGAGGAACCAGTTGAAGTGGTCGTAGTGCTGCCCGATGCCGCCGCTGAAGATGTGCCGATTGGAGTCGGGGATGGCGGGATTGAAGCTTTCCGTAGGCACGGATTTCTCGCTGTAGACGTAGCCGACGCTGGCCTTGAACCCGTGGGGGAGTTTCTTGGTCACGCCGAACTCATACATGAAGCTCGACTTCCAATTGAAGGGCACCAGCGCATCACCCGAAGGTTGGTGGATGGTGACGGTGTTGAGTTTGTCCCAGTCGGTCCAGTCGAGGTTGAACTCGAAGTTCCAGTCGTCCGTCGGGCGGAAGGAGTAGCCGGCCACGATGTTCTGCGGGAGTTCGAAGCTGGCGTCGGAGTCTTCGCGGGTATGCGTGGCGGGAACCTTGACCGGGCCAAAAGGGGTGGCCACGTTGAACTGATCGACGTCCACGGTGGAGTGGCCGCTGAAATCGAGCCGGGTGGCGCTGCGATAGGTGAGGCCGAAATGATGCATGCGGTGGGGGTTCCACATGATGCCGGCGTCGAAGCCGTAGGCGACCCCATCGCCCTTGAACTTGAACTGATCGCCAGGATTGACGATGCCCCGGACCAGTTCCGCCTTGCCGTAGTTGATCGTGGGCCCGGCCGCGACGGACAGGGTGTCCGTGATTTTCCACGCAATCACCGGATTGACCGTGATGTATTGAATGCTGCCTTTGATCGCCAGGGACCGAAACGGTGTGTTATCGTCGTACTCAACAGAAAAGCCGTAGGGGGCGTAGACGCCCAAACCGAGAGCCAGCGGTGCGTTTTCGGGTTTCCACGTAAGAAAGAAAGTGGGTACCGCCTGGAGATCGGTGTTCGTGCTGGAGAAGTGGGATTTTTCACCCGGAGGCGGGGAACTGAGGTCCACGCGGGACTTCAGTGTGATGGCGTAAGCGCCTAGTAGAGCGCGAGTTCCGCTCAGTTCCGTGATGCCGGCGGGGTTGTAGTAAATCGCCGAAGGATCGTCCGCAGTGGCGGCAAATGCATCGCCTCGGGCAGTCGCCTCTGCACTCTGGTCAGGAATGCGAAATCCAAGACCGTGGGAGATGGATGCCAGGCAGGGAAATGCCAAAAAAGCGACACAACGGATAATGGTAGGGGGTCTCATTCCCGGCCATGAGACAGCAAAGCGCGAACCTTGGCGAGGAGCAAACACTGATTTGTCAGGAAAAAACGCTAGTTTTCCAGAGGAAGAGCGACGCGGACGATTCCCGGTTCGCCTTTTTGAGGAAGCGGAATCTCAATTCTGCCCTGATGACTCTCAATAATCTTGCGAGACACGGTCAAACCAAGGCCCAGCCCCACATTGCGGGTGGAGAAAAACGGTTCGGGAGCGCGCATGGCGGTCTCGGTATTGAACCCGGCGCCGGAATCGCGCACCTCCACATGCAGTTCGGCCTTGCCCTGTGCATTTTCAGACATGTGCACGGCCACGTTTGGATCGTCGGGGTTTGCTTGCAGGGCGTTGAGGATGATTTCGGAGAAGGCGTGGCGGAGCGCCTTGTGATCCCCGGTGATTTTCCAGGGTGATATATCTTTGTTAAACTGAAGCTGGGCGAGCTTCTTGCCCGGATGAAAGGTATGCGCCTCATGGAAGGCTTCGACGATGAGATCGGAAATCTGGACCGAATCCCGGAAGTCGCCCTGCCACTCGCGGGCGAGGAAGACCATCTGGTTGGAGAGACGCGAGATGCGCTTCACCCCATTGGCGAGAACTGTCGACAGAGATTCCTGGAACTCCGGATCATTGATCGATTCCTTCAGCAACTGCTGATGGGTCGAGAGCGGCACGAGAGAGTTGCCGATCTCGTGGGCGAGATGCTCGGCCATCGACTTTACGAGGCGCAGATTGGACGCCTCGATCTCGAGGCGCTGGGCGCGTTCGTGCTCCGTCACGTCCTCGATGATCAGCAAGGCCGCATTGGTGGCGAGCGCCTCCTGGGTGCGGAAAGGCAGGATGCTCACGCGGAAGGCCTGATCGGGAAGATGCGCGAGCTTGTGCCGGAACGGTGGGATCATTTCGCCCGACTTGATGACCATGAAGACTTTGCTCCCCAGTTCCTGCGGCAGGTAGGAGAAGTCGAGGCGCGTGCGGTTGGGCTGCGCGCTGAGGAAATACTGGCAGGCGGCGGTGTTGGCGTGGAGGGTGACGAGATTGCCTCCGACCACCACGCAACCGGTGCCGAGGTGGCCGAGAATGTCCGCGATCATCGCGTGGTTGCCCGCGAGCTGGTCGTGCAGCCAGGTATTGCGGATGGCCAGGCCCACTTCCTCGAGCATGTGGAAGATGAGGGCGAGTTCCTCGTTCGCGTAGCCCTCCCCGGTCAGCCGCTCATCGAAGACCACGACACCGAGCAGCGATTCGCGATCCAGGATGGGGATGGCGACTTCCCCGCCGAGCAGCTGGAATTCCTTGGCGATCTCGCGCGACTGCGTCGCCTCGTGGCTGGTGGCCCGCAGGATGCGGCCCTGGCGATGCAGGTGGCCGCCGATGCCCGCGCCGAGGGAGAGCGCAAAGTGCTGGAGCACGCTCTGGTCGTGCCCGATCGCGCAAGCCGGCCGCAGCCAGCGGTCATCGGCGGCGAGGGGGCTCTCACTCAGCAGACCGGCCGGCTTGCGCAAGAAGATGATGGCGCGGTTCACGCCGATGATCTCGCGCAGCAGGAGGAGAAATTGCTTGAGGAGGTTGGTGGCATCGAGGCTGTGCGTGAGCACCCCGGAGAAACGGCGCAGCGCCTCAAGGGCGCGCACCTGGTCCACGTAGGGCCGAAGGACGGAGGCCTCGATGTGAGTGCCGGCCTGCGGCACCAGGGCCTTCGTGGGTTCATTTTGGGGAAAGAGGCGGTCGAGCAGGGTATTGAGCAACTTCCCGCGCACCGGCTTGGTCAGCACGTGCTCCACGCCCAGCAGGTAGGCGTCCTCCTCCCATTCCCACTGCTTCTCGCCGGCGTAGATGAGGACGGGGCAGCCCGGCGCGTAGCCGCGCAGCTCCTCGATGATGCGAATCGCCCGCGTATCGGTCAGCTCCACATCGAGAATGGTCGCATCGATGGCGCCGCGCGAGAGGAGGAACTCCGCCTCCCCGACGACTTCCTTGGTGATCAATTGAAATTTGATCGGATCGAGCACCGTTTGGATGGCGCCCGCCAGGGAGGTCTGCTTGGTGATGACGAGCAGGGTGCGCATTTAGACGTGTTCGGCGATCGTGGGAACGACGGGCTTGAGCTGGCGGCTGGGGAGATCGAACTGCACGGTGGTGCCCCGCTTCGGCTGGCTGGAGATATTGAGCTGGCCCCCATGGAGATTGACGATCTTCCGGCAAATGGCGAGCCCCAGCCCAAAGCCGCGCGTTTCGTCGCCGTGGTTTTTGGTCGTGAAATAGGGCGTGAGAATCCGTCCCAGGTTTTCCTTGGGGATCCCTTCGCCTTGATCGATGACCCGCACGCGCAACCACTCGCGGCCGGCATCCGATTTCATGAGACGCTCGAGCTGGACGCGGATTTGCGCGCCCGGCGGCGAGGCGTCGATCGCATTAGCGATGAGATTGGCGATCAGCCGCTGGACGAGCACCTCGTCCATCTCGACCAGCGCCTCGCCCGTGGTTTCGGGGATGATCTCCACTTCCTTTTGCCGGCTGGTGCGCGCCACGTCCGCAGCCTGGCGGACGACGAGATCGAGTCGTCCCAATTGGAAATCCGGCCGAAGGTTCTGCGAAAAGAAGAGGGCCTCCTTGATATAGGCGCGCATCGTCTTGACGTTGCGCAAGGCGACGGGCAGCAGTTCCTCGTCAAAAGGTTCGGCGCCCCCGTGCTCGCTGGAAAGTTGGAGCAGGGTCCAGACGGGAGTGAGGAGATTGTTCAAATCATGGGCCATGCCGCGGGACATCTTGCCCAGCAGGTCGAGTTCCTGAGCCTGAAGGATTTGCGTCTTCAGCCGGATTTGATTGATGATCAGGCTCAGGCTCTTGACCAGGGTGAGGAGGAGACTGATGTCGTTGGCCGTGAATTGCTCGTTCGTTTTCTGGCCGACGAGGAGGAGGCCGAAGATTTCGCCTTCGGTGGCCAACGGGAAAGCAAAGCTGGCATTGTAGGAGGCGAGCTGCTCGCGAGCCTGGCGCGCGGCCGGCGAGCTGCGCGTATAGCGATCATCCGTGGCCAGCGGAAGGTACTGCCCCTTGTTCCAATCAAAGAAGCGAAAGATGCCCGAGTCGGGCTTGAGCTCCGGGCATTGCCGCGTGGGCTGGGGCGGATGCGAACGGATCAGCTCATAGGCCAGATTCGTCTCGTCGCGCAGGATGACGTAATAACTCCCGAGCTGAAACGCGCGGCTGAACAGTTCGTGCAGATCGTTCAGCAACAAGTTCATGTCGGTGTACCACGTCATCTCCTCGATGAATTTCCCCACCTGGTCCTGATACTCGAAAGTATCGCCCAGGATGCGGCGCTCGACGACTTCGCCGCTGTCGCCGAAAAGACGGGGAAAGAGCACCGCTGCGCAAATCGCCCCGATCATCAGGGTCGCCAGTCCGGCGAAAAACGAATAGTAGCTGAAGGCCAGTTTGTTCCCGAGCCAAAACACGAGCAGCGCGCAGAGGCCGCTGACGAAAATGAAAAGCACCCGCACCGCCTTGGCCGTGCTCCGGTTGAGCGTGACGTGCACGTCGAGCAATTGGTACTGGAGCACGCTGTAGCCGACGATCAGTCCATAGAAGACGACCGCCATGCTGCCGTAGGGATAGATCGGCTTGTGGATGATGGGATATTCGTAGATCCCAAGGATGGGCAGCACATCGTTGCAGCCGAAGATGGCAAAGGCCGTCTGCGCAACGATCAGGGGAGTGAGACGGCGCTTGCCCAGCGGTGGCTGCTTGCGCCGGTGCCAGATGAGCACGCCCACCGAAACCCACATCAGCGAGAAAACGCCGCTCAAGATCCAGAAGCCCGTACCGGCGACCGAGTACCAGGCATATCCCACGTATTTTACCCCCTTCAAAAAGAAGCCCGTGAAATTGCTGGCGAAGAGCGCGGCGTGGAACGAATACGCGCTCCAGAGGATCCAGCGCGGGATGCGAATCTGGGCGATGAGAAAGGACACATGGCAGAGCGCCAGCGGCAGGAAGATGACTCCAAACTGGAGGAACCGGGCCCAGAACAGCGCCATCGCTTCGTTTGCCGGTTCCGACTGAAGGCGGAACATCCAGAACGTCCCGAAATTCCAGACCGAGAAGCTCATTCCCAAAAGGAAATAGACGCGCGAGACGGCGGCGCGCGGGTTCTGGAAGAGGACGAAGAGGGCCAGCGAGAAATTCAGCAGCGCCCCGACGAGCGGGATCAGTTCGCCAAAGCGCATCGGCTCGCCGAAACGTAACTCCGGGTTCGACAACGCCCCGAGGAGTGGAGTCAGTGCGCCGAACATCATCTCACGAAGGATAGCGCCGCAGGACGAGGCACGAGTTTTTGCCCCCGAATCCGCTGCTGAGGTTCAAGACGGTGCGAATCGGGTACGGGCGGGACCGGCCTCGCACATAATCGAGGTCGCATTCCGGTCCCGGCTCCTCGTGATTGAGGGTCAGGGGGATTTCCTGATGATGGATGGCAAGGGCGCACACGACGGTCTCCAAAGCACCCGCCGCGCCTAAGAGGTGTCCAGTGATTGGTTTTGTGGAGCTTACGGCCAGACGGTAGGCATGGGGGCCGAAAAAACGCTTGATCGCCTTGCTCTCCACGATGTCGTTCGCATCGGTGGCGGTACCGTGGGCGTTGATGTAATCCACCTCCTCGGGGTCGATCTGGGCCTGGCGCATCCCCTTCTGGATGGCGCGGAAGTAGCCCAAGCCATCGGGGTGGGGGGCGACGGGGTGATAGGCCTCGCAACTCCGCCCATGCCCGAGGATTTCGGCGTAGATGCGGGCACCGCGGCTCAAAGCGTAGGAAAGCTCCTCCAGCACCAGGTAGGCCGCGCCTTCTCCGAGCAGGATGCCGTCGCGCGTCTTGTCGAAGGGGCGCATCGCCTGCTGCGGGGTGTCGTTGCGCCGGCTCAGCACCTGCGCGAGGCACAGCGCTCCCCAGATATGGGGCACGATGGGCGCCTCGGCGCCGCCGGCCACCATCACGTCCACGTCCTCATTGCGAATCATGCTCACGGCGTACCCCAAGGCGTCGTTCCCCGAGGCGCTGCTCGAACTGAGCGTGATCGCATGGCCGCGAATGTTGAGTTCCTTCGCAATCTCGCCGGAACCGGCTCCGCTGTAGCCATTGATCAGCGCGAAAGGCCCGACGCCCTTGTAGCCGCGCTTGGCGTAGCCTTCGTCGGCCTTCGAGGCCGTCTCATTGCTGCTCGCGGATGTGGCCTCCACGATGCCCACCCGGTCTGCGTCCACCTTTTCGAAGTCGATTCCCGCATCGATCTGGGCGAGGCGGGCCGCCGCGACTCCGTAGCGGTGCGAGTAGTCTAGCCTCCTCGCCATCTTCGCATCCATGAAGTTGGCCGCGTCGAATTCGTTGATCTGTGCCGCAATGGTCGTCGGGGCGCCGCCGGCGGGGAAGCGCGTCATCTTGGTTCCGCCGCTGATTCCGTTGCGGATGCAGTTCCAGAACTGGGGGAGCTTTTGCGCGGGCGCCGTGATGACGCCCATGCCGGTGACGACGATCCGCCGGCGGTTGACGTCGCTTATTTCGCGGCTGGCCATTTGTACGGAATCACCATCGGAACCCGGCGCTGATAATCCCGATAGGCGTCGCCAAATTGCTTTACGAGCGCCGGTTCTTCCAACCGCAGCCGCATGATCAGGGTGGGGATGAACGCGAACGGCACGATGAGCAGCATGTACCAGGCGCTGCAAATCAGGCCAAAGGACAGGAGTTCGAGAATCATCGAAAAATAGGTTGGGTGCCGGAGGAAGCGGAACGGCCCACTCTGCACGAATTCATGATTTTCGCGCATCTCCACGTGCAAACTCCAGAACTTTCCGAGCGCGGCGATCGCCGCCCAACGTAACTTAAAGGAGACAATGGCGCACACAATGCCACCGATGAGGGCGGGCCAGGAAAAATACGGCCGGCGGAAGAAGAAGTACTCCGCGAGCGAACCAAACATCATCACCGTACCGATGATGAGGAAAAGATTGAAGGTGAGATTTTCCTGCACCTTGCCGGCGACGGTGCTGCGTTTTGCGAAAATCTCCTTGATGCGGACTGCGTAGACGACGGCCAGGACGAGAATCGGAAGATACTGCAAGTATTGGGGCATGATGAACGCGGGAGTATTTAGCCGGGGGGCCAGGCGAGATTTCTCCCGCCCAGCAGATGGATGTGAAGATGCGGTACAGATTCGCCCGCGTCACGCCCGTTGTTGATCACCAGCCGATAACCGCTATCCGCCACGCCAAGCTTCCGCGCGATCTCGCCGGTCGAGGCGATCATGCGCCCGATCAAATCCGTGTCGCCGCTCGTGGCGGCGGCCACGCGCGGGATGACCCGCTTCGGAACGATGAGCACGTGGACCGGCGCCTGCGGATGCACGTCGCGGAACGCGAGGAACTCCTCGGTTTCGTGCACGATCTCGGCGGGGATCTCACGGGAGGCAATTTTCTCGAAGATGGTCATGCGAGAGAGAATGTAACTTCGTGGTCAACAGCGGCGGTGCCAGACTGTTCACGCACGAAGGATACAATCTCATTACGCAGCGCATCACAATCACGGCTCCATGATTTACGTGAGCGCAACATTTTCACACAAGGCTCCAGGCCGAGCAGTTCGAAGCACGAACTCTTCTCCCGGCACAATTCCTGGATGCGCCGGCCGAGCATGTCGAAGAATGCCAGTTCGTAACCCGTGCCCGCTTCGCGGGCCAGTTCCACGAGCGACACCAGAACCCGCGGCGCGGCGGGTACAAAATGCTGCGCGACTTCGGCATAGCCAATGACCTGGAGCACCGATTGCACGGCGCGCGACAATTGTTCCACCGGCAGCACGGTCATATTTTCCTGGTCGTGCAAATAGGTGGTGACGCTCTCGGCTACGTGGCCGGCCAGCCACCACTTGGCGTAGCCGGCGCGGGCGGCGGCTTGCGCGAGCGATCGCACCAGCCATTCGCGTTCGAAGGCGATCACCTGGCCGCTGGCGAGCTGGATGACCGGAAGGTTGTCCTTGAGTGATATCATCGGGTGAATGAGGCGGGGTTTATTTGAAAAGTTCGGGCTGCTGCACGCTGCGCTTGGGACGGCGCTCGAGGGATTGGATCTCCTCGAGAAATTCACCGATGTCCTGGAAGTGCCGGTAGACCGACGCGTAGCGCACGTAGGCTACCTCATCGAGGTTGTGGAGCTTGTCCATGACTTTGGCGCCGATGACATGCGACGGGATCTCGCGGGTAAACTCCGTTTCGACCTCCTGCAAAATCTCCTCGGCGGCTTTCTCGAGCACCTCCACGCTGACGGGCCGTTTTTCGCAGGCCTTGATCATGCCGCTGAGGAGCTTCGATTTGCTCAGGACCTCGCTGCGGCCATCACGCTTGGCGACGCGCAAGTCGGCCCGCTCGATCTCTTCGTAGGTGGTGAAACGGTGGGCACACTGGACACATTCACGGCGTCGACGAATCGACCGGCCGTCTTTCGACAGGCGCGAGTCGATGACTTTGTCTTCGAGACTACCGCATTTGCTGCAATGCATCTTGTGGGGAGCCGGGGGGCACGCAGTGCGTTTAACACAACTAATAGTGGTGTCAATGGAGGATGTCGGGATTCTGTCATCCGGCGGTCCGCCGCTTCCCGGAACGTGGTTGCGAATCGCCGGAACGCGCGTCGCCGCGTACGCGCTCGCGTGGCCTTAAGCGTGTGTTGCGAAGCGCGAAATTCACACTGCTCGCTTGCCTGTGGGAGGATTCCCGCTGCGGGCAGCGGGGAAGCGCCCACCACTCCCTTTCCAGTGTAAAAAAGAGCCCGCGAATCGTGTCGTTCGAGTGATTCGCGGGCTCAATCTTCTGTTGACCGTTCCGCTGAGGTCGGACCCCGGAACTGCCGGCGCTATTTCTGGTCGCGGGTCTTGTCCGCGGCGTTTTTCAGCGACTCGGCTTCGGCGGCGCCTTCCTTCTTCACGACTTCCGCATCCGACTTGGCATTTTTCTCGGTCGTCTTGGCGGCCTGCTCCAGTTTATCGGCTTTGGCGTCGAGCTCGGCTTTGCGAGCTTGCTCCTGCTTGGAGTCGCAGGCGGCGAAGGAAAGTGCAGTAAGGCAAACAATGGTAGATAGTTTCATAACACGGTGATATCGCATCCGCCGGTCGGTGGGGACGGGTCAATATTCAAAGTTCGATGGTACGCACCGTTTCGAGGAGCGATTCGAGGTGGCTCCAGAAGTCGCTGCCGGAGGGCAGCGCGTTGCCCATCACCGCGTAGGTGAGTTCGCGCCCTTGCGCGGTATGAAGGAATCCGACCTGGGTCTTGACGCCGGACATCGAACCGATCTTGGCCCGAGCTTCACCGCCGACATATTTGGAAAGGCTCTCGTAAAAACGCTGGCCATGGGCGCCGTGCCGCGTGGCGAAATTCACCCGGGCCAAGTCCAGCGGGCGGATGACGTTGGCCCGCGCGAGGCCGCTGCCGTCGAGTTGCCGCAAGCCGGCGAAAGTGACGCCGGCTTTCTCGTAATGCTCGCGCAGGACGGACGCCGGGTCGGCCTTTAGCTTGCGCCCGATCGTGAGGAAGAGGCATTGGGCCTCCAGGTTGTCGCTCACCAAATGGAGGTGATCGATGATCTCGGGAAGAGGGTCGGATGTGTGGCGGGCCAGGACCGTCCGTTCTCCTTTGTCGCCGGCCGATGGGGAAGGGGAGCTTGCGAATTTTACCCCGGCCGCTTCGAGCCGCGCACGCAACAACTCGGCAGCCAGGGCGGGCGGGTCCGGGATCGATCCGTAAACAGGAAAGCCGCTCTGCCCTGCCGGAACCGTGCCGCGAATGACAATCGTGCGCCCGTACGGCTCGGAATAGATGACGACCTGGTCGCCACTGCCAGCCGGTCCAGTCGTGACCAGATTCGTCCAGCGCGTGTCCTTGGGGACTGCGGTGTTGTCGAGCAGTCTGGCGGGGCCGCCGACCTCGGCGTTGGGCTCGAAGTGCAGGACCACCCGGTTGTGGTCGAGGTTCAGCCCGTAAGCGCCCGCCCCGTACGCGTTGCCCAGGTCGCCCCACACCCAATGGTCGCTGACCGGATTTGCCGGAAACACCGATGTGTCGACGAGGAGGCGTCCGGACACGTTCTTCAGTCCCGCGGCCACGGCCGCCTTGGCAAGCGCCTCGAGATCGCCGGTCTCCAGAGTGGGATCGCCGCCGCCGACGAGGACGAGATCGCCGTCGAGTTTCCCTTCGCCGGAAACCGGGGTCGTCGCCGAAAGAACCGTCTCGAAACGGAACTCCGGCCCGAGGATCGTTAGTGCGGCGCCCGTCGTGACCGTCTTGAGCGAGGAAGCAGGGCTGAGCGCGATCTCGGCGAGCGGGGAGGCGAAGAGAGTTGCACCACTTTCATCGAAGACGCAGAACCCGAGCGCGGCTCCCGCGAATTCGGGATGCGCCGCGAATTCCTGGAACGCGCTGGCAAATTTATTCTCGCGAACCGGCGTGGGAGCGGGTTCCTGCGCAGCCGGCGGGGTGATGACCGGGACAGGTGCGGATGGGGATGCGAGGGCGTGCTCGGAGGCCGGCGTCATTTCGCGCAGCCGCAGACCGAGGCCGATGGCGACGGCCCAACCGGAGAGCATGAGCACGCCGCCGATGAGCAGGGGAGCGAAGGATCTTTGCGGAGCAGACATGGGGAGGCGACCGGGGGCTCTTACGTTATTTCGCGAATCTTCAACGAACGAAAGAAGTCATTGAATGCATGGCGGCTAAATGGGAGCAGTTCCCGAAGGCCGGTGGAAGTGTCAACCTTCGTCGCCGGGGTATTTGCGCGCGGCCTCCTTCATCTCATCCAGCGACTGCTTCGCGTCGCTCATGAAATCGAAATCCGGCATCGGCTCGCCGGTTTCGAGCAGGGTCTTCAGGTTGTTCAGGATCACCGGCCAGCCGCGGCGGCCGCCTTCGAGCATCTTGTCGTCGAGTTCGATCTGGTGCGACTCGGTCATCGTGAGACGCACCACCTTCCCGAGGTCATCGATTTGATAGGTGACCAGGCACTCCGGCAGCTTCCGCATTTCCTCAATCCACATGACGCGCCAGGTGACGGCGAGCTTGCGCGGAGGATCGCAGATCACGACCTTGCCTTCGACATCGAGCGTGCCGTCCGGTTGCCACAGACGGAACGCGCCGTCCGGTTTCGTTTCCATTTCGATCCGGCGGCCGAAGAAATACTTCCTGGTCAAATCACCCGTGGTCAAAGCCTGCCACACCTCCTCGGGGGTGGTGGCGATGTAGGTGACGTAGACGGTTTTTGGTTTGAAGAGGGTGAGGTCCATGGGTGTCACCATTCGAATTCAATCGCGCGGCCGGTCTCGAGCAACGTCTTCAGGCTGCTCAGGATCCCAGGCCAGCCGTTGCAGATCATCGGGAAAATCTTGCTCTCCAGCGGGAATTCATCGTGCGTCACGGTGAGCTTCACCACGGGCCCCTGTTGCGCTGATTTTCCCGTGAACTCTTCGATTTCAAAGGTCACCCGCGATGGTTGCTCGGCACGTATCGCCTCATCCTCGAACTGGAGCGGATGAAAGCTGTAGGACAGCAATCGAGGCGGCTCGGACTTCAGAATGGTGTCGTCGTGGACGATTTTGTCGCGCCAGCGGAAGACGATGCGCGAGCCGGGTTTCCAGTCGGACTCCAGGCTCGTGCCGCCCCAGTATTGGACGGTGAACTTGGGATCGGTCAGCGCCGCCCAGAGCTTTTCCGGGGTGGTGGCGATGAGGGTGACATAGACGAATTTGGGCGGGGTTTGCATGGTTCGGATTTGCGACGGGTCTTGGATTCTGGGTTTTCGAGTTGTGTCTTGAGATCGCTCAGGGCCTGGAGTTGCGGCCGTTCGTATCTTGAACCAAATGGTTGCATGTCAAATGCGATGAGTTGGTCTTGGATTCATTCCCGTTTCGTGGACGCTGGGAACATGCTCACCCGCCGCGACCTCCTGGTCTCCCTCCTTACCGCTTCCGCCACCCTGGGCGTCATCGCCTTTGCGCAGGACTCCGCTCCCTCGAAGATCATGGGTTCCTCGATCTTCGACTGGACGCAGATTCCTGTGAAGAAAACGCCCAAGGGCGAATCCCGGAAATTCTTCCAGGCGCCGACCGCGACGCTCGACGAACTCGAATGCCACGTAACGACGCTGAACCCGGGTGAAATGGCGCACCCGCCGCATCAGCATCCGGACGAGGAACTGATTATCGTGAAGGAGGGCACGGTGGAGTCGCTGGTCAACGGCGAATTGAAACGGGTCGGCCCGGGTTCGGTGATCTTCCAGGCCTCGAACCAATTGCACAGCATCCAGAATGTCGGAGACACGCCCGCCACCTATCACGTGATCAAGTGGAACTCGCCGGGGATGCTGAAGAAGAAGGAGGCGGCGAAGGAGTAGTTTATCGCCGCTTTGGTTCGCGGCGGAGCCGCGCTGGCGAACGTCTTTCAACGCCCGCATGTTAGCCGGGACTCACACATGCCCCGGCGGCGCTCCGCGCCAATCCAAAGCGGTGATAAATCACCGCACTCCACACGCAGGCGCGAAGCGTGGTCGCTGAAGAAAGCGACGATTACCGTGGTCCGCTCGGCGAGGACCGATGCTACCGTACCTTCGGCAGCAGCAGGTCCAGCAACTCGCTGATCGGCACCCGCTCCTGGCGGGCGTCATCGCGATATCGCAACGTCACGGTGTCTTTCAGTTCCGGGCCTTTCTCCCCGAGAGTCTCGAAATCAATCGTCACGCCAAACGGTGTCCCGGCTTCATCCTGCCGCGCATATCTGCGGCCGATATTGCCCGTCTCGTCATAGAAACAGTGCATCTGCCCCTTGAGCATGTCGTAGACTTCGCGCGCTTTGGCGACGAGTTCGGGCTTGTTCTTGAGCAGCGGGAAAACGCCCACCTTGACCGGGGCGATGCGCGGATGGAAGCGGAGCACGGTGCGTTTCTCGATCTTGCCGTTCACGTCGGCCTTTTCTTCCTCGTGATAAGCGGCCGCGAGCACCGCGAGAGCGAGCCGGTCGAGCCCGGCTGACGGTTCGATCACGTGGGGCACGTAGAGGCCCTTGAAGAGCTTCTCGCAAAACTCCTGGGCCGCCGTGCGCGCGGCATCCTCGGACTTGCCGTTCTTCGCGGCACGCTGCGCCCATTCGGATTGTACGTTCGCGACGAAGGCTGTCTTCGCGGCGTCGTCGAGTTTGCCCGCGGCGGTGCGCAGTTCTTCGTCGAAGACTTCCTGCGATTTGCCGCTGTGTTTCTGGTGCTGTGAGAGATCGAAATCGCTGCGCGCGGCGATGCCTTCCAATTCCTCGGTGCCGAAGGGAAATTTGAAAAGGATATCGACACAGGCACGGGCGTAGTGGGCGAGCTCGTCCGGATTTTGCCGATGGTAATCGATCAGGTCCGCCCCGAGCCCGATGCTGTCGTAGTACGCGACGCGCTCCTTCTCCCAATAGTGATGCCACATCTCCCAGCCCCAGTTGGGCTGCGGGGTGGAAAGATCCGCGCCTTCCGTCCAGGTTGCGACCTCGGCGTGCAGCAAGCGAATGGCCTCATCGGGCGCGATGAAAAACTCCAATTCCATTTGCTCGAACTCGCGCGAGCGGAAGGTGTAGTTGCGCGGCGTGACCTCGTTCCGAAAGGCCTTGCCGATCTGGCAAATCCCGAAAGGCACTTTCTGGCGCGAGGACGCCTCGACATTCTTGAACTGCGCGAAGATGGCCTGGGCCGTCTCCGGCCGCAGATACGCCTTGTCGTCTTCGTCGGCCGTCGCGCCAACGTAGGTGTGGAACATCAGGTTGAACGGTTTGGGCTCCGTTAGCTGGGCGCCGTTCTCCGGGTTGAAGCCACGGCTGTTCTCGATCTTCGCGGTCGTCTCGCCGAGCAACTCGGGATTCGCGACCCCGCGTTGCGTGTAAAACGCGATGCCCACTTTGCGCGCGCTTTCGGGCGGCTTGCCTGCGGGCAGAAGCACGCTGAAGGAATCTCCATTTTCCTTCCCGTCCGCGCCCCGTGCTCCGGTCCAGGTGTAGACGACACCCGATTGCGGCTCGACGTGATCCGACCGGAATCGCTTCTTCGTCAGCAAGCAATCGCTCATCGGATCGCTGAACGTATCCACGTGGCCCGACGCCTTCCAGATGGCCGGGTGCATGATGATCGTCGCATCCAGGCCCACCACGTCCTCGCGTTCCCGCGTCATGGCGCGCCACCATGTGTCGCGCAGGTTGCGCTTCAACTCCGCCCCGAGCGGGCCGTAGTCCCAGAAGCCATTGATGCCGCCGTAGATCTCGGAAGATTGGAAGATGAAACCGCGCCGCTTGCACAGCGAAACGATCTTTTCCATCAACGGCGGTTCTTTGATCTGGCTCATAAGGGACGGCGAAGGTGCGTGCGCCCCGGTCAACTCTCAAGCGGAAAGTCAACGTCCGGCCCCTCGGTGAAAGAAGGGCCAGCGAAACACACGAATGACATGAATCGCGCCTCTTCGTTCGCGTCATTCGTGTGATTCGCTGGCTTCCCCTTCTTCTCCATTGGCAGCGCAGCCTCTAATAATCCATCGCCGGGAGGCGTCTTCTGTGTAAGCTACTGTCGTTCGCCATGGCCCATTACGAAACCTACCAGTCCAACGCCGCGGAAATCCCCATCATGCGGAAGTGGCTCTTCCGCGCCCTGATCATTTCCCTGCTCATTCATGGGGGGCTCCTCATTTTCTTTCATTGGCAGAAGCTGGAGAACTTTGGCAATAACGACGAAGAGCGGCTGGCTCCGCCGATCCGGGTGATGACCCGCCCGGTCATCATCCCGGACATGCCCGAAGAGACGAAGATGAAGGTGCCGGACACCAAGAACCCGGTGGTCCCCATTCAGATCAAGGACGACAAGCCGGAGGTGCAGGAAATCACCATCGCTCCCCAGATCACGCCGGAAATCGCCAAGTCGCTCGTGAACGATAAGCCGCAGGTCATGCCGGGCGGGATCGACTCCCTGGCCAAACTGGAGCGCGATTCCACCGGGAACATGGAAAAGCAACTCTCCAGCATGGCGAATTCGTTGATGGAAAAGAGCACCCGTTCGAAGAATCAGCCGACGATTTCGGTGCCGACGGGGCCGAAGGGTGGGGAAGGTGGCACGGAGAGCACTTCGGGCATTCCAGGTCGAGCGTCGATCAACTCGCTCCTCGAGCGCACCGGACCGTTGAAAGTCGGCGACAAGGCGGCCATCCAGGGCGGCGCGCTTTACGATTACAACAGCTACCTCCTGCGCCCCGAGGCCGAAGACCAGCTCCGCAAACTCGGGGAACTGATCAAGCGCAATCCCAAGGCCACTTTCACCATCGAGGGTCACACCGACTCCACGGGCACTCCGGAATACAACCTGATGCTCAGTGAAAAGCGTGCCGAGTCGGTGAAGCTCTGGCTCGTGCAGTTCATGGGTATCGCCCCGGAGCGCATCCAGACCATCGGGTTTGGCAGCAGCAAGCTCATCGTGCCGGCGGATAAGTCGGTCGACGAGCAGCAGCCTAATCGGCGCGTGGAAATCGTCATCAAGTCGAACCGGTAGGGCGTCGACGAGGTGATTGCTTCCCGGAAGGACATCCGCGGCGCGGATGTCGCGCAGCACTACGACGAGCTCGACGCCTTTTACCGCGAGATCTGGGGCGAGCACGTGCACCACGGCCTGTGGCGGACCGGCCAGGAGTCGCTCGCCGTCGCCCGGCGGCAGCTCGAGGCCTTTGTGGCGGATGAGGCCGCCATCGCGCCGGGTGACCGGGTCTGCGACATCGGCTGCGGCTACGGCGCCACCGCGCGCATGCTCGCGGAGGAGCGGGGAGCGGAAGTCACGGCCATCACCATTTCACCCGCGCAACACGCTGCGGCCGTGGAACGCAGCGCGGGCCGCCCCAATCCGCGCTTTCTCGTGGGCGATTGGCTCGACAATGGCCTGCCGTCGTCCTCATTCGACACCGCCATCGCCGTGGAGAGTTCCGAGCACATGCCCGACAAGTCCGCGTTCTTCGCCCAGGCGCGCCGGGTCCTGCGCCCGGGAGGGCGGCTCGTCGTGGCGACCTGGCTCGTTGGCGATTCCCCGGCGCGCTGGCAGCAGCGGCGCTTGCTGGAGCCCATTTGCCGCGAAGCACGCATGCCCGTCCTGGGAACGGAGGCGGATTACCGCCGGTTGGCGGCCGAAGCCGGGTTTGCCGTCCAGCGTTTCCAGGACATCACGCCGCAGATCGCCCGGACCTGGCCCATGATCGTCTTCACCTTCGCCCGTCATCTCCTTCGGCACCCGTTCACGGCGCGGTTGCTCCTCCGGGGATGGGCCCATCATTCCGTATTCGGCCTCACCATCTCCCGGCTTTGCGTCGCCTTCCGCACCGGCGCTCTGCGCTACGGCGTCTTCACTCTCACCAAGTCTGACACGTGACAAGCCGCCGCGCTCTCCAGTAGAAACTCCGCAATGTCTTCCCGCACGCCGGTCTGGCTCGTCCTCTGGTCACTGGCCCTTTTCACCACCGCCCTGCTGCTCAATACACGGTCCAACACGTTTCCGTACTTCTATCATCCCGACGAAAGCGAGAAGGCGGCGCAACTGCTCACGGGGAATTGGAACTTCCACCATCCCATGCTCATGCTCACGACGACCAAGCTGGCTGTCGACGCCGGCCACGTGCCGCTGCGCGAGCAGAGCGTGGTGGAAATCGGGCGGTGGGTCTCGGCGATCTTCGCCGCCGCGGCCATCGTGGCCCTTTCCCTCCTCGCCTACGCCTGGCGCGGATGGTTGCCAGGGATCGGCTGCGGTCTGGCGTTGCTCCTCCATCACCAGGTCTTTGAGCTCTCTCACTATCTCAAGGAAGACACGGCGCTCCTTTTCGGCGTCGCGTTCACCTTTCTCATCGCCCACCTCTACTGGCAGCGCCCTTCGATGGCGCTGGCCGTGGCCCTCGGCGTGGCCTCGGCTTGTGCGATCTCAGGGAAATACGTGGGCGCATTTGTCCTGGCGGTCGCCGTGCCGGTGCTCTGCCGCGCCTCGGAATCGGATCGTGCGATGTCCGATGGCGGCCTCTCCGGTCGGGAGATGCGGGCGGTCGTGGCGGGCCTCGCCTTGCTGGTCACGCTGCTCGTGATCAACGCGCCGATGATCATGCATCCCGGCGCCTTCAGCCAGAGCTTCGACCGGGAACTGCAACTCGCCGTCCACGGCCAGAGCGGAACCACCCGCAGCGTCCCGCACGCGCTCTACTGGAACATCTTCCGCGACAATTCGACGCCGATCATGTGGATGTTGCTCGCCGCTTTCCTTTTTGGCCGATGGCACGAACGCCAAAGCGTCACGCTGGCCGAGTGGCTCATCATCGCGTTCCCGTTCATTTACACGCTGGCCCTTTCGTTTTCTCCAAAATCAAACGACCGTTACTTCCTGCCCGCCACCGGTGTCCTCATGGTGTTGGCCGCGTGTGGCGCTCGCGATGCCGCGCGCCTTGTCAGGCGCTGGATTCCCATGCGCTGGGCTTTGCCCGTGCTCCTCCTCGCCCTCGTCACCGACCAATGGCCGAAATGGCAGCGTTACGACGAAGCCTTCGCCCACGACGACAACAAGGAACTCTTCGAATGGGTGAAGAAGAATCTGCCGCCCGACGCCATCATCGCCAAGGACAGCCGCGTCCAATTACCCAGCCAGGAAAATTCGCGTGTCGCGGCGCTCTTCGGCGAACTGCCCCAGACCGTTCACGCAAAGAAATTCGCCGCGGACCTCGGAACCATTCGCGAGCTGCGCAAATTCGGCGTGACCCACATCGCTGTTTCGGAATCCGACTACGGCCGTTTCTTTCTGCTCGGGCTGCGCCCGAAAAAAGAAAACCAGGACGAATTCGACCGCCGCCGGAGCTTCTACAAAAAGTTGCTGCACGAAGGAGACCTCCTCTTCAATCGAGAGCGCGGGACGGTCCTCTATCTCCACCCGGGACTACGGCTCTACAAGATCCCACCGCCGGAGGAGTAGGCGGAAGGATGAAGGATGAAGGATGAAGAAGATGGTGAGGAGTGGACGAAGAAACACCCCAGCCGAAGGCTGCACTCCTCTTCATCCTTCCGCCCTCATCCTTTATTTCGCCGCTTCCTTCACGATCGATTTGAACAGTTTGTTCTGATTGTCCATGTACCAGCAGTGAAAGAGTAGAATATCTCCCCGCCGCTGCCCTTCCACTAGGTCCGCCTTCCGCTCCGCCGCCGGGCCGTCGATCGGGTTGATCACGCTGAAGGCCTTCGGATAAATGTCGCGAACCCGTGAGTCGGTCGCCGCATGGCTGCCGAAGAAGCTTGGCCGAAGTTCCTGGTAGGGCGCCGTGCAGCTCCAATAGGCGGGGCGGGGGATCTCCGGGATGATGAGCACGTCCGGATGCGCCTCCGCGAGTTTCTTGAAGGCGTCCGCTTCGAGCAGATGGGACTCCGCCTTCCCGTCGGGCTTGAAGTAATACCGCACATTGGAATCCACGTAGTAGAGCAGGCAGCCCAGCCGCTTCTTCGCGTAGATGATCTTCTGGTTCATCTCTTCCACCACGTCGAAGCCCATCTGGCTGTTCGCCCATTTCGATTTGCCGTCCCAGCCGGGCACGATGCGCGCCGGACGAATGCAAACTCCCGTGCGCAATCCGGCCTTGTGGAAGCGCTCAAAAAACTCCGGCGCGATCGCATCCATTTCCGGCGCGAGCTTTGACGTCGCGCGCGGATCGCCCGCATAGGTGATTTCAGGGTATTCCTCGCCTTCCATGTCCCAGAAGATCATGCCTTGCGCGCCCATGTCCTTGAGGATCGCAATGCTCTGATCCGCCACCTGGAACATCCGGTCGCGAAACCGTTTCGCACCGCTCGGCCCGACGAAATTGGCCTGCGGATCATTGAACCAGCCGCGCGGATTCGTCGCTGATCGATGGCCGCCGCTGGACAGCGAGAGCATGCCGATCGGCCGACGGTCCGGCCATTTCAGCTTGAAGGGATGCTCCGCCGCGAACTTCTCGTTCAAGTCGCGAATGACCGCCGCAAGCGGTACGCCCGAATCGGAGAAGCGCAGCGAGAAGTGAAAGGTCTTGTGGCTTCTTGGGCCCACGAAGGCCTTCTGCTCCCCGTAGGTATTTGGTGAGGTCACCATGATGTTCCAGGTTTCATGCGGATCCTTCGCCCCCGGCGAAAATCCGGATCGCACCGCCGAAGCCGGATCGTCGTTGCAAAAAGTCACCACCCCGCTCCCATAATCCGCGCCCAAGGCCGTGATGTCGTCTTCATTGTCACCCAGCATCTGGTACCGATGCTCCCACGACCCGCCGACGGGCCGGCGAGGGAACTGCAATTCCAGCAAGTTGAGTTCAACGCCGCTCATCGGACCCGCCGTATCGTTCTCAATCGTCAGCTCCAGATTGAGCCGCGATTCCACCACCGTGTACCGGCACCGGATCGCCCCCCACGGCCACGAATAGGAAAGCCGTTGCGCCGACTTCTCGAAAGAAATCGTCGGATCGCTCCGATCCGCCGCCACATCCTTGCCCTTGTCATCGGCAAAAGCCACATAGCTCACCCCGAGTTGCCCACTTTTCACAAACTGCACTCCACCCCGTCGCACCTCGGTGAGCCCATTATCGTCAAACGCCGCCGTCACGGGCGTCGCCGCCGCAGCCCTCAAGGCCGTGGCCAGCAGGACCGCAATGAGCAGGGGACGGATAATGCAAATGGATGGGACGCGTTTGCGTGCCACACGCTCGATGGGTGTAATGAACTTTGGCTGCACGGTTCTGAATATGCCGAAGGCATTGAATAAACCAGCCCAGGGTTGCCGAGCTTGCGAGGCTACCCTGGGTCTTCCAGCGCGCAGCGCTCAACCCTGCAAAGGGTTGAGCGCCGCGGACGTCCAGCCTCGCAAGACGTCTTGAACGAGGGCAGACATCGCGATCGGAAGAGTCCTTCGGGAACGCGCGTGATAGCGACCTCCCAATCCCGAAGGGATTGAATCAACCAAGAACCAAGAACCTATTCGTCCGCGCCCGCCTCGCGCGCCCGATTCTCAAACCGCGTGTACTCCTTCAGAAATGTCAGCGGCACATCCCCGACCGGGCCGTTACGCTGCTTGGCGATGATCAACGTCGCCTTGCCCTCGGACTCCTTCTTTTCCTCGTCGTTCTCCGCGTAATACTCTTCGCGCACGAGCAGGCCCACGACGTCGGCATCCTGCTCGATGCTGCCCGATTCGCGCAGATCGCTCAGGCGCGGGCGGCCCTTGCTGTCGCCACTCCGCTGCTCGGGGTTACGATTGAGCTGTGCCAGGACGACGATCGGAATGCTCAGTTCCTTGGAGAGGGCCTTCAGGCCCGACGAAATTTCGGCAATTTCGAGCTGGCGATTGTCCTGGGCACGGCGCGATGTCGATCGCAGGAGCTGCAAGTAATCGATGAAGATCGCCTTGATCCCGTGCTGGGAAGAAAGCCGGCGGGCCTTGGCGCGCAGCTCCAGAATCGAAAGCCCCGGCGTGTCGTCGATGAAAATCTTGCTCTCCGCGAGTTTCGACGCCGCCGCCGTGAGCGCCGGAAAATCGCGCTCGGCCAGGAATCCATTCCTCACGCTGCCCAGGTTCACCCGGGCGCGGGAGCAGAGCAGACGCTGCACGAGCTGGGAAGTGCTCATTTCCAGCGAAAAAACCGCCACCGGCTGCTTGGCCTCCAGGGCGATGTGCTCGGCGATATTCATTGCCAGCGCGGTCTTGCCCATGGAAGGGCGGGCGGCGATCACGATCATTTCCGCCGCGTGCAATCCATCGAGCATCTTGTCCAGCTCCGCGAATCCCGTGGGTAGGCCCGTAATGGCCCCGCGCCGGTCATAGAGCGCCTCGATCGCGTGGATGGCCTCCATGACCTGGTCCTTCATGCTGGCCGTCTTGTCCTTGAAGCGGCCTTGGGCGATGCCGTAGACCTTCGCCTCCACGTCATTCAACAGCATGGCCACGTCGTCCTGTTCGTCGTAGCTGCGGGCGGCGTACTCCGTGCAAACCTTGATGATCTCCCGCAGGGTATACTTCTCCTGAAGAATCTCGACGTAGTAGCCCGCATTCGCGGCGGTGGGGAGGAATGTGAATAACTCCGTGATAAAGGCCGCTCCGCCCACCTGATCGAGTTGGCTGCGATCACGCAGGAGCTGCGTCAGCGTGATGAAATCGATCGGCCTATTGGCATCCCAGAGCTCAAGCAGTATTGCGTAGATTTGCGCATGCGCTGGCAGGTGAAAGTGCTCAGCCTTAACCAGTTTTTCCGCGCATAGCCCGCCGATCTCCCTGGGAGCGAGAAGGAAGGAGCACAGGACCCCACGCTCGGCGTCCGGCGCCTGTGGCAATAACCTGTGAATATCTGGCAAATAACTGACCTTCTGGTGAAGGTCATTGCCCGAACTCTCCCCGCCCTTTCTTGCGGGCTTCGCACTTTTCGTGGAAGCCTCGTTAGCCATGCTCGCTTACTTCGCGTGCTTGGCCTTGGGCTTCGCCTTGAAGCCCTTTTCTTCCGCGGGCTTCTCTTCCGTGGCCGCTTCCTCCGAGCCCTTGGCCTTCACGTTCACCGTGAGCTTCGCCGTCACGTCATGGTGCAGCTTGATCAGCACTTCATGCTCGCCGCTTTCCTTGATCGGCTTGTCGAGATGGATCTTGTGGCGATCGATCTCGATCTGGCCGCCGAGTTCCTTCTTCAGGCGTTCCGCGAGGTCCGCCGCCGTGATCGAACCGAAAGCCTTGCCGGTCGCGCCGGTTTCGAGCTCCACCGTGATCTTCAGCTTGTTGATCTTCCGCGCCAGGTCCTCGGACTCGTTGAGTTCCTTCGCTTCGCGCTCGGCGCGTTTGGCCTTGAGCACGTTCAGGCGCTTCAGCGTCGCCGGCGTGACCTCGAGGGCCTTGCCGCGGGGGACGAGGAAATTGCGGGCGTAACCGCGCTTGACCTTCACGACGTCGGCTTCTGCGCCGAGGCTCGCGATCTTTTCAGTGAGGATGACTTCAGTCGTGGACATGGGAAAAATGGGTTGGCCCCGGAGTTTGCGGGGAGGCGTTGATAGTCGCGGCGAGATCGCTTGTCAACGTCCTCTCGTGAAAATCTGAAGTAATCAGTAATCAGTGGTCAGTATCCGCAGCGCGCAGCGAGAGCTCTGATCACTCCCTCCGAACTGATTACTGATTACTTCCACGCAGCACGCAGCGCCCTCTACTCGATGACGACCGTCATTCCCTTGGTGATCAGCTTGCTCAGCCGCACCACATCCCAGTTCGCCACGCGCATGCACCCATGGCTGGCCGCCCGTCCAATCGTCTGTGGGTTGTTGGTCCCATGAATGCCGATCCCCGGTTTGTTCAGCCCTATCCATAGCACGCCCACCGGGTTGTTCGGTCCGGCCGGAAGCAGGAAGGAGGTGTCGCTCCGCTTGCCCGTTTCCAGCACGCTCTTGTCCCAGCGGAACGTCGGGCTGGTGGCGATGCCGAGGATTTTCCAACTGCCCGCCGGCGTTTCTTTCGCCCCGCCACCCGTAATCCCCGGCGTGATCGGCAGCGCCGCCAGCAGCGCGTCTCCTTCGTAGAGTTCCAGCATCTTCTGCGCGCGATTGATCTGGATCACCCGGTTCTTGTACTCCGGCACTTCGGGCAGAAATCCTTGCTTTGGCAATTCCTCGATCTTGAACGGCTCGACATTGGGCACCCGCACCGAGTCGCCGGGTTTGAGCGTGTCCATCTTCAACGTGGGATTGATCTTTTGCAGAAATTCCGGCGCGCAGTGGTACCGCTCCGTCAGGAATTCCAGCAGGTCCTCGTAGGGCAGGTATTTCACCTTGGCCTGTTCCTCCGGCTTGGTGGGGCAGGGGCCGATGAAGGCCAGGTCGCCCTCCTGGATCGTGTAGAAGGTGTAGACCGGATACACCGAATCCAGCGGGATATTCGCATCGAGCACGCCCGTCTGCGGCAGGCCGTGCGCCCGCTGGTAGCGGATCAGCGCCTTGCCGACAAACTCGCCGGGTGCGCCGTCGATCTTGCCCGGACCGAAAAGCTGCTGGTCGAGGAAGATTTGCAGTTGCGTGGTGACGTCGCGTTTGCTCACGGGCATGGCTTTGGCCACGCGTTCTTCGGCGGCGGCGGTGGCCGCGAGAGCGGTGGCAAGGAGAAGGGAGAGAAATTTCATGCGCGGAACGAAGAGAACTTTGGCTAACGGAGTGTTGCAGTTACCATCGCACATCATGCCCCGCAAGACCGTGCTAAAAAATACGCTTCGCATCGCGCAGGTTTCGCCCCTGTGGACACGCATCCCGCCGACGACCTACGGCGGCATCGAAGTGCTCATGAAACTGCTCGTCGACGATCTCGTCGCGCGGGGCCACGACGTGACCCTTTTCGCGTCGGGCGATTGTTTCACCGAGGCGAAACTGCATCCCGTCACTGAACTCAATCTCACCGAAACCTTCGAGCGTGGGGAGGCCTACTGCTACGAGTACTACATGAGCGCCGCGATGGCTGAGGTTCTCGCGCGAGCGGGCGAGTTCGACATCATCCACTACCACCTCAGCACCGCCTGGCTCCCCCTGGCGGCCACGGTCGCCACTCCGGGCCTCTTCACCATTCACACCTGTCCCCACGTGGACGACGAGTTCGTGTTCCGCCGCTGGCCCCAGGTCGCCGTGAATGGGATCAGCCATTGCCAGATGCATGGCGCGGGCGTGCGCACCGGCCGTGAATTTCCCGTGGTGCCGAACGGGTGCGACTTCAGCGCCTTCGACCCCTCCTACGAGGCCGGCGAGTACCTGGCCTACCTCGGCCGCATGTCGATGGAAAAAAATCCGCTCGACGCCATCCGCATCGCGCGCTCGGTGGAAATGCCGATCGTCCTCGCCGGCCGGCCGCAGAACCCCAAGGAGCAGCAATACTTCGCCGAGCAGATCCAGCCGCTCATCGATGGCGACGCCGTGCGCTGGATCGGCCCCGTCAATCACGTCCAAAAGAACGAGCTGCTCCGCCATGCTTCGGCGCTGCTCTTTCCCATCCAGTGGGAGGAACCTTTCGGCTTGGTGATGATCGAGGCGATGGCCTGCGGCACCCCGGTCGTCGCGCACCGGCGGGGTTCCGTGGCCGAAGTCATCGACGATGGTGTGACCGGCTTCCACGCCGGCGTCATCGATGCCCTCGCGGAACTGGTCCCGCGAGCGTTGGAACTCGACCGGCGCAAAGTACGGGCGCACGCCGAGGCCCGCTTCGGTTTTCGCGCGATGGTCGACGCCTACCTGGCCCTCTACCACCAATTGCTCGAGTAAGCTTAAATGCGGCGAGGGAAAGGAAACGCAAAGACGCAGAGGTCAAAGACATGCGAATCGTGGATGTCACGATTTCACAACAGCCTTTCCTCTGCGTCTCTGCGCCTCTGCGGTTAAATCTTATTTCCGCCCTTACTCGATGATGTGCATGTAGTGCGTGTCGTCCTGCTTGCGGAAGGCGCCCGTGCTCAAGGCTTGGTTATCGATGCGGGCATCGATATCGGCCATGCGCACGTCGTCCGGCACGCCGGGCGAACCGCTGCCGTAAGCCACGCCCACTTGCGCCGTGACATTCCACTGGTTCGGCTCCCAATCCCAGCGCCCGCCAATCGAAGTATAGTCGCTATACGCCATGCCGCTCAGATACGCGGCCATCCCGGGAGGGACGACGCCGGGCGAAGCGGCGGGCGGATAGTGGTTGTTTTCGGCCGCATACATTTCAAAAGCCGAACTCGCGGTCCGCAAGTCGTTGATGAACTTCGTGTTCTGCGCCATGTTGCGCGCGCGGATAAACGCGGGCATCGCGACGATCAAGATGTCGGAGATAATCGCGACGATGATCATCAGCTCGACCAGCGTGAAGGCTGATTTATTGGATTTATGCATGGTGGTATAATGAATCCCCAATCAAATAAGCAGGAGGCGCGCCAGAAACACCAACTCGCCACTGAAGGCGCTAGGGGAAAACGCTTACAGAGTGTTGTCGCCCCGTTTGCGAGGAACCACGCAGACTCTCTGTGCCAACAGGGCGGAGCGCCAAAAACCCATGGCTACGGCAAAATAATTTCTTCACCTCCGTCGACCGGCCAGGAAAGACCCGTTTCTCAACGACGAGGCTAGAGAATCTCCGATCTGCGAAAATCTGCGTA
>Ga0070658_10000820_pt1 | contig 26575 bp, 24 predicted proteins | sample KBSC13metaG_FD_64664 | JGI IMG/M metagenome (GOLD analysis project Ga0070658, IMG submission 64664) | Corn rhizosphere microbial communities from Kellogg Biological Station, Michigan, USA - KBS C1-3 metaG | ecosystem: Host-associated > Plants > Roots > Rhizosphere > Soil ... | reverse complement strand
TCGGTGGATCCGGCAACCGGCCCGGTCACCGGCGGCACGTGGGTGACCGTGACCGGCACCGGGCTCCAGCGAGCGGCCGCGGTGCACTTCGGTGATGCGGCAGCGACGCAGGTGCAGCGTGTCAGTGATGCCAAGCTGCGTGTGCTGTCACCGCGTCACCTGACAGGAGCGGTCGACGTCACGGTGACGACCTCTGCCGGCACCAGCGCCATCAGCAACGCAGACCACTTCACCTACGTGCTGTAGCCCCACTACCCGCTGCCGCTGTTAGCGGAAGGCGAGGCCTTCGAACCGCCCGGAGCTGCGCCACTCGTTCAAGTAGGCGAAGTAGGCGACTGCGCCGTGCGGGTAGCCGACGAAGAACTCCGAGCGTTTGTTGGGTTGGCCTTCGTTGTTGTAGTAGCCTGGCGTGCAGTCCGCGGAGCCGATCATCCGTCCTGGGCCGGAGAGCAGCAGCGTCAGCCACTCGTCCTCGGCCTCCTTGGTGACCTCGACCTCTTGGCAGCCGTTGTCCAGCGTGTGCTTGACGATCATCGCGATCGTCCGGCCGGACTCGGTCAGGTTGTGCGGCACGTTGGAGATCAGGTTCGCGCCCTGCGTCGGCTGCACGATGAACAGGTTTGGGAAACCGTGCACGTGCGTGCCGTGCTTGGTGCGCATGCCGTCGCCCCAATACTCGGAGAGCTTCACGCCGTCGCGGCCGGTGATGTCGTAGCCGGTGCGGCGTGTGTATTCGGTGCCGACCTCGAAGCCTGAGGCGTAGATGATGCAGTCGAGTTCGTAGTCGACCCCGGCGACGACGACGCCTGTCGGCGTAATCCGCTCCACACCCTTGCCGTTGGTGTCGATGAGGTGCACGTTGCGGTTGTTGTAGGACTGCAGGTATTCGTCGTGGAAGCACGGCCGCTTGCACAGCTGGCGATACCAGGCCTTCAGATTCTGAGCGGTGTCCTTGTCGGTGACGATGCTGTCGACACGCGCACGGATCTCTTCCATCTTCTCGAAGTCGGAGTCCTCGAACGCGGCCCACATCTTCTCCGGGGTGCGGTCCTCCGGCGCCAGCGAGGCGAAGCGGGCGCGGACACGACGGGACAGGTCGGTCCAGCCGTCCATGACAAGGTCCTCGTCGGCGTTGCCACCGGCCTGGTTGGCGGTGAAGTTCTCCAGCCACCGCTGCTGCCAGCCCGGTGTCGCGATCTGCGCGAACCACTCCGGGTCGGTCGGTCGGTTGGCACGTACGTCGACGGACGACGGCGTGCGCTGGAAGACGTAGAGCTCCTGCGCGGTCTCGGCCAGGTACGGGATGCACTGCACGGCTGTCGCGCCCGTGCCGATGATGCCGACCCGCTTGTCCGCGAGCTTGTCCAGCGGCGCACCCTGCGGGTCGCCGCCGGTGTAGGAGTAGTCCCAGCGGCTGGTGTGGAACGAATGCCCCTCGAATGACGCGAGCCCCGGGATGCCGGGCAGCTTCGGCACGTGCAGCGGGCCGGGGCCCATGCCGACGAACTGCGCGGTGAACTCGTCACCACGGTTGGTGCGGATGATCCAGCGCGACCGCGCCCCGTCCCACTCGAGGTCGCTCACCTCGGTGTGGAACAGCGCATTGTCATAGAGGCCGTAGTGCTTGCCGATGCGCTGGCAGTGCTCGAGGATCTCCGGCGCATGCGCGTACTTCTCCGACGGCATGTGGCCGGTCTCTTCGAGCAGCGGCATGTAGACGAACGACGCGGTGTCGCACATTGCGCCGGGGTAGCGGTTCCAATACCAGGTGCCGCCGAAGTCGCCACCCTTCTCGATGATGCGGACGTCGTCGATGCCGGCTTCCTTCAGGCGGGCACCCGTGACGAGGCCGGCGAATCCGCCGCCGATGAACGCGACCGTGACGTGGTCGGTTATCGGCTCACGCGGCGCGACCGGTGTGTAGGGGTCGTCCAGGTAGTGCGACAACTGTCCGGCGATGCGGATGTACTGATCGTTACCGTCCGCCCGCAGTCGCTTGTCGCGTTCTTCGCGGTACCTACGCTTCAGCGCCTCTTTGTCTACGACAGCCACGAACGGGATTCTGTCGGGTATTGCACGGTGCGTGCAATAACCCTTGACCCGTAGACGTCAGATGGCCAGGCCTCTAGGTTCGGGTCGTGGTCAAGCAGTCGTCCACCTCGACGTCGGCCATGCCGCTGCAACGGCAGCCGGCGCCGTCGTCGATGGACGACCTCGAGATCACAGCGATCGTCGTCGCCGGGCTGCTCGACGTGACACCTGACGGCCTGCTGATGATCGACGGGTCGGGCTGCATGGTGCTGGTCAACAGCCGAATCGAGGACATGTTCGGCTATCGCCGGTCCGACCTGGTTCGTCGGCCGGTCGAGATCCTGCTGCCCGAGGCGCTGCATGCCGCGCACCGCGCCCACCGTGAGCGCTATGCAGCCGATCCTCGGACCCGCCGCATGGGCAGCGCGCTGTCGCTTCGCGGCCGACGTCGCGATGGCAGCGAGTTTCCGGTCGACATCAGCCTGAGCCCGCTCCGGACCGGCAAGGGTCAGTGGGTGATTGCGGCCGTCCGCAACGACGAGCCCCGCCAGCAGAGCGAGCAGCAGCGACTCGAGGCTGCGGTGGTCGACGAACAGGACCGCATCGCCGATGGCCTGATCGACACCGTCGTCCGGGGTCTGTTCGGCACCGGCCTGCGGTTGCAGGGCCTGCTTGAACGCAGCCCGGAGGAGATGCGAGCGGGGATCGAGGAGTCGATCGAGTCGATCGACGCCACGATCCGCGAGGTCCGCGCCGCCGTGTTCGGTTTACGCCGGGACGACCGCGTGCCCTAACCGATTCGCAGCGGCAGGTGCCGCGGCCCCCTCACCTGGCCGGCCGCCCATGTCACCGCTTCCGGGTCGGCAAGGCTGAACTCCGGGATGCGTTCCATCCAGACCTCGAGTGCGACCCGCAGTTCCATGCGCGCCAGGTGCGAACCGACGCAGCGATGGATGCCGAGCCCGAACGCGGCGTGCTTGTTGACTTCGCGGTCGATCACGATCTCGTCGGCGCGATCGAACTTCTCCGGGTCGCGGTTGGCGGCCGGGAAGGAAAGCAGCACCCAGTCGTCGGCCTTCATGTCCACGCCGCGCCAGTGCATGTCCTCCTTGACCAGGCGCGCCATGGTGACCGGGCCGTAGGCACGGAGGAACTCCTCCATCGCGGTCGGCAGCAGCTCCGGCTCCGCGGCCAGGCGCTTGCGGTCCTCCGGCGTCTTCGCCAGGTGCCACAGGGACGCGCCGATCGCGCTCCAGGTCGTGTCGATGCCGGCAATCAACAGCAGCACCATCGTTCCGGTGACGTGGAACGGGTCGAGTTTCTGCCCGTAGAGCTCGGCATTGAGCAGGTACGTCGTCAGGTCATCGCGCGGGTTCGCCAAGTGGTCGTGCACCTGGCCGAGGATGTATTCACCCAGCTTCTGCATGCGCGGGATGCGCTCTTCGATCGGGTCGTTGGCTCCCTCGAGAGCGTTCTCGATGAACTCCTTGAACCGCGGCGCATCCTCGGGTGGGAATCCGAGCATGTTGGCGATGACCCGCATCGGAATGTGTTGCGCGTAGTCGTGTGCCGCTTCGACGACGTCTTGGCCTTCGAACGCATCGATGAGCTCGTGACAGAACGCTCGCGTCAGCGGCTCGTGCTTTGCGACTGAGGATTTCGTGAACGCCGGCAGCAGCAGCTTGCGGGCGTCGTGGTGGAAGGGCGGGTCCGAGCTGATCGGCGGGGAGCCGCCCATCGGCGCGAGCGCCTTCGGTGGGCGGACGTTGTTGATGATGATCGAACGCGACGAGAACTGGTCGGTGTCATACGCGATCGCCGCGACGTCGTCGTAGCGCGTCGGCAGCCAGGCACCGCCGAAGCGATCGGTGTGCGCGATGGGACAGCGCTCGCGCAACTCGTCCTGGATGGGGTAGGGATCGGCGGCCCACTCGGGCTCCAGATGCGAGAAGTCGGTGGCCCAGTCGGACACCGGTCCACTGACGATCTCGCTGAACGTCGCACCGTAGATGCGCGCCTGGCGGACATCGTGCAGTTCCTCGAGTGAGTTGCTGAAGCGGTCATCAACGCTCATGTCACGTCTCCTCGGTGACGTCGAGTGCCGACGTGCCGACCAACGACTCGAGCAAGTCGCGGTTGGCAAGCAGTGACTCGTCGGCGAGATACAACTTTCCGTAGCGGTCGAAATAGAGCAGTTGCTTGAACAGCAGGAAGTTGGCCTGCCCGAAGTTGCTGTCGGCCAGCCCGCTGCGAAGTGCCTGTCGGTCGAACCTGCGCTGCGCCCGGATGCGCTTGGCGTCCGACTTGCGTTGCGCCGCGTCCATTTCCTCTTCAGGTCGCGTCATCCGGCGGTTGCGCAGAGCCTCGTTGAGGTCGATGTCACCGAACGGACGCGTCATCAGGGTGGCCATCTCGCGGTTGGCGTCCTCGAGCATCTGCTCGGCATCAGGCACCGCGAACGGCACGATTTCCTGCATGAACTCCATGACGTCGGCGAGCGCGGTCGCGTCACCGAGCATCGACTGCACCCAGCGCCGGAAGATGTAGCGCGTGTGCTCGTCGAGCACGCCGACGATGCCCCAGTCGATCAGCCCGAGCCGACCGTCGCGCAACAGCATCAAGTTGCCGGCGTGGATGTCGCCGTGGAACACGCCGTCCTTGAGGCCGGTGATGAACCAGAAGTCGAGCAGTGCGCGCACCAGCGGCTTCGGGTCGACGCCGAGTTCGGCGACCGCGTCGAGATCGTCGATCGCGACGCCGTCGAGGAAGTCCATGACGAGCACGTCGCGCGACACGAGTCCGTCGACGGGCGCCGGAATCGCGATCCGGTCGAGTCCCGCGTCGGCGGCGAGCCGGCGCATGTAGGTCATCGTTCGCGCCTCGTTGCGCAGGTCCAGTTCCTCCGCGACCTGGCTGCGGAACCCAGCGAGGTAGCGGTAGAGCGCGCCCGCGACGTCGAGACCGAGCAGCCCGAGGCGCTTCAGCAGCGGCTGCATGATGTCGAGGTCGACAGCGACCCGACGCGCCATACCGGGGCGTAGCACCTTCACCGCGACGACGCGGCCGTCGGGCAGCGTCGCGCGATGCACGACCGCCATCGAGGCGGCGGCCAGCGGCTGCTCGTCGAACTCGGCGAAGACGTCGTTGAGCTTGCGCCGCAAGCCGCGTTCGACGACGTCGCGCACCTGCCGGAAGGGGACCGTCTCGCCTTCGTCGAGCAACGTGCGGAACTCGCCTGCCACCGCAGCGCCGAAGGCACCGGGGGAGGAGGCGACCACCTGACCGAACTTGACGTAGGTCGAACCGAGCTCGTCGAACGCGTTGCGCAGCGCCCGCCCGACCTCGCCGTTGCTGACCGGCTGGCGCATCAGCCGTCGGCGGGTGACCACGGGGCCGACGTGTGTCGTGAACGCCTGCAGGGTCTGCGCTTGGCGGCGTACGCGTTCGGACAGGGGCGGCACCGGCAGCGTGATCCGGGTCGGCGCGAGGTAGCCCGCGGCGTCGACGGCGGTCATCGCGGCTCCCGGAAGCCGTCGACCAGTCGGTCGATCAGCCTCGACCAGGCCTGCGGGTCGGTGCTGGGCAGGCCGAGCGCGCGGACCATGACCGACCCGAGCCCGAGCATGAGCGCGAACCGCGCCATCGCGGTGGGATCGACGTCCGCGGTCACCTCGCCCGCGGCCTGGCCGAGCCGGACGAAGTCGCCCATCAGCTCTTCCCGGCCCACGACCTCGCGGAGCAGGATCTGCGCCACCTCGGGGTCGCGCCGGGCGGTGAGGATCACCTCGGCGAGCAGCAGCGCGGCGGGCGGGCCCTGGTCGAGCTTGCGCCCGCGGGCGGCGAGCAGGTCCAGGACCCCGGCCGGTTGCCCGTCGCCGAGCAGTCGGGCAAGGTCCTCGGCGCTGTGCCGCTCCACCACTGCCGCAAGCAGTTCTGCCTTGGAGGGGTAGTGGTTGTAGATCGACCCGACCGAAAGCCCGGCGGCCGCGGCGATCTGGGCGATCCGGGCGCCTTCGAAGCCGTGCTCGGCGAACACCTCGGCAGCAGCGTCCAGCACACGCTGACGCGTCTCCTCCGGGGACAGCCCGGCGACCCGGCCCACGACAGGCAAAGTAATGAGCGCTCATTCATTTGGCAACCCCGGTTTGTCCTTTCATTCGGCCTCGTCGTGAGCGCGACTTGCCGCTTACGATCCGGGCGTGGCCGCCAAACTTGCCCTCGCGCAGAACCCGGACGCCGATGCACTGCTCAGCGAGAGCCCACTCGCGCTTCTCATCGGCATGGTGCTCGATCAGCAAATTCCGTTGGAGTGGGCATTCACCGGCCCGCTCACGCTGACGCAGCGGCTGGGTCGCGACCTCGATGCGGCCGACATCGCCGCGCGCGACCCGGATGAGCTGGCGAAGGTCTTCGCCACGCCGCCGGCGCTCCACCGTTTCCCCGGGTCGATGGCCGGCCGCGTGCAGGAGATGTGCCGCGTCATCGCCGACGAGTACGACGACGACCCGGCCAAGATCTGGACCGGCGTGAACGACGCCAAGGAGTTGCTCAAGCGGATCGAGGCGCTGCCCGGCTTCGGGAAGCAAAAGGCCAAGATCTTCCTCGCCCTGCTGGGAAAGCAGCTCGAAGTGCGGCCCAAGGGCTGGCGCGAAGCGGCCGGGGATTTTGGCGCCGCCGGTTCGTTCAAGTCGGTCGCCGACATCACCGACGCGAAGACGCTGGACAAAGTCCGCGCCTACAAGAAGGAGATGAAGGCGCAGGCGAAAGCTGCCAAGGCCGGCTGAGCCGGCGGGGCGGCGAAGGCCGGTTAGACGTCCACTCGGCGGGCGTCGCCGTCGTGCGCGCCCTGGTCGTCGTCGAACCAGTGCCCGTTCTCGCCCAGGTAGCGGAACCGGAAACTGGTTCCGGCCGGGACGGTCACCGATATCGAGCGGGTGCCGTTGGTGCGCTTGGCGAGGACGTGTTTGCCCGGCGTCCAGTCGTTGAAGTCGCCGACCACCGAGACCGTTCCGGCCGGCTGGTCCTGCGGCAGGCTGAACGTGATCTTGACCTCATTGGTCTTGGCGACCTTGCTCTGGCGGATCAACCGTCAACTCCTTGTTCCGGGGCGACTGGGCACAAATGTGCCCCATTTCGCGCGCTGTAGACGGCCCCCGGGGGTGAAAGTAAGCCTTCGCTAGCCAAGAGGCCAGTGGCGCGAGCGGAGATTCCTATCGGGGTCCGACGTACAAGGACTGTGCGCCGCGGGCAACCAGCCGCTCCCGGTCGAACAACCGCGAGCTGGCCAGTCCGAAGCCGCGCCGATCGAGCCGGGTGCGGGCATCGAGGCAGATCCACTCGCCGCTCGGCACCGCGCTCAGGTGGACAGTCAGCTCGGTGTTGATGAAGAACCAGCCCGTCAGCGGCAGGACGCTCGACACCCCGTTGCCCGAGTCGGCGATCGTCATCACCCGCTGCAGACCGCTCGGCTCCTCGTCGGGCAGGAGCGGGTAGCGCATGCGCCCCCAGATGGTGGCCGGGCCTTTGTCCGCCCACGTGCCGCTGGCGAGCCGCCACTCGATCGCGTGCAGGTAGCCGCCGGACCAGCCCGGCGCCAGCGCCGAAGCCTCCTGCGGAAACGCCGGCACGGGATCGGCTGCCCCATCGTCGGCAGTGCCGTCGTGCGATGGCGGCAATGGGGGCAGATCGAGATCGACCTCGCGGATCCGCCAGGCCTGGGCGCGCACGGCGGCACGGCCGCCCGCCTCGAGCTCCGCCTCGACCAGTTCGACGTTGCGGCCGGGGCGGAGCACCCGGCTGCGAACAGTCAGTTCCGCCACCGGAACGGGCCCGAGGATGTCAACGCTCATCCGGGTCACCGTGGCCGACCAGGCCGGCGACTCCCGCTCGATCGCGCGAGCAAGCAGCGCCGCCGGTGGCCCGGCGTGCTGGAACGCCGGGTCCCACGGGCCTTCGGTGTGCTCGGTGGCGCGGTAGCGCCCGTCGCCCAGCGACACGAAGAACGCTTCGGACGTGGTCGGCATGGGCGTGCAATCTAACCGTCGGCCCAGGGTCCGGTTAACCTCGCCGCCGTGACCGCTCAGCATGCCCTCGCGATCCTCGCGGTTGGGCTGGCCGGCGGTGCGATCAACACCATCGTTGGCGCGGCGTCGCTGCTGACGTTCCCGGTCCTGCTCGCGCTCGGCTACCCCGCGGTCATCGCCAACGTCTCCAACACGATCGGCCTCGGTGTGCCCGGGTCGTTGTCGGGCGCCTACGGCTACCGGCGTGAGCTGGCCGGCCAGCGAGCTCGGGTGTTCGCGCTGCTGCCGGCGGCGCTGCTCGGCGGTGCCGCCGGCGCGGTGCTGCTGATGGCCGTGCCGGGCGCGTTCCGACAGGTCGTGCCCTACCTCATCCTCGTCGCGGTCGGGCTGGTGATCGTGCAGCCGCGAATCGCCCGCTGGCGCGAGGCCCGCGGGCGGATCGCCGAGCACCCCGGGCCGCTGCTGCACGGCGGTTTGTTCGCGACCAGCGTGTACGGCGGCTACTTCGGGGCCGCGCAGGGCGTGATCATGCTGGCGCTGCTCGGCGTCACGCTGGACGACGACCTGCAGCGGCTGAACGCGGTCAAGAACCTGATCTCGGCGCTGGTCAACGCGATCGCCGGAGTGCTGTTCATCCTGTTCACCGACGTGTCCTGGTGGATCGTCGTACTGCTTGCGATCAGCTCGACCGTGGGCGGTCAGGTCGGTGCGGTGCTGGGCCGACGCATCCCCGCGAACGTGCTGCGCGCGGCCATCGTGATCGTCGGCACCGTCGTCGCGGTCAAGCTGCTGGTGACCGGCTGACCTGGGGTTGCGCCGCGAGCGACCCTTACTCCAGGTAGTCGCGGAGCTTCTGCGACCGGCTCGGGTGGCGCAGCTTGGACAGCGTCTTGGCCTCGATCTGCCGGATTCGCTCGCGGGTCAGGCCGAACTCCTTGCCGATCTCGTCCAGCGTGCGCGGCTGACCGTCGGTCAGGCCGAACCGCAAGGCGACCACTGCGGCCTCGCGCTCGGGCAGCGTCTTGAGCACGCTGTCCAGCTCACGCTGCAGCAACCCGAAGCTCACCACCTCGGCGGCGATCGGCGCGTCGGCGTCCTCGATGAAGTCGCCGAGCTGGCTGTCGCCCTCGTCGCCGACGTTCTGCTCCAGCGACACCGGCTCGCGGGCGTAGCCCTGGATCTCGACGACCTTGTCCGGCGTCATGTCGAGCTCGAGTGCGAGCTCGTCCGCGGTCGGCTCGCGACCGAGGTCCTGCAACATCTGCCGCTGCACACGGGTGAGCTTGTTGATCTGCTCGACCATGTGAACAGGGATGCGGATGGTGCGCGCCTGGTCCGCCATCGCGCGCGTGATTGCCTGCCGGATCCACCAGGTCGCGTACGTCGAGAACTTGTAGCCCTTGGTGTAGTCGAACTTCTCGACCGCGCGGATCAGACCCAGGTTGCCCTCCTGGATCAGGTCCAGGAACGCCATGCCGCGGCCGGTGTAGCGCTTGGCGACCGACACCACGAGGCGCAAGTTGGCCTCGAGCAGGTGGTCCTTCGCCCGCAGTCCGTCGGCGGCGAGCCAGTCGTAGTCCTTGCGGGCCTGCTTGGCCAGCTTGAGATCACCCGTGTCGGACTGGCGCAGCTTCTCGGACGCGAAGAGGCCGGCCTCGATCCGCTTCGCCAGCTCCACCTCCTGCTCCGCGTTGAGCAGCGCGACCCGGCCGATCTCCTTCAGATAGGCGCGGACCAGGTCGGTGGACGGGCCGGCGGTGTCCTCTTCGGGGACGGCGACGTCCTCGTCGTCCTCCTCGTCGACCAGTTCGGCGACGTCGGGCTCGGCGTCAGGGTCGACCGGCAGGCCGTCTGCGGCCAGCGGGACCTCGACGGTCGCCTCTTCGTCGGCCGCGGTTGCCGCCGCCGCCTTGCCCCCCCGCCCGCGGGCCGGCGGCGGCTCCAGCGGATCAACGTCTTCCACAACAGCTACCGGGGGCTTGGTGGCCGGGTCCTTCGCAGCCGTCTTCCGGCCGGTCGCCTTGGCGGCCGGCTTCGCCGGTGCGTCGGCTTTCGCCGACCGAGCGTTCGCCTGACTTGGCCTGCTCACTTTGCCCTTTCCCTGCCTCGCAGCACGTGACCACGCACCGTGACGCGACGTTGCCCGGATGGGATCGTCCCGCTCGTTCCCGCAGGTGGAGGGTTACCCCACGGATCACTGTCGGTCACGGCCGCTGTCGGCGAGACAGCAAAATCAGACTAGCGCGGCGATCGGGGGCCGAGAACCATCCTCGCCGAGTGATTCGATGCACTCGATGACCGATCACGCCGGACGAATCCTCGTCGGGACCGCCTCCTGGACCGACAAGACCCTGCTCGAGTCGGGCTGGTACCCCCCGGACGCGACCTCTGCGGAGGAGCGGCTGCGCTACTACGCCGAGCAGTTCCCGCTCGTCGAGGTCGACTCGACCTATTACACCCCGCCGAACGAGCGCAACAGCGAGTTGTGGGCGGCGCGCACGCCCGACTACTTCCGGTTCAACATCAAGGCGTTCTCGCTGCTCACCCAGCACCCGACCCGGGTGGGCACGATCTACAAGGACCTCCGGCCGGAGACTGACAAGCGCAACGTCTATGCCAAGGACCTCGATCCAAAGATCGTAGAGGAGGTCTGGGACCGATTCCTCGCGGCCCTCGAGCCCCTGTACGCCGCCGGCAAGCTCGGCACACTGCTGTTCCAGTTCCCGCAGTGGTTCACCATCCGCCGGTCCAACAAGGACTATCTGCTCGAGTGCAAGGAGCGGGCCGCGCCCTACCGGATATGCATCGAGTTCCGCTCGGCCACGTGGTTCTCCGACGAGGCGACCTCGGCCGAGACGCTCGACTTCCTTCGCTCCTACGGCCTGCCCTACGTGTGCGTCGACATGCCGCAGGGGCACGCTTCGTCCGTGCCGCCGATCGTGGCGGCGACCTCGGACGATCTTGCCGTCGTACGCTTCCACGGCCACAGCGACAAGTGGGACAGCCGCGACATCTACGACCGCTTCGGCTATCTCTACTCCGACAAGGAGCTGGAGGAGTGGGCACCGCGCGTGCGCGAGCTCGGCACCCAGGCGCGCGAGACGCATGTGCTGCTCAACAACTGCTATCGCAACTACGCCCAGACCAACGCCACGATGCTGGCCGCTTTGATCGCCGCCGCGTGACAGGCGGCTCTAGGACGCGTGCGCCGACGCCGTCGTCGCTTGCAACGCGGTGTTGACCAGCTGCTCGAGTGGCGCCGAGGTCTTGTCCAGGACGGCGTCTGCGCCCAGGTCGAAGACGTCGAGGTCGTAGGCCAGCTGTGGATCGCAGGTGTAGACGACGATCCGGGCGTTCGGCGCGGCGTTGCGCAGTCCGGGTAGGTAGATCTCGCCGGTCAGTGCACCGAGGTGCAGGTCGCAGACGATCGCATCCGGTGTCTCGATGGCCACTTCGACGAACGCCGCCTCGGCCGACGGCACCTCGGCGATCGCCTGGCAGCGTTCGTCGTCGCCGAACCACAACCCGAGCAGCGTGCGCATCGACGGGTCGTCGTCGATGACCAGCACCCGCTGCGCCGGCTCCTCGTCGCGCAGGTCGATCTGGGTGGCACGGTACGGCGCATCGCACAGGTCACATTTGCGGTCGCCATGGCACCGGGCGCACCGGCCGCTCTTCATCTCCGGGCAACCGAAGCCGGTGCCGAGGCATACCCAGCACTGGCCACTGCCGAGGCATCCGGGGCAACTGGTCGTGTTCATGGCGCCCTCCGGCGGGCCCGCCGGCCTCCGCACCACGCGGACGCCGCTCGTGCCGCGATATGCACCGCGCGGAGGCCGCGAAACCTTGCGTCATCGAAGATGGCAAATAGTGACTAGCCGCAAGTCCGATTCATCCGACAAGGCCGGTCGGCATAGTTGTGCCGTGCTCGACGACATCGTGTTCGACGACGTTGTGGGGTGGGTGCACTCGCAGGTCCCCGTCGCCGGCGCGATCGAGGTCACTCGCGAGCGACCCTGGTCGACCGTCGCCCGGGTGCCGATCGTGGGCGGTGTTGCCTGGTTCAAGGCCTGCTCACCGGTGCAGGCGTTCGAGCCGCGGCTGACAGCGCAGTTGTTCGCGCGGTGGCCGGACCTGGTCCCCGAGGTCCTCGGCTGGGACGACGAGCGCGCCTGGCTGCTGACCAACGACGCCGGAACGCTGCTGCGCGATGTCGGCAACCCGCCCGAGGTGTGGGAGCAGCTGCTGCCGTCGTACGCCGAACTGCAGCGCGGCGAAACCGCACACGCCGAGGAGCATCTGGCGCATGGCGTGCCGGACCTGCGGGTGCCGGCCCTCCCCGGGCTCTATCCGGAGCTGATCCGGCGCGGGCTGCCGCTCGACCCCGGTGCGGAGGAGCGGCTTCGTGCCTTCGAGCCGATGTTCGTGCGCTGGTGCGAGGAGCTCGCCGCCCACGACCTGCCGGCGTCTATCCAGCACGACGACCTGCACTACGGCAACGTCTATCTGCACAGCGCCGATCCACAGTGGGGCGAGGCGCGCGTGCTCGACTGGGGTGACAGCTCCATCGGGCACCCGTTCGCGAGCCTCGTCGTGACATTCCGCTTTCTCGAGCGCATCAACGGCCTGCATCCCGCGGACCCATGGTTCGCCCGGCTTCGCGACGCCTACCTCGAGCCGTGGGGTTCAGGCTTGACCGACGTGTTTGAGCTGGCCGTGCGGGTCGGGCGGTTCGCGCACGCCATCGCGTGGATCAAGCAGCGCGAGGCGATCATCGACCCGGCCGAGCGGGCGAGTTTCAACGACGAATACCGCCTGGTGCTCCGGCGCGCGGTTGCCCTCATCGGCGACTAGCGCTCAGGCCACCACCGTGAGCGGGGTCCCGGCCGGAACCGTGCTCGCCAGCCGGGTGATGTCGGCGTTGTGCAAGCGTATGCAACCGTGGCTCACGCTGGCGCCGATGCTCGACGGATCGTCGGTGCCGTGTACGCCGATCTGCCCGTTGCCACCTTCGAACTCGCTGTAGACGTTGGAGAAAGCCGACGTGCCATAGGCAAAAGGCCCATACGCCCCATGCGGCTGCGCCGCCCGAAGCAGTTCGGTCAGGTAGAACCGGCCGGTGGGCGTTGGTGCGCTGCGCGCGCCGACGCCGATGCGAAGCCGCCACAGCACATGCCCGTAGCGGTAGACCGTCGCCTCGTGCCGGTGCAGCGTCGCGGTGATCGAGTAGGGGTCGATCTCGATGCGCACTGTCCCCGCTTCCACCCAGCCGACGGACTGATTGGGTCGGGCCGGCACCAGTACCTGCCACCAGCCCGGCAGCTCGCCGACGACCGAGAAGACCAGCGGCGCCCCGAGATTGTTGGGGTTGGAGAGTCGCCACCGCACCGCGGACCCGGCCTCGGGGGCACGGCGTACGACGATGCTCCGCGTGGTTGCGGTTGCGACGAGGCTGGCTCCCGCCGGCACTTGCAGGGAGGGGCGGCTCGGCGTCGGGCTCGGTGCGGTTGTGCTGACAGGTGATGGCGCCGGCTGCCGCAGCGATGCGTGTGCGCCGGCGGTGCACCCGGTCAACGCGGCCAGGAGCGCAACGGCCGCGAACGTGCCGAAGGGCAAAGGTGACATTTGTCGCCTGGACCCCACCCGTGAACGGTAACCGGTCGAGGATCGACGGAGGATCATGCTCATGACGATCGACTGGGGAGTCGGACGATACGAGGTGACGGCCGCGCAGTTGTTGCCCGCGGCCGGTGAGGCGGTCGCGGTAGCTGCGCCGCAACCGGGGGAGCGGGTCGTTGACGTCGGTTGCGGTACCGGCAACGCGGCGCTGCTCGCGGCAGCAACCGGGGCGCGGGTGACCGGTGTCGATCCGGCCACGCGGCTGCTCGAGGTGGCCCGGCAGCGCGCTGCCGACGACGGGCTCGACGTGGAGTTCCTGCCAGGAGATGCGGCGGCGCTGCCGCTGCCCGATGCGTCCGCCGACCTGATCCTGTCGGTGTTCGGCGTCATCTTCGCGCCGGATCCGGCGGCAGCCATCGCGGAGATGGCCCGGGTGCTTGCGCCCGCCGGCCGCATCGTCATCACGTCGTGGCTTCCGGGCGGCGCGGTGGGGCGGATTGCGAGCACGGCTCAGGCCGCCGTTCGCGACGCGCTTGGTCTGCCGGCGTCGACGCCGGGGCTGGCCTGGCACAACCCGGATCAGGTGGCCGGCGTGGCCGCGGCGTACGGGCTGCGGGTGAGCGCGGTCGAGCGGACGATTGCCTTCACCGCGGGCTCGCCCGAGGAGTTCGTCGACACCGATCGGGAGAACCATCCGATGGCGATCAGCGGCGCAGCGGTGCTCGACGCGCGAGGTGAGAGCGACGCGTTGCGGCAGCGGCTCATCGACATCGCGATCGAGGACAACGAAGACCCGTCGGCCTTCCGGGCGACCAGTCGCTACGTGATCCTCACGCTGTCCCGTTGACGTCCGTCGTGATGCGGAACACCGGATGGTTGGGAGCGATGGCGCGCAGTTCGTCGTCGCTGGACTTGGCACCGACCCCGCCGAAGAAGACGCCGACCTCCGCTTTCCAGCGCTTCAGGTAGGCCCGCAGCACATCCACCTTCGCGTCGTCGGCGAGTTCGACGGCCATGAAGTGCTCGCGTCGGCGTCCGACCAGCAGGTCGCCCTCGCCGGCCACGCGCAGGTTGCGCACCCACTGCGTGTGTCCACGTGGCGCGACGAGATAGCGGGCGCCGTCGTGGGTCAGCAGGTTCACCGGCGTCGACCGCGGCTCGCCGCTGGTGCGGCCGCGGACGACGAGGATCCGCGAGCCCCATACGGAGACGCCCGCCCGGGTCAGGCCCGCGACGACCCGATTGAAGACGTGCTTGGTGAAGGGATCCGGCTTGACGTATCTGGGCTCCGTCACGTGCAGGAGTCTTGCACCTGCAGATGGGTAGGCAGCGTCTCGTGAGCGGCGAAGGTCACGAGCTGTAATTGGCCGCCGAGTTGCAGATCAGAGATCCACTGCCACGTACTTGACCGAGAGATATTCCTCGATCCCCTCCCGGCCGCCCTCGCGGCCGAACCCCGACTCCTTCACACCGCCGAATGGCGCGGCCGGATTGCTCACCAGGCCCTTGTTGAGACCGAGCATGCCGACTTCCAGCGCCTCGCTGACGCGCAGCGCCCGGCCGAGGTCACGGGTGAACACATACGCGACCAAGCCGTAGTCACTGTCGTTTGCCGCTGCCACCGCTTCGTCGTCGGTGCGGAACGTCTTCACCGGCGCGACCGGACCGAAGATCTCCTCCCGCAGCAACGTCGCGTCGTCGCTGATGCCGGAGAGCACCGTCGGCGCATAGAAGTGGCCGCGGTCGCCGACCCGCTCGCCGCCGGTCAGCACCTTCGCTCCCTTGCCCACTGCGTCGTCGACCAGACTCTCGACCTTGCCCCGCTGGTCCTCGTCGATGAGCGGTCCGACCTGGACACCCTCCTCGGTGCCGCGTCCGACCTTCATCGACCCCATCTTTTGCGCCAGCCGCTCGGCGAACTCGTCCGCCACGGACTCATGCACATGGAAGCGGTTGGCGGCGACGCATGACTCACCGATGTTGCGCATCTTGGCGATGAGCGCCTGCTCGACCGCCGCGTCGAGGTCGGCGTCGTCGAACACGACGTACGGCGCATTGCCGCCGAGCTCCATCGACACCCGCAGTAGGTGCTTGGAGGCCTGCTCCATCAGCTTCTTCCCGACCGGTGTCGAGCCGGTGAACGAGACCTTGCGCAGCCGGCTGTCGTCGAACAACGGCCCGGTCACGTCGGACGCTTTGGTCGTCGGCACGACGTTGAGGACCCCTGCGGGCACACCGGCTTTGCGCAGGATGTCGGCGAGCAGCAGCATCGACAGCGGGGTCTGTTGCGCAGGCTTGACGACCATCGTGCATCCGGCCGCGATCGCCGGACCGATCTTGCGTGTGCCCATGGCGATGGGGAAGTTCCACGGCGTGATGAGCAAGCAGGGGCCGACCGGCTGCCGCATCGTCAGCAGCCGGCCCGGTCCGGCCGGGTTGCGTGACCAGCGGCCCTCGATGCGCACCGCTTCCTCGGAGAACCAGCGGAAGAACTCGGCGGCGTAGCTGACCTCGCCCTTGGACTCGGCGAGCGGCTTGCCCATCTCCAGCGTCATCAGCAGCGCGAGTTCGTCGACGCGTTCGTTGAGCAATTCGAAGGCGCGGCGCAGGATCTCGCCGCGTTCGCGCGGTGCGGTCGCCGCCCACTCGGCCTGGGCAGCCACCGCGGCGTCCAGTGCCGCGCGCGCGTCGTCGACGGTGCCGTTGGCGACTTCACACAGCGTTTGTTCGGTAGCCGGATCGGTGACCGCGAAAGTGGCGCCACCACTGGCATCGCGCCATGTCCCGCCGACGAAGACGCCGCGGGGAGTCTTGTCGATGACGGCCTTCTCCTGCGCTGTGTCCATGTCTCGAACCTACGCTCTGCCACCACTCGGTTCGGTTTGCCTCGGAGGCTCCCGGGCAGCCTCGGATCACAGGCAACGATCTCAATGAGGAGACGACCGTGGCAGACGTCATTGAACTGCTCGAGCACGACCATCGCGAGGTGGAGGAGATGTTCGCCGAGTTCGAGCAGACGACCGATCCAAAGGAAAAGGAAGCCCTCCGCGACAAGGTCGTGATCGAGCTTGTTCGGCACTCCGAGGCGGAGGAGCAAGCTGTCTACCCGATGATTCGCAAGGTCATCGACAACGGCGATCAGATCGTCGAGAACGAAATCGACGAGCACTCCAAGGCCGAGCGCATCATGAAGGAGCTCGACCGGATGAAGGCGGACGACCCGCAGTTCGGCGTGCTCATGCAGCAGCTGATGGCCGCGATCCGGCAGCACGTGCAGGAAGAGGAGAGCGAGGTCTTCCCGCAGTTCCGCAGCAGGGTGGATGCGGACGAACTGCAGAAGCTCGGCACGGTCGTGCAGGCGCTGAAGAAGGTTGTGCCGACGCACCCGCATCCGATGGCGCCGGATCACCCGCCGTTCAACGCGTTGCTCGCCCCCGGCGCGGCCCTCGTCGACCGTGTACGCGACATGCTCAGCAGCCGCGCCAAGCAATAGTTTCGCTCGGCATCGCGCTTGCGCTACGGCGAACCTGCTCGCTCCGCTGCGCGGGTTCGCCTTATGCGCTGCGCCGCGAGGTCGCGGTGGGGGTCGCCCGGCCGTCCGGTCGTCGACTTCGACGAAGTGGTTGTAAAACGCGCTGTGTCGGGTGCGCTTCGTGCAGGTCGATGCTGCGAGCGACTATCTCCAGGCTTTGGGCTTCTTGCGACTGGTCGGTGAGGCGCTGGACTCCCAGACCCTGCGCCAGCGCGCGATATCGGGTCCGCTCGGCGACGGTGTCGTGCCGGCGGCGGCGCGCTTGGCCGCGGCGTACCAGTCGGTCTTGTCCTCGTCGAGCAATGTCGCGACAGCGGCGTTGACGCGCGCGCCGAACGCGCGCGGTTCCTCGCCGTCCTGCAGGTGCAGCGGCCGGCCGTAGCGCACGTGCACTTCAGGCCGGCCGGGCTTCGGCCAGGACCGCCCGCGGGGCATTGCCGCGAACGAGCCGACGAGTGCGATCGGCACGACCGGCACGCGCGCAGTGGCGGCCAAGTAGGCAGCGCCGAGCCGGAACCGGCGGGTCCAGCCATCGGGGGAGCGCGTGCCTTCGGGAAACATCACCAGCGACCAGCCGTCGGCAAGCAGGCGGGTCGGTGTCTCCGACAGGCCGACGCCACCGCGCTCGATCGGGAACGTGGAGAACACCAGCGCCGAGCCGACCGCACGCCACCAGACGTCGAAGAAGTAGTCCGCCGCCGCGCCGACGGTGACCTTGCGCTGCCACCGCGCCGGCAGGGTCGTCAGCAGCAGCGCGGTGTCGAGGTGCGAGGAGTGGTTGGCGACGAAGATGACGGGGCCGTCGAGGTCATCGAGCACGTCCAGCCCGGTGACGTGCAACGTCGTCTCATGCCGCACCAGGGGTGTCAGGCCGCCACGCAGGATCGCGGTCCGCGCGGCAACTGCGACCGGCGACCGCGCCCAGTCGGTCGGGAACTCCTTGAACTCCGGGAACGTGTGGTGCGGCTCGGCGCTTCGCGGAGGAAGCGGTCGGTGCGTCCACCGCCAGCCGCGAGCAACCTGCCGCACGTCGCGAACGAGCGAGCTCATCGGCGCCACATCACGTGACGTGGGCCAGGACGTGTGGCGGCGCGTGCATGTAGGTGATCGAGGGCGAGCTGCCGACGGTGTCGCTCGCCATCTCCAGTGCGTCGGCGAAGGTCGACGCGCTGCGCATGCCCATCCGCGCCACGGATCGGCGATCGCCGCCGACCCAGATCACGTCGCCGACATGGTCGAGCGCGTGCGCGCACCAGTACCACATGTAGAACGGGTGCACGCCGTGATACGCGTAGGACGTCCGGTAGAGGTGGACATACCAGGGGTCGGTCGCGTACTGCTGCTCGAACTTCTGCTCGATGACCTTCGGATCGGTTGACACCGACAGCACTTCTTCGAAGAAGTCGACGTACGACGGATGGTGCAGCGTCGAGAACTCCCAGGGCACCGGGTGGTTCAGGATCACCGCGCCGCCTTTGCGAACCAGCGGCTGACCGACGTACATGTTGAAGAAGTAGCCGAGCCCGAGGCAGGCAGCGAGGATCGGGTTCATCACGCTGTTGACGTTGTACGGGCAGAGATACGGCAGTCCCAGCACGAGCACGTCGCTCTGCCCGTCGACCTCGACCAGTTGCTGGCGGTGCACCCGCGAGAGCGTCTCGTCGTGCACCGGTTCGACCGAGCCGGCGCTGATGCCGGTCACGGCGTAGGGCGCCTCCATCGACTGGAACAGCTTGCGCCGCGCCTTCGCCGGCAGCACGTCGATGCCTCGCTTCGCGCCCAGGTACGTCGCCTGGTCGCGCAGCGACCACTCCCACTCGCGCTTGGTCAGGAAGCCGTATTGCGCCGGGAACGCGTCGTTGTTGAGCGTCGTCTCGATCTGGAACACCTTGACGTGCTGCGACAGCACTCGGCCCATCCGCCAGGCCGATGAGTGCAGCTGCGAGTTGTGCCGGTCCATGAACGACCGCGAGTGCACCATCGTGTGCGCGTTGTGGTGGTGGCGCAACGAGTTGTACGACGCAAGACCGATGGCCGTCGACTTCCAGCCGCCGTCCATCGCGACGAGGTTGACGTTGACGTAGACCAGCAGGTCGGACTCGGCTGCGCGCTTGCTGATCTCGACGTCTTCGTTCTGCTCGGTCATGCCGAGGTGTGTCAGGTTCTTGCGGTCCTCGGCGTCGAAGTTGACCAGGTTGTCCGGCCAGAAGGACCGGAACACCCGCTCGCCGACGATCGCCTTCAGCTCGTCCGGTGTCATCCGCCGGTGCAGTGCGTTGGCGGCGATGAGCTGCACGTCGTCGACGCCGGCACGCGCCGCGTGCTCGAGGACGTGCTCGATGATGCGCTGCCGGATGTCGGGCTTGCGCATCGGGGGCAACGGGAGCGACAGGTCGTCGAAGGCGATCGTCAGCTTCATGCCCGCGTGCAGCAGGGACGGGAGCGGCTCGCTGTCGAGCGGGTGCAGCAGCGCCTGCTCGATCGTCTCGTCGACGTCGGGCACGCCCGGCAGTGACTCCGGCGGGTAGATGACGCGCGTCCCGAGCGGGAACTCCTGCAGCCGGAACGACTCGCCGGAATGCACCAGCAGCGGAGGCGTCCGGTCGTCCACCTCCAGCACGAACCCCGGCCGACTCACGCTGCGCTGCTCCTTAGGTCGAAGGCCACCTTGACCGTACCGAGACGGCCGGCGTCGCCGGCATGATCAAGCGCTTCGCGCCAGCGCGCCAAGGGATAGGTGACGCCGACCAGCCCGTCGAGAGGGGCCGCGGCGGCGAGGCTCATTGCCACCTCGAAGGCGTCACCGCTGGAGGCGTAGGCACCGGTCACCTCGAGCTCACGGAACCAGGCCGGGGTCAGGTCGACGCCTGCGGCGGGGACGCCGGCAAGCAGGACCCGGCCGCCGGCGCGCGTCGTACGCAACGCCGTGTCGACCGACGCGGCCGACCCGACCGCGTCGATCGCGACGTCGACGCCGCCGAGGAGATAGGCCGACCCGCGCTCCGGCTCCAGCCGCAGCGCGCGGGTGGCCCGCCGCACCCCGCCGACGACCTCGCGCGGCGCGACCACGTCGGTCGCACCGAACCGGCGGGCCAGCTCGGCCTGGCCACGGTGCTTGGCGACGACGGTGACGGTCGCCGCCGGGGTGAGCTCGCGCAACGCGAGTGTGATGAAGAGCCCGACCGCGCCGGCGCCCACGACGAGGACGCTGTCTGCGTCACCGACGTGCGCCCGACGTGCCGCGTGCACGGCGCAGGCGAGCGGCTCGACCAGCACCGCGCGCTGGTTCGGCAGGTCGTCCGGCACCGGGTGCAGCTGAGTGACGTGCGCGACCAGCTGCCCGCTCCACCCGCCTCCGGTGTCCGCGCAGAATCCGGTCTGCAGTCCGGGGGAGATGTGCCCGACTGTGACCCGGTCGCATCGGTTGCGCTGACCTGTGGCGCACGCCTCGCACGGCTCGAGCCCGCGAGCGACGCACCCGAGCACCGGATCGAGCACTACCCGTGTTCCGACCGGCAGACCGGGTGCCTCGTCCATCGTCTCGCCGACGACCTCGTGCCCGGGCACGAACGGCATCGAGACCAACGGTGTGAAGTAGAGCGACGTGTGGCCGCCCAGCGTCGCCAAGTCGCTGCCGCAGATCCCGGAGAGCAATGGCCGCACCCGCACCCAGCCGTCGGCCGGCGAGCGCGGCGGATCGCGGTGCACAAGTCGCAACGGGGTGATCGGACCGGCCAGCAGTCCCGGCATGCGACTGCCGACCGCGCGGGCGGCGACATAGCGCGGCAACGACCGGTAGGCCTCGAGAGCGTTGATCATTGCCGCACCAAGACGCGGCCGACCGGCGGTTCTGCGTGCCACGTCTCGACCTGCCAGCGGCCGCGCCGGGCTATCCGGGACAACGCGATGTCCGGGTCGACCGCGACCGGATGCCCGACCGCGCGCAACATCGGCAGGTCGCTGGCGGAATCCGCATAGCCGTACGACGCGGCCAGGTCCCAGCCGTCCTGCGCGGCGCGATGCCGCAGCCACGACGCCCGGCCCTCGCCCACGATCGGTGGCCGGGTGAGGAAGCCGGTGCAGCGCCCGTCTGTCCCGACCGCCAGCTCGGCTGCCACGACCTCGTCGAACAGCGGAGCAACCGGCCGTGCCAGCGGCGCAACCGCACCGGTGATGAGGATCGTCCGGTGCCCGGCGGCGCGATGGGCGCGCACCGCGCGCACCGCACCGGCAGACAGCCGGCCGAGCACGGTCTCGGTGACGTCCTCGTCGACGATGCGCAGCAGCTGCTCGTAGTCCGCGCCTTCGTAGCGGCGGTAGACCGAGCGCAGGAACGCGCCGCGGTCACGTCGTTCCGTCAGCAGCCACCTCGGGAGTGCCCGCGCCACGTCCGCGACCTCGCGCGCCCGGCGCACTGTCGACAGCTCGGGCAGCCGCAGCCAGAGGTAGCTCTCCACCACGTTGCTCGGCAGCAGCGTGCCGTCCATGTCGAAGACCGCGACGACGCCCTCGCCACGGGTCAGCTCACGGCGGACCGCCGCGCGCGCCGGTGTGCGACGACTTGTCGCGGACCGCAGCGGCGCGGTCACGGCCGGCACATGCACATCGAGCACGTAGTGCTGCCAGTCGATGTCGGCAGCGTCGAAGCCGAACTCGTCCACGTCGTCGGGGTGCAGCGAGCGGTGCAGGGCCAGCGTCGCGGTGTCGCTGAAGTGCAGCTCGGCCTCTACATAGGGCCGGTAGAGGTCGAAGTAGCGGCGCAGGAACTCCAGCCGGCGGCTCTGCCGGTCCAGCGAGCGGGCCCAGTCCCGGGTGCGCGCCGACCGCGGCAGCCGCGTGACGACGCGGTCGGCCGCCCGGTGGGCCTTCTCCCCGAGGGTCAGCAGCTGCTCGACCCGATCCGCACCCGGCCACTCCCACGCCGGTGGCGCCACGGCGCCGCGGTCGCGCTGCTCGAGCGGATGCATCTGGAAATAGGTGCGGACGAGATCGTAAAGCCGCCGGTAGGTCAGCGGGTTGCGCGCGCCGGAGCAGATGGTGAAGTACGCCGGCTCACCCGGTTGCGGCGTCGTCGCGCACGCCGCAAGCGTCGCGTTGACGACGTAGTCGACCGGGATGATGTCGATCGAGGCATCGGGCACGCCCGGGAAGTCGGGCAGGTCGCCGCGGCCGTAGGCGAGGATCAGCGGCTCGGCCATCTTGAAGCCTTCGATCCAGCCCGGGTAGGGCTGGTCCAGCGAGCTCTCGATGATGCTCGGCCGCAGGATCGTCAGCGGGAAATCGCCGACCGTCTCCTCGACGGCGCGTTCGGCCATCGCCTTGGTGAACGTGTAGCAGTCGGTCCAGCCCAGCGTCCGGGCTCGCTCGCGGCCCGCGTCGACGAGCTGGGTCCGCACCCACTCGACCCGGCGCCGTTCGGCGTCGGCGGCGACAGTGATCGGTCCGCTGGTGCCGTGCTCGCGCTCGGCCTCGCGGAGGAAGTCGGCCAACCGATCCGCGGTCCGGCTGGCGTCCTCGGTCGCGGTTTGCAGGCGGGTCGCGGCGGCCGCCTCGGCCCGCCAGTCGACCCTGTGGTCGAGCCGGCCTTCGGTGACGTGTCCCTGGCGGCGGCCCGCGACGTACGCCGTCGAGACATGGAGGTAGTGCGGGGTGCTGCCGCTCGCGTGCACGGCGGCAAGCAGGTTGAGCGAACCGTGCAGGTTGGTGGCGAAGCCTTCCTGGATCGGCGGGTCGAACGACACCTCGCCGGCGCAATGGACGACGAGGTCGAGATCACCGGGGAGCGCGGGGATGTGATCGAGGTCGCCTTCCAGGACGGTGATCCGCGCGCCCATCAGCGCGTCGACGGCGGCGTCGCCGTCGCGCGCGCGAAGCCGGCCGAACGCCGGCTTCTTCAGCAGTTGGACGACCCGGTCTTGGGCGGTCTGGAACGCCCGGGCCCGCACGAGGACGACGAGACGCGTCTCCGGCAGGTCATGGAGAAGGCGTTCGAGCAGCGCCTCGCCGACGAATCCGGTGACGCCGGTCAGCAGCATCCGCTTGCCGCGCAGCGCGTCCGCGATGCGTTGCGGCTCCCCCATGCCAGGCGTCACGAACGAGGAGTCTTTCATTCGGCCCGTCCCGGCCAGTGAGCGACGACGTGGGCGGTGCTGTCGAACGCCATCTCCGGAAGGTCTCCCCGCGCGAAGAACTCGGCTGCGTCGGCGTCGTCACCCGGCTTCGGCTCGCCGGCCACCCAGGTTGCGGCGTACAGCACAAAGACGGCACCTCCGACCTCGGGTGGGTTCGCGAAGACGTCGAGCACGCCGTCGACACGCACGTGCACGCCGGCTTCCTCCTCGGCCTCGCGCGCGGCCGCGACGCGGGGATCCTCGCCGGCGTCGAGGTAGCCGCCGGGCAACGCCCATAGCCCCTGACCGGGTTCCATCAGGCGTCGCACCAGCAACAGCCGGTCGTCGCGGAACACCGCCACTCCGACTGCGAGCTTCGGGTCGGCGTAGTGGATGTGCTCGCACGAGGTGCACACCCGGCGGGCGACGGCCCGGACCGGAACCGTCGTCATCGCGCTGCCGCAGCGCGGGCAGAACTGCACCCACTCCGGCGCCGTCGACATGGGTCCGACGGTATGCCGTTCTGGCTATCGACATTCGCGACGCCAGGTGCGAGTGTCCGAAACAGGAACTCACCACTCACGACAGGAGGATCCGTGGCACGAATCCGCACAACTGTCGATGGCGTCACCTATGAGGACGACGTCGAACCTCGTTTGCTGCTCGTGCACTACCTGCGCGACCGGCTCGGCCGCACCGGTACCCCGATCGGGTGCGACACCTCGAACTGCGGCGCGTGCACTGTCCACGTCGACGGCAAGGCAGTGAAGAGCTGCACGGTGCTCGCGGTGCAGGCCGACGGGCACGCGATCACGACGATCCAGGGGCTCGCCAGCAACGGTGACTGGCATCCGTTGCAGAAAGCCTTCCACGAGCGGCACGCCCTGCAGTGCGGCTACTGCACGCCGGGCATGATCATGGCCGCTGCGGACTTCCTGCGCGACAACCCCAACCCGTCAGAAGACGAAATCCGCGAAGGCATCGAGGGCAACCTCTGCCGATGCACCGGCTACCAGCACATCGTCGACGCCGTCCAGCAAGCGGCCGGCGACATGTCGGGGGTGACCCCGTGAGCGAGATCGATCCCGGCGTCGTCGCGGTTGAGGCGGCAGACCAGCTCTCCGGACCGGACGCCACCCGCGAAGTAGGCCGGCGCCGGCTGCGCAAGGAAGACGCCAAGCTCGTCACCGGCCAGACCCAATGGACCGACAACATCCAGTTCGCCGGAATGCTGCACATGAGTGTGTTGCGCAGCCCCATGGCGCATGCGCGCATCACCCGCGTCGACGTGTCGCCGGCACTGCAGCAGCCGGGTGTCATCGCCGCGTTCAGCGGCCGGGACCTGGCTGACGAGCAGGGGTCACTGCCGTGCGCGTGGCCGGTGACACCCGACATGAAGCTGCCCGCGCACCCTCCGCTGGCCGTCGACGAGGTGCGCTACGTCGGCGACGCCGTCGCGGTCGTCGTCGCCCGGGACCGCTACGCCGCGGCGGACGCACTGGAAGCGATCGAGGTGGACTACGAGCCGCTGCCGGCCGTGGTCGACCTCGAGGCCGCGTTGCAAGACGGCGCACCGCTGGTGCACTCCGACCTCGGCACCAACAAGTGCTTCACCTGGCCCTTCGCGGGCGGCGACGACTACGACGCGGTCAAGGCCAAAGCCGAGGTCGTCGTACGCCGGCGGTTCATCCAGCAGCGCCTGATCCCGACCGCCATGGAACCTCGCGCAGTGGTGGTGGCGCCGCTGCCCGCGAGCGACGAGTACACGGTCTACTCCGCCACGCAGATCCCGCACGTGCTCAAGCTGATGCTGGCGATGGTCACCGGGGTGCCGGAGCAGAAACTGCGCGTCATCGCGCCGGATGTCGGTGGCGGATTCGGGTCGAAGCTCAACGTTTACGCCGAGGAAGTGCTGACGCTGCTCGTGGCGCGGCGGCTCGGCCGCCCGATCAAGTGGACCGAGAGCCGCAGCGAGGGCTACCAGGCGACCATCCACGGGCGGGACCAGATCCAGGACATCGAAGTCGCCGCGACCAAGGACGGCACCCTGCTCGGCCTCAAGGTCGAGCTGCTCGCCGACATGGGTGCCTACCTGCAGCTGGTGACGCCGGGCGTGCCGTTGCTCGGCGCATTCATGTTCAACGCGATCTACAAGATGCAGGCCTACTCGTTCAGCTGCACCGGCGTGTTCACCACGAAGACGCCCACCGATGCCTACCGCGGCGCCGGGCGGCCGGAGGCGACGTTCGCCATCGAGCGGATCATGGACGAGCTTGCCGCCGAGCTCGGGGTGGACCCCATGGAGGTGCGCCGCAAGAACTGGATCACGCACGAAGAGTTCCCGTTCACAACGATTGCCGGACTCACCTACGACAGCGGCAACTACGAGGCGGCGACCGCACGCGCGGTCGAGCTGTTCGGCTACGACGCCTTGCGTGCGGAGCAGGCGAAGCGGCGCGCGGACAAGGACCCGGTGCAGCTCGGCATCGGCATCTCCACCTTCACCGAGATGTGCGGACTCGCACCATCGCGGGTGCTCGGCCAACTGTCGTACGGCGCCGGTGGCTGGGAGGCCGCGTCGATCCGGATGCTGCCGACCGGCAAGGTCGAGGTCGTCACCGGCTCGTCGCCGCATGGCCAGGGGCACGTGACCGCCTGGTCGCAGATCGCGGCGGACGCGCTCGGCGTTCCGTTCGAGGACGTCGAGGTGATCCATGGCGACACGCGAAGCTCGCCGATGGGCATGGACACCTACGGCTCACGGTCACTCGTCGTCGGCGGCATCGCGGTGCACAAGGCCTGCGAGAAGGTCATCGACAAGGCCAAGAGGATCGCCGCGCATTTGCTCGAGGCATCAGAGAATGACCTCGAGTTCGGCGGCGGGCGGTTCTCGGTCAAGGGCTCACCGGACGCGGCGTTGTCGATTCAGGAGGTCGCCCTTGCCACCTTCGCCGCGCACAACCTGCCCGACGGCATGGAGCCGTCGCTCAACAGCGACTACGTGATGGATCCGGAGAACTTCTCCTTCCCGCACGGCACGCACCTGTGCGCTGTCGAGGTCGACACGGAGACCGGGTTCACGAAGATCCGCAGCTATGTTTGTGTCGACGACGTCGGCAACGTGGTCAACCCGCTCATCGTGGACGGTCAGGTGCATGGCGGTCTCGCCCAAGGCATCGCGCAGGCGCTTTATGAGGAGGCCGTGTACGACGCCGACGGCAACCTGACCACCGGCTCGATGGTCGACTACTACGTGCCGA
>Ga0070658_10000816_pt1 | contig 26632 bp, 21 predicted proteins | sample KBSC13metaG_FD_64664 | JGI IMG/M metagenome (GOLD analysis project Ga0070658, IMG submission 64664) | Corn rhizosphere microbial communities from Kellogg Biological Station, Michigan, USA - KBS C1-3 metaG | ecosystem: Host-associated > Plants > Roots > Rhizosphere > Soil ... | reverse complement strand
CGGCTACCTGACACCACACGAAGCCGAGCTGCGCTACCGTCGCCAACAACCGCAGGCCGCATGAAAACGTCGTGTCCGCCGAAGCGGGGGAACTTCATGGTTACGGGGCGCCGAGGAACTGCGCTTACTCGGTGGCGGCGTCTCCCCGACGCTCGTAGAACTCGTCCCGGTAAGTCTCGAGCCGTCGCTGTCGCGCGGCTTCGATCCTTGGCCACTTGCTACTGAGGCGGCCACGTATAGAACGCCGGGGAGTACTTCGTACCGCCAGCGGCGAGCATGCGGATATCTCTGTTGTTACTCGGCACCCCTGCGCCGGCACCAGCCGGGCCGCCGCGACCCGGCACCTTCACAGCTGAGTCAACCGCGGGGATGTCCACGGAGCGCGCGTTGGACTTCTAGTTCCGTCGTTTCGGGTGTGATGCCAAGCCCCCTGAGAAGGTTGTTCGTTTCATCGATGTCGTGCAACGCCAACAACACGTGTTCGGTGCCGATGTATGAGTGTCGAAGTCGGAGTGAGTGGCGCGTGGCGAGTGCCAGCGCCTTATGAGCCAGCCTCGACAGCGTCGGCTCAGCGGCCAGTTCACCTGAAGCCGGATCGGGAAGTGACGAAGCGGCAACCCGTTCAACGGCGTCAAGCGTTACGCCGTGAGCCTGCAGTGCTGTCGCGGCCACAGATGTGCTATCGGCAGTCAGGGCGACCAACAGGTGAGTCGGCAGCACTTCGCCATTTCGAGCCGTCACCGCCGAGCGCTTTGCGGTTGTCACGAGGTTTCGCACACGAGGAGTGAACCGCTCCCAGGCCACGCGCTCATCGCGTTGAGCCGGATCGCGCGGCGGCACGAACCGCTTCTGCACTGCCTGCTTGCTGACTCCCAGACCGTCGCCGATCTGTGTCCACGAGGCGCCTTCCCTTCTTGCCTCATCAACGAAGTGCCCGACAAGGTGATCAGCAAGCTCGCCCAGATGTCGGGCCATCTCGACCGCCTCGCGCACCCGGCCGATTGGATCGCCCGTGTTCGATTCGACCACCCGGATCAGGTCGCTGAGACCAATCCCTGCACCGAAAGACGCATCCGCTGCCATACGTCAACCTTAGGTTGTCTATTTGGGAATCGTCAATGTTGAGTTGTCGCCATCGGCTCGCCTCAATCAGGCTGCCCCCAAGACCATGTAACGCCGGCTTCGCCGCTCGAGTCAGTCGTTAAGCGGCTTCGGCCGTGCTGTTGTCGGCAGCGCCAAGTCCAGGGCGGCGGTGACCGCCTCGTCCCGTTGCCGGGCGTACTCCGCACCGTCGTTCGTTCGGAGCCAACGTTCGTGCCGGTCTTCGTCGATGACCGCGACGGCCGCGCCGGCGCACAGTGTCTTGACCGGAAGCCCGCGCCGGCGGCAGTCGCGCCGGATCAGTTGACGGACCACTTGCGGGTCGATGACCTGCGCTTCGGCGTAACCGGTGCGGGCGAACTCGTTCATCAACACGGTCGCTGCCTGCTCGGCGGTGAGCGTGTGCAGGTCGGTCCGCAGTCCGGGTGTGGTCGCGGCGCGGTGCAACGGCTGGACCACGTCGTCCCGCTTGTCCGCCGGCATGAGGTCACGCTACGCGGCTGGATCACACCTCGGGCGCCGGTTCGTCGGTGCGGTCGGTGAACGCGAGCGCGAACGCCCGGTCGATCGCGGCGGCATTGCCGGTGTCGAGGTCGGGCAGCAGGTGGCCGTACCGGTCGATCGTGGTGGAGATCGACTCGTGACCGAGCCGCGCCTGAATCGACGGCAGCGGCCGGCCTTCGGCGATCAGCCACGCGGCATGGGTGCGCCGCAGGTCGTGCACCCGTGGCCGTTTGAGCAGTCCGTCGGCGCTCGCCCGGGCCAGTGCCGGTTTCCAGTACCGGGTGTAGAACCAGGCGGACAGGAACGGCCCGCCTTCCGGTGCCGGGAACACCAACTCGTTGTCGCGCTTGCCTGCGGTGCGTGCGATGAGGAATTCGCGGACGTGGTCGGAGATGGTGACCGATCGAACCGACCGTCGTGACTTCGGCTCGGCGACGCGGTAGGTGCCGTCCGGTTGACGCTTCCAGGCGCGGTCGATGCGCATCAGGGGGACGCGGGCGAGCAGGTGGCATTGCCCGACAGTGAGCGCCGTTGCTTCTGACCAGCGCAGCCCGGAACCGACCAACAGTGTGCCGAGGTCCTGACCGAACGCGGGGTCGATCAGCTTCGCGTTCGAGGTGCGGCCGGCAGTGCGGCACAGGCAACGGTGCAGCAGCGCCCACTCGCTGTGGGTGAGGAAGCACATCTCGCGGTGCAGCGACTTCGGCGCCGGACCGAGCCCTTTCGCCGGGTTCCCGGCGCGGACGCCATCGCGGGCCGGCGTCTTCGAGCATCGCCGACAGCACGCCGTGCCGGTTGGCGAGAGTGTGCGGCGACGGTACGCGTTTGCGGCCGCCAGTTTCGGGGCGACCGGTCAGGGATTCCTCCTGCGCGCGCAGCCAGACCGCCACCTGCTCCCGCGTCAGCGCGGTGATGTCGAGGTGGCCGAGCGCCGGCAGGACGTGCCACTCCAGCACCTTGCGGTAGTCGTCGCGGGTGCGCGGGTTTGGCCGGGACAGCGTCGCTAGCCACCGCTGCGCGTACGCCGCGACCGTGACGGTCTGCGCGTCGACGTCGTTCGCCGCGGTGGTGACACCTTCGACGCGGAACCCGGCGCCGACGAGCGCCTCAACCACCCCGAGTTGGTGGTCCATCAGGTCGAGGTAGGCCTTGAGCCGCCGCGCCGCCTTTTCTGCCTCGCTCGGCCCCCGCGAGACCGGCGGCGAGCTGAACGTGTAGGTGCGTTCCGGGGTGACCCGGCTGTCACGCCACCGGACCCGAAACGCCGCCTGATCCGCCGTCGAACGATCTTGGATGTGTGCCATGTGCCCTCCTTCGGTGCGGCCACGGTGCGGCCACAGGCGGGCACGAAAACGCCCCTGACCGCGTTTCCGCAGGTCAGGGGCGTGAAATCGGGTGGAGGTGGCGGGAATCGAACCCGCGTCCTTCGGCGATTCATCAAGACTTCTCCGGGTGCAGCCTGCTGCAGTTTTCTCGGCCCCGGCAGTGGCGCAGGCTCCCTGCCGCGGGCTCAGTCACTGTTTGATTTCCCTGCCGACCCCGTGACCGGGCCGACCGGTGGAGCCTCCTATCGATGCCAGGTCCTAGAGCGGAGGCGCCCCTAGGCTGACAGCTTCGCTACCGTCAGGCAGCGAGAGCGAACTGCTCGTTATTGGCAGTTATTTCGTTTGCCGCGATGGATTAACGAGATCACGCGACCTCCTCGACCCGCTTCTCTTGAATCAGCGTCCGAAGTCGAAACCTTTCACCCCCTGGTCGGGATTGTTGTTGCCACTGTCGATGGTACGACGGTTCCAACGCGCCCCGCGGCGAGTCGGTCGAGGTCAACCGTCGAAGCGGCCCTTGGCGCGACGGCCTGCCGAACGTTCGATCTCACGCGCAGCGTCGCGCGCCGCGAGTGACTGCCGCTTGTCGTACGACTTCTTGCCGCGGGCCAGGGCGATCTCGACCTTTGCCTTGCCGTCCTTGAAGTACAGCGAGAGCGGCACCAGGGTCAGGCCTGTTTCCTTGGTCTTGCCGATGAGCTTGCCGATCTCGGTGCGATGCAGCAGCAGCTTGCGCGGACGCCGCGGCTCGTGGTTGGTCCACGACCCTTGGTCGTACTCGGGGATGTGGACGCCCTCGAGCCACACCTCACCGTCCTTGATGCGCGCGTAGCCGTCGACGAGCGACGCGCGGCCGGCGCGCAACGACTTCACCTCGGTTCCGGTCAGCACGAGACCAGCCTCGTAAGTGTCGTCGATGTGGTAGTCGTGGCGAGCCTTGCGATTCTGCGCGATGAACTTTCGGCCCGAGTCTTTGGGCACGCGTCAACCTCGACTGCCGGCGTCGGCGGTGAGGCCGGACAACACTTGGACGGCACGATCCATCAACACCGCGGAGCCTGCGCTCGCCGGCACTTCGACGTCCGGGTTCACGCCGACGCCGTCCAAGGACCGGCCGGATGGTGTGAGGTAGTGGCCGACGGTCAGCTCCAGCGCGGATCCGTCCGAGAGCTGCGTCGGCGCTTGCACGCTGCCCTTGCCGAAGGTACGGGTGCCGAGCAGCACTGCGCGGCCTCGGTCCTGCAGCGCCGCGGCGACTACCTCGGCGGCGCTCGCCGTACCTCCATCGACGAGAACGACGAGCGGCATTCCGGTGTCACCGTTGGTCAACGCGTCCAATGTCTGCCGCGCCTGGCCGCGCTGCACGTAGGACACGACCGGCCCGCCGTCCAGGAACGCGGACGCAGTTTCAACTGCCTCGTCGAGCAAGCCGCCGGGGTCGTCGCGCAGGTCGAGGACGAGGCCGTGCAGGTGGTGTGCCTCGGCATCGGCGACCTCTCCGCGGACCCAGCGACCGACGCCACGCGTGAAGGCGGCGATGCGCAGGCGCTCGACGCCGTTCGTCACCTGCGACACGCTGACGTCGTCGTCGCTGACTGCGGCACGACGTAGTCGAACGGTCAACTCGTTCCCACCGCGAGAGACCACAACGGTGACCTTGGTGCCCGCCGCGCCGCGCAGAGCCGTGACGACATCCGCGACCGACCGTCCGTGCGTCCGCACACCGGCGACGGCAATCAGCGCGTCGTGCTGCCGCAAGCCGGCAGCTGCCGCCGGCGAGCCCGGGTCGACCGACAGCACACGCAGCGCGCCGGATGCATCGCGGCGCACCCACAGGCCGACGCCGGTGTAGGTGCCGGAGAGCACCTGCTCGAACCGGCTGAAGTCCGCCGGCGAGTAGTACGCCGACCACTGGTCGTCCAGCGCGGCCAACATGCCCTGTACGGCGGCACGGTCGAGCTGCTGCGCCGACAGCGGATGTGCGGCCTCAGCCGCAATGCGCTGCTCAGCCTCGTCGACGACGCTCGTCGCGCGATTGGCCCGGTTGGGGTGCGCGAGCCAGCCAGAGGCTACGCCGGCGCCATACGACGCAAGCGCCGCCAGAACACCGGCGATGATCTTGCGCGGTCGGGTGGCCAGCACTCGTTAAGGATAAGTGCCGAAAACGGACTAGTGCCGAGCCCGGAGCCGCCAAATGCGGCTGCAGGTCAGACCCTCAGGTAGCGCTGCAGGGTGCCGAACGCGGTGATGGCGGCGATGAGCACGCCGGCCAGGAGCAGGTAGGGGATCGTGCCCCAGACGGCGCCCCAGCCGATGTAGGTCAGGATGCCGCCGAAGGCGGACTTCAGGCCGTGGTCGACGATGAGCGCCTTGATTGCGAACATCGCGACGCTCGCGAGGATGCCGCCGATCAGAGCCGCGACGGTGATCTCCAGGATGAACGGCGCCTGGATGTAGACGTCCGAAGCGCCGACCAAGCGCATGATGCCGGTCTCCCGCCGTCGGCTGAACGCCGCGAGTCTCACGTTGTTGAAGATGAGCAGGATCGAGGCGAGTAAGACCGCGGCCGCGACTATGAGCATCACGTTCTGCAGGCCACCGAGCAGTCGGAACACTTTCTTCAACGCCTGCGCCTCGGCCGCGACCTGGTCAACACCGGGCATGTCCTGTACGGCGCTCGCCACGATCGCGAACTTCTTCGGATCCTTGAGCTTCACCCGGTAGGACTCGGGCAGGGCCGACGGGTCGGTGTTTTTCACCAGCTGCGGAACGTTCTTGAACTGCTCCTTGAAGTGGACCCACGCCTCTTGCTTGGACTCGTAATAGACGTGGTCCACCTGCGGCAAGGACAACAACTGCTGTCGGATGGCGTCACGTTCCGGCTGCGTGACCGCTTTGGTGAGGAACACCGAGATCTGGATCTTGCCGAACCAGTAGTCCTTGGTCGCGTTGGTCTGCTGGTGCATCAGCCATGCGGCGCCGAGCCCGGTGAGCGCGATCCAGATCGTCAGGATGGTCGCGATCGTCATCGACAGGTTGCGTCGAAACCCGATCGCCATCTCCGAGAACACGAACCGCCAGCGCATCTAGGTCTCCTCGTGGGTTAACAGGCCCAGATTCAGCGGGCATAGCCGTAGACGCCACGACTCTGGTCGCGGGTGACCTTGCCGGACTCGAGCTCGATCACTCGGCGGCGCATCGAGTCGACGATGTGCGAGTCGTGCGTCGCCATGACGACCGTCGTACCGGTGCGGTTGATCCGGTCGAGCAGCCGCATGATGCCGACGCTCGTGGCGGGGTCGAGGTTGCCGGTCGGCTCGTCGGCGAGCAGGATCATCGGCCGGTTGACGAAGGCGCGGGCGACAGCGACGCGCTGCTGCTCGCCACCCGACAGCTCATCCGGCATGCGTTCCTCTTTGCCCGCCAGTCCGACGAGGTCGAGCACCTCCGGCACCACCTGAGCGATGGTGTGCCTCGGCTTGCCGATGACCTCGAGGGCGAAGGCGACGTTTTCCCTCACTGTCTTGTTCGGCAGCAGGCGGAAATCCTGAAACACGGTCCCGATCTGTCGCCGGAGGGCCGGCACCTTCCAATGCGACAACCGGGACAGCTCCTTGCCGGCGACCCAGATCTGCCCGCGGCTGGGCTTTTCCTCTTTGAGGACGAGGCGGAGAAATGTCGATTTACCGGATCCGGATTGGCCGACAAGGAAGACGAACTCGCCCTTTTCGATGTCGACGGTGACGTCGTCGAGGGCGGGTCGTGCACTCGACGTATAGAGCTTGGTCACCGACTGAAACCGGATCACGGGAGGCCAGCGTACCTGGCCGGGCTCAACTCCTCGCCCGATTCCGCCGACGTAGGTTGCGCGTGGCGCTCGTTCGGGCATGCTGGACCTACGTCACCTCGCACGGGTGACCGGAAGGAGCGCGCCATGTGCTGCGACGACCTCGTCTGCGCCAGCTGCGCCCGCCCGGTCGCGGACGCTGCCTGCCCGGTCTGCCGGACCGCTCGGGCCCAGCTCCACGGCTCCCCCGGTGTGCCGCTGGCCATGTGGCTAGCGCTGGTCGTCGGCCTGCTCGCGACCGCCTTCCTGCTCTCCGCCCACCTGGGCTGACCTCCCCGAACTTGTCGCGACGCAACGAAAGCGGCCCCGGTCTTCCGACCGGGGCCGCTTCTCGCTTGGGGCTTCTTACAGGTGCTGGCCCTGCGGGCGGCGGGCGCCGAGAACCAGCAGGAGCACGCCGCTGCCGAACAGGATCGCTGCCAGCGTCAGGAACAGGCTGGTGTTGGACCCGGTGAACGGCAGCTTCTCGCCCTGCACCTGCGTCGTGGGCTTCGGTGTCGGGGTCGGGGTCTTGGTGACCTTCTCGCCGAGGACCTGGGTGCAGTTCTTCGCGTAGGTGAAGGTCTTCGGGCTGAGGCCCGGCGCGCTCACCGTCACCGTGCCGGTCGTGTCCTCCTTGACCGAGTAGCTCTTCTTCACGATCTGCCCGGCGAGCACGTTGACCGTCTCGGTCGAGCCGTCCGGCTTGGTCACCGTGAAGGTCACCGGGGCAGTGCCGTTCATGTCGCTGAGAAGGACGGTGATGCCGGACTTGCAAGCCTTGCTGGCGCTGACACCCGGGTCAGCACTCGGGTTCGGCGTCGGCGTCGGCGTCGGCTGCACGCAGCCGCTCGGCTGGGTCCAGTCGGCGGACTTCGTCACTCCGTCGAACGCGACCGAGATGTGGCTGTTGCCCGCGTCAGCTGCGTAGTCGCGCTGGTCGGAGCCGTTGACCGTGTCCGTGCCACCCATCGGCTTCGTCACCACGAACTGCGTGGCGTGCAGGCTCGCAGTGGTGAAGACGACGTGGAACCCAGAGCACGTGTTCGAGAAGTCGACCGTTGCAGGAGTCTCGTTCGGGTTGACCGGCGTCGTGCAGTCGCCCGTGACCGAGGCCTTGTTCGACGTCACGATGACGTTACCGCCGGTCTTGCCGCTCACGGTCAGGTCAGCTGTGTGCGGGGCTGCCGTGTTGAACGTCTCCGTCGCGCCTGACGCCAGGTCCGCCAGGTTGGTGCCATCGGAGTTCGAAACGGAGGTCAGTCCCAGGTTCGATAACGGGTTCGTCACCGTCCACTTCGCTTGTCCTGACGTTGTGGAGCACGTGGCCGAGAGCGTCAGCGGTACGTCGACGTGAGTGTCAGCGGTCGCAGTCTTGTTGCTCGTGCCCCACTCGACCTTCGCCGTGTCAGTCTTCTTGCCGCTGCCACCGGAGGTTGCCGAGACCGTGAAGGAGACCGAGTCACCCACCGCCAGAGGCGAGCTCGTTGAGCAACTGAGGCCCGAGCAGCTCCACTTGCTCGCGGTCGTCGCGGTGCTGCTGCCCGTGCCTGTGCTGTAGCTCATCGACCCGCCGGTGAAGTCGGCCGGCAGAGAGTCGCTGACCGTGGTCGTCCCCGTGGTCGCGCCGCCGGATACGGAGATGCTGACCGTGTAGGAGACAGGCCCGCCCGAGAGCACTTCCGCAGTGCCCGACTTCGAGATGTCCACCTTCGGCGTGCCTGCGGCCGCGGTGACCGCAGTGCTGGCCGTTGCAGACGCCGAGTCACTCCCGTTTGTCGCCGTGACCTTGTCTGTGACCGATGCCGGCGGGTTGGCGCCGGTGCTCACCTTGCTCGTCACCTTGAACGTGGCGCTGTCACCGTGGTTGAGCGTCGTGGTGGTGGTGCACATCGGGTTCTGCGACACCGTCCCGGTGGTGCTGTTGTTCGGGCAACTCCACGTTGCGCCTGCACCGCTGACGAAGTCGAGAGAACCCGGGTCCTGACCAGCGAGCAGCGCGTCAGTAACGGTCGTAGTGCCCACGGTCGGGCCGCCGTTGTTGGTGACGGTGACGCCGTAGGTCACCGTGTCGCCCTGTGCGGCGCTCGCCTGGTTGGCGGTCTTCGTGACCTGTAGGTCCGGACCACAGTTCTTGACCCAGACGGTCTTCTGCTTGAAGTCAGTGCCGTTAGCGTCGGCGGTGTTGATGTCGATGCCGACGTGGTATTCACCGTTGTTCTGAGGTGTGGCGTTGACGAATGTCAGGTAGTAGGTGCCGGTAGCGCCGCCCCCGGTGAAGTTGAAGGCCGGACCGGGCGGGGTTACGCCCGGGCCGTTTACGACAACTGAACCGCCGGTCGGCGCTTGCGTCGAGAAGGCAACCGACGCCGAAGCGCCGGCCGCGTCGAACCCGCTCCAGTTGATGACGATTGGACAGCTGACGTGGGGTTGGTTCCCGTTGTTGGCGTTGTCGCCGTTGACCATCACGGTGCCGTTGTTGCCGGCGGCGCCGCCGCCACCCGGCGCAGCAGAAGCCGCACCAGCGAAGGCTGTGATGCCTGCACCGAGGAAGAGCACGCCCGCGGCAATGCGAGCAGCTGGCCGGTGGAGTGACTTCGTGAACATGGTGCCCGCCATCCTTTGTTGTACGGATGGGTCGGTCTCACCACTGGCTCCCCGCGACCAGTTCCGCGCTAGGCGGATTGGTGACCGGCTGACCGGTCGCGGCTCACTGCCCCCCTCAACGCCCGTTGCCGGACGCCTACCCAGAGTGACGTGACGGTTTGATCACCGTCAAGCAACCGTCGAAAGAGGAACCGAACGGCTGACCTAAATCAGGACAAAGCGTCACGAGTGATGGCGAGACCTGTCACCCGTTCGGCCTAGTCGCCCTGTTGACGCCGCCAACGGATCTCGGCTTCCACGAAGCCGTCGATGTCCCCGTCGAGCACCGCCGTGGTGTTGCCAGTCTCGACCTCGGTTCGGGCGTCTTTGACCAGCTGATAGGGGTGAAGGACGTAGTCGCGAACTTTGTTCTCACCCGCGCCGAAACTGGCCGCCATGTGAGTGCCGCGGAGTTTGTCCATTTCTTCGACTTCCTGCTGCCGACGTACCTCCAACAGCTTCGCCTGCAGGACCTCCATCGCGCGGGCGCGGTTCTGGATCTGGCTCCGCTCGTTCTGGCAGGTGACGACGATGCCGGTCGGCAGGTGCGTGATCCGCACGGCAGAGTCGGTCGTGTTGACGCCCTGCCCACCCGGCCCCGACGAGCGGTAGACGTCGACGCGGATCTCCTCGTCCGGGATGTCGATGTGGTCGGTCTGCTCGACGACCGGAGTGATGTCCACGTCGGCGAACGAGGTCTGCCGACGCGCCTGGTTGTCGAACGGCGAGATCCGCACCAGCCGGTGACGCCCGTGTTCGCCGGCCAGGGTTCCGTAGGCGAACGGGGTCTTGACGACGAACGTCGCCGACTTGATGCCGGCCTCTTCGGCGTACGACGTGTCGTAGACCTCGGTCGCATAGCCGTGGCGCTCGGCCCAGCGCAGGTACATCCGCATGAGCATCTGCGCCCAGTCGGCCGCGTCCGTGCCGCCGGTGCCGGAGTTGATCGTGACAAGGGCCTCGCGCGCGTCGTAGTCGCCGGACAGAAGGGTGCGCACTTCCAGCGCCTCGATGTCGCCGCTCAGGGCGGGCAAGTCTGCGGCGGCTTCCTCGATCAGCGTTGCGTCTTCGAGTTCAAGCGCCGCGTCGACGTCCTCCAGCCGGGCGTTCAACGACTCGACCCGCGTGATGTCGCCACGCAGCTGCGACATGCGACTCGTCACCCGTTGCGCGCGGGCTTGGTCGTTCCAGAGGTCCGGATCTGCTGCCTCGGCCTCCAGCTCGCCGAGCTCCTTGCGCAGCTTGTCGAGATCGAGCACGGCGGCGATCGAGGCGAGAATGCCGCGCAGCCGGCTCACCTGTTCGCGCAGATCTTCGCCGGCCACCCAGCCAGGCTACCGAGCGCGGTCGGTCAGCACCCGCCCGTCGCGGTCAGCGGGGACTGCGCGTGCGCGACGACGTCGACGCGAACGAGGCCGTCGTCGTGCCCCGGCACCAGCAGCGCCAGGATGCGCCCGAACGGCACCGCGATCGCCCCGCTGAGGTGGACGGTCACCGTCCCGGCCTGTACGTCGGTCTCGGCGCCGTCCAAGCGCGCAAAGGTCTGGCTGAGGTCGACCTCGTCGTCTGACAGCGACCGGGCGGCATAACTACTTGCTACGTCGGGATCGAGTGGCAGCAGGCCGCCGCAGCCGCCCTCGCCCTGATAGAGCGCGTCCTTGTCGACGGCCTGGGCCGCGGCGAGGGCGGCAGCGTCCGCAGCGGACGAGAGCGCGCGCTGAGCCATGAACAGCTTGGAAGAGTCAATCGCGGCGACGATGAGCACGGCAGCGATCGCGACGAAGCCGATGATCAGCACCGTCAGCTGGCCCTCGTCGTCACGTCGCCTCAACACGGCGCCCCAGACGCGATCGCCCCTGTCCCGGCGAAGCAGTCAATGCGCTCGGCGTGATGCGCGCTGACGGTGATGCCTGCGACGCAGCGCGAGCCGCACAACCAACTGGGAACGAAGGGCAGCGCGACCCTCGTGTGCAGGTCGACGGTGAAGTCCGACCCGGGCGCGTAGTCGCAGTCACCACAGGCGACGACGCGACCGCTCGGTGCCCACGTCAGGCCCTGGTCGTGCATCACGATCGCCACTGCTTGCTCAGCATGGAGTTCACCGTCGGCGTCGGAACCGGCGTTGGCGTAGGCCCGGGCCGCCTCGCGCGCCGCCGCTGTGGTGGCGAACGCCGCCCGCTGAACCGACAGCGCAGCCAGCACGACGTAGACGAGCGGAATCATCAACAGGATTGCGAGCCAGGTGAACTCGACCAGCGCTGTCCCGTCGTCTCGACGCAGCTGGCTCCTCCGGGTCACGTCGCCTCTTCGAGAAAGGCGTGCCCGACGACGTGAACAGTCGGACCCACTGGCAGGAACCACGCGAACAACGGCAGACGCGCAGTGGCGGTCACCGTCACCAGAGGCGCGCCGCCGACATCATCCTGTGGCGACGCGGCGGTGGCGTGCGCGAAAGCTGGACCGAGCGACGCTGAGATCAGATCGTTGGCCTTTCCGGCTCCCGCTTCCGGGCTTGCCACGTCGGCGTTCGCGCCGTACCTGGCACCTTCGGCGACGCAGGCGGCGAGCACGTTACGCACGTGGTAGTCGATGCCGAGCTGCACCAGCGCGAGAAACATCAACGTGACCAGCGAGCCGACGAGCACGAAGTCCACCGGCGCCGAACCCCGCTCGTCGCGCAGTCGGGACATCTACTTGTTCGGGTCGCCGGACAAGTTGAGCGCGTTGGACAGCAGGCTTGACAGCTTCGGCTCGGCGACGATCCACAGCGCCATGACAATGCCGACCGTCATCAGCGTGATGAGCACCCAGCCCGGTACGTCGCCGCGGTCGCCGCGCAGCGCGGCCCGACGCCCTTGCAGCCACGTCCATGACTGCCTGAGGAACGGCATGGTTCCGTCCTTTCTTAGTGGCTGTCAGGGCACGGACAGCGACAGGTTGTAGAAGCCGGGGAACAGCGCGAACACGACCGTGACTGGGAGCACCAGAAACACCACCGGGACCAGCATCGCGATCTCTTTGCGCCCGGCCGTTTCGAGCAGCGCGCGACGCCCCTGTTCGCGGACGTCGACAGCCTGCGCCCGGAGCACGTCCGCCAACGGTGTGCCGCGTTCGACCGCGATCGCCATCCCGTCGACGAAGCGCGCGAGGGCTGGCAGCGAAGTCCGCGTTGCCATCCCCTCGAGTGCCGCGACCAGCGATGCACCGGCACGCGCGTCGGCGAGCGCTCGACTGAGCTCGCGAGCCAGCTCGCCCGTCGACAGTTGCGCGACGCGCTCGAGTGCGCCGCTCGCGCCCTCCCCAGCGGTGACGGCCAAGGCGAGTAGTTCCGCGATGGTCGGAAACTCGGCGAGCATTCGCGTCTCGCGTCGGCGCACTTCATTCGACAGCGCCCGGTCGCGACCGATGACACCCGCCAAAGCGAGCACCGCGGACAGGACGAGGAAGAGCAGCGGGCTCGCCTTCGCGCCGCGTAGCGCGGCGATGACTGCTAGCGCGATGCCCACCAACAGGCCGCCCGCGCCCCACAGCAACTGTTCGAATCGGAACTGCTCGACGGTCAGGCCGCGGCCCGCCTGGTCGAGCCGTCGGCGTACCGAAGTCGTCCCGCCGAGCGCTCGGTCGACGAGCCCGACGGTGTTGTGAAGCATCGGACCCAGCAGCCGCTCCGCCAACGGAAATGGCGTGAGACTTCGCGGGTCCGCGAGCAGGCGCGAGGGGCGGGGAGCGTCGCGCAGGTAGGGCGCGAGCCGATCGTCCAGGCGCGGGCGGCGCAGCGGCGGCGCGGCCGTGACGGCGGTGACCGCGCCAGCCGCCGCGACGCCGCCCAGCACCGCGCCGACGATGGCGACGCTCATCGCAGCACCCGTTCTTCTTGCGGTAGGCGGGCGATGCGCAGCATGACGCGGTAGGCGAACAGCGACACGCCACCGCCGACGCCCAGCACGAGCAGCCCGACCGGGCTGTTGTAGGCGACGACGGTCTCGGGGCGGATCGCCAGCAGACCGAGGACCGCCCACGGGGCGCAGAGCGCGAGGCGGGCGGCGTTGACGGTCCAACCCTGACGTGCTTCCAACTCGGCGCGGGTGCGCGCGTCTTCGCGGAGGAACTGCGACAGCGTCCGCAGTAGCCGCCCAAGGTCGGTGCCGCCGACGTCGCGGGCCACCCGCAGCGACTCGACGATCCGGTCGCCGACCGGGTCGGCGAGCGCGGCTTTCAACCGGTCCAGGCATTCCCCGAATCGGCCGGTGGCGCGGTAGTCCTCGGCGAAACGCCGGAACGCTGGTCGCAACGGCTCGGGTCCACGCTGCGCCAGTTGCGCCACCGCTTCCGGCAGTGACATGCCGGCCCGCACGGCCGAGGAGAGGTTGTCCACGACGTCGGGCCACAGTTCGCGCAGCTCGATGCCGCGTTGGCGACGCCGCATCTTGATCAGTGCCACCGGTGCGTAGCCCGCGAAAGATGCGAACGCGAGGCCGATTCCGGTGGCATGGCTGACGCCGGTCGTGACGATGAAGGCGACGACCGCGCACGTGCCCGACAACGCAAACAACTGCTGCGGCCGCACGCCCGACAGCCCCGCCTGAGCCAGCAACTCGACGGTGCGGTCCGCCAACGCACGATGAGTGCGGGCCCTCTTCGGTCCGCGCCTCGGACCGCTCCGCCAGATCAGCAGCAGGCCCAGGCCCATCAACAACCCGAGCAGTGCGCCCATCAGACGAGCACGGTCTCGGCGCGGGCCGGCGACGCCAACAGCTCAGCCAGGTCGAAGCCGGCGCGTACGAATCGCTCCGGGTGAGGCGGCCAGCCTTCTGCGCGCACCAACCGGTCGTGTCGGGTTGCGAACAGCTCTTCGGTCTCGATGACCTCGCCCTCAGCACGGCCCGGCAACGCGACGATCTCGCGCACCCGCCGTTGGCCCTGCGGATCCCGGACCATGTGTACGACGAGGTCGACGCAACTTGCGACCGTCGGTACGACGAAGCCATGGCTGACGTTTTCGCCTGCCAGCAAAGGCAAAGTGCACAACTTCGTGACCGCTTCGCGCGCTGAATTCGCATGCAGTGTGCACATCCCCGGCAGGCCCGAGTTGAGCGCGATCAACAGGTCTAAACACTCTTCCTGTCTCACTTCGCCGACGAGGATCCGCTCGGGTCGCATGCGCAGCGCTTCCTTGACGAGCCGACGCAACCGGATCTCGCCATTGCCTTCGAGGTTCGGCTGACGCGTCTGCATCGCGACGACGTCCGGGAGCGGGACACGTAGTTCGAACACTTCCTCCGCGGTGATGACCCGCTCCCACGCGGGAATCGCCGCGGCGAGGCAATTCAGCATCGTGGTTTTGCCGGCCTGCGTGCCGCCCGCAACGATGATGTTGAGCCCGGCGGCGACAGCAGCTTCGAGAAAGCGTGCGGCCTGTGCCGTCAGCGTGCCGAGCGGCACCAGCTCGTCCAACGCACTCGCGGTGACGACGAATTTCCTGATGTTCACAGCCCAATGCCGCATCGTGATGTCGGGGATGACGACGTGCAGCCGGGAGCCGTCCGGGAGCGTCGCGTCGACGAACGGGGTGGAGAGATCAACGCGCCGACCGCTCGACTTCAGCATCTTCTCGACGAGGTCGCGGACCTCGGCGGCGGACAGGATCGTTGTCGTCAGTTCGCTGCGGCCGCGCCGGGCGATGAAGACTCTGCCCGGCTCGTTGATCCAGATTTCTTCGATTGCCCGATCGTCGAGGTAGGCCTGCAACGGGCCGAACCCGGCGACCGCGTCGTAGACCCGCCGGGCCGCAGCTCGCGGATCGTCGAGACTGGGCAGGGCACTGGTGAGCCTGCGTTCCTCGTAGTCGGCGACGACATCATCGATGAGCCGGCGGATGGCCGGACCGTCGACCGAGGGGTCAAGGCCGCGTCGTCGTACGAGCTCACGGACCTCGTCCTCGACGACGGCAATCGCGTCCAAAATCACCCTCGGCACAAACGGTTAAGAACTGGCAAAGCGGGCTGAATGAGAGCCGCACTTAACCACGCGCCGAGACCGTCATCAACCGAGGATGGGCATGGGCTGTGGACGCGCTGTGACGGCAGTGACGTGAGCGGACTAACGCACGAATCGCCGCCCGAACAATGGCTGCCGAAACGGACACCTGACGCGGCGAATGTCCGTTTCGGCAGACAAAGTTCGGCTCTCGGGGAGGCGAGACCGGGCGGGCCTCGCCCCCCAAACGGTTACCGGTTGGAGTCGTGTGTGATCCAGCGAGCTGGACCACGCAGGGCCGGGCCGCTCACCTCGCGGATGACGATTCCCTGCATGTCATCGGAGGTGAAGTGGGTGTCGCCTTCTTCGTACGCGACCTCATCGTCGTCGTTCTCGCCCTCGACACGCTTGGCGTTACAGCTGTCGAGCGCCGTGCACGTGTCGACTGCGCTGGCGAAAATGCGGCCCTGGTCGATCGGTGACGAGACGACGTCAAGGAAGTCATACATCCGTCCGCAGCGTCCGCCGGACTCGCCACCGCAGTCGCCGCGGTGCACCGGGTCCCATTTCGGGTTGGCGATGTTGGACAGGAACAGCGGCTTCGCAGACAGCGCAGTGGTCGAGACCACGACGTAGCTGTTCCACGGTCGCGTCTTGTCCTTGGACCCGAGCGTCGACGTCGTGCCCGGGAAGGTGATCGCGATGCGGCCGGGGTCGCCCACGTCGATGGACGGGAAATCGACCTCGTGCACCCCGGGCGGGGCGATCATGAGCGGCGTCGACCAGTGCTCGCCGTGGTCGCGGCTGATGGACAGGAACGGCAGGTTCGAACCGCCGCCCTGCCAGACGTAGTAGAGGTTGCCGAGCTTGTCGACGGCGACGGACGCCTGCTCGCCGTACATCGACACGCCGCTCGACACTGTCACGTCGTGGAACGTCGTCGCCGCGTCGGACGAGATCGCGATCATCGGGATGTCGCAGTAGCCGCGCGGGATGAACAGCCGACCGTCGCGGTCGGTCACGGCGTGGCCGTGCAGGCTGCCGCAAATCCCATCGTTGTGGCTGTCGTCGAGGTTCGCCAGATACTGCGGGTTGAACGCCTCATAACCGCTCTGGTTGCCCTGCAAGAACGTGCGGCCACCGTCGAAGCTACGGATGCACGAACCGTCCGCGATCTGGTTCACGCAGTAGTACAAGACCTTCTGGTACGCCGCGTCGGTCAGCGGGATGCCGACGCCCTTCGGTTCAACGCCCGAGACCAGGGTCTGGTGGTCGTTGACCCCAGCGCTGGACAGCAGCGTCTGCGTCCACGTCTTGCCTTCGTCGTCGGAGAACGCCAGGTGCGCGCCGTTGACGCCTTGCAGGTCGATGTCGAAGACGCGGCCCTGGCTCTGCGACACATTGGGGTCGACGAAGATGTAGGGGTCGGTCGACACGACCATCGAGTTCTGGCCGGCAATCGCCGGCTGTGTCACGTGGAACGTGCGGCCGCCGTCGGTTGAGCGCATGACCAGCGTGCGCGGCTCGTTCTTCGGCGGACTGCCGGGGATGGCGTCGAACGCCGCCGCCGTCGTGAAGATCTCGCCCTTGCGGTCGACGCCGAGCGTCGGCTCGGCCGACTGCCGCCCGACGTAGCTCTGCGACAGCACCAACTTCGGACCGCTGTAGTGCACCGCCTTGTTCGCAGGCGGCGTCTTCGGGTCTTTCGTCAAGTAGGTCCCGTGGTAAGCCGCGAAACCGCCCGGCGCCGCGCCGAAGGTGCTCTCGTTCATGCCTGATCCGCTCGCCTGGGTGGCAAGGCCGGCGCTGATCGCGCCGACGGCCGCAAGACCGGCAACGGCGACGGTACGACGGAACATGGGTGAACTCCTGTGGGCTTAGGCAGGCGCGCACCTGCACAACGAGGCTTCGACACCGCAGGTGGCGCTTCCTGCCGGCGCTCCCGCGCGGCAACCGGGTGCCTGTGGACAGCCACGAGCACGTCGCGCTCGACAGTCCTACCGTCCTCGCCCGATGGCACGCATCGTCACGGTGATGGTCGCGCAGACCGGCGCGCGGGCCGACGTACGCCTCGATGACCCCGGTCTGACGATCGCCGCCCTCATCCCGCACCTGCGGCGCCTCACTGCGGCGACCGCGACCACGCTGACCCGCGGCGGTGCGACGCTCGCCGGGGAGCAGACGGTCGCCGACCTGACGACCGGCGACGTGCTCGTGTTGGGGGATGCCGTGAGCTCAGAACCACCGGCCGCGGCCGGTCAGCCAGTGCCGGCCGCCCCCGCAGCCGACGGCAACGGGATCGTGCTCCACCACCGCGCACCTCGGCTCACCGGCCGTCTCCCCGCCGTCCGGATCGCGTTTCCGCCAACTCCGCAGCCGACGCCGCGACCTCGCCTGCCGCTGCTGAGCGCGGTCGTGCCCCTCGTCGCCGGCGTCGTCCTCGCGGCGGCACTCAAGCGATGGGAGTTCCTTGCTTTCGCCGCCATGTCGCCGCTCGTCGTCATCGCGCAAGCGGTGAGCGACCGGTGGGCCGCGCGGCGCACAACACTTCGCGGCCGAGCGGACCACGCTGTCGCGACGGCCGCCGCAGAAGCTGCCCTGGCGAGCGCTCTCGACGCGGAGCGGACCCGGCGCCATGCCGCCGCACCCGACCTCGCGACGCTGTCGGCCGCCGCCCGCGCGCGGACGACCCAGCTGTGGCAACGAGGGCCCGAGGATGACGACCTGCTGCTCCTGCGCCTAGGACTGGGAGACGTCCCCGCCGACGTCGTGGCCGACGGCCGCGACGGGCCGCACCTACTCGGCTCCGCCCCGGTCGTCGTCGACCTCTCCCCCGGCGCCATTGTCAGCGTCTACGGCGACGACCACGCGCGGTCCATCGCGCGCGGCCTGCTGGTGCAGGCGGTGACGTTGCACGGCCCCAGCGTGCTCGCCGTCACCGTGCTCGCGCCGGGTCGCGTCGGCGACTGGTCCTGGACTCGGTGGTTGCCCCATGTGCGTCTCGGCGACGGCGCGGCGGATGTCGCCTTCGACGAGGAGCAGCTGCGACGCCGTCTCGACGCAATGGCGCCGACCTCTGCGGCACATCTCGTCGTCATCGACGGTGCTTGCGATGTGCACCTCGCCGCCGCATTGGCCGCCCGCCCCAGGACCGCACTGCTGTGGGTGGGCGCAGACGCGGCGCACCTTCCCAGCGACAGCAGCACGATCATCGAGGCGGCACCGTGGCCCCAATCGCACGCGACGGTGCATCGAGCCAGCGGAAGCACGGTCGTTGCCGCCGACGCCGTTCCCATCGAAATTGCGGATGACACAGCGCGCGCACTCGCCCCGTTGCGCGACCGCGCGGGTTCCGACGGGCCGCTGCCCGTGCAGGTCGACTGGGCCGACCTCAACCAGGTCTCCCTCTCGGAGCCCGCGGCTGCCGCTGCCGAGTTGCAGCGACGTTGGGCGGCCGGGCCGACGATGCGGTTGCGGCTCGGCGCGGGCCATCGCGGCATCGTCGACATCGACCTGCACCGCGACGGACCACACATGCTCGTCGCCGGCACCACCGGCGCTGGCAAGAGCGAGCTCCTACAGTCGCTGGTTGCGGGTCTGGTCGCAAACTGTTCCCCGACCGACCTCTGCTTGTTGTTGCTGGATTTCAAAGGCGGTGCCGCCTTCGGCGACTGCGCCCGGCTGCCGCACACACTCGACGTGCTTACCGATCTGGATGCGGCCGCGACCACCCGCGTGCTGCGATCGCTCACCGCCGAGCTGCGCCGCCGCGAGCGCCTGTTCGCCGCGGCAGGGGCGGCCGACCTGGACGCCTATCGACGCGAGCAACAACGGCGCGGTGTGATCGACACTGACGTCCCTCGCCTGGTCCTCGTCGTGGACGAGTTCGCCACGCTCGCCGAGGAACTGCCGGACTTCGTCGGCGGGCTCGTCGGCATCGCGCAGCGCGGCCGTTCTCTGGGCATCCACCTCGTGCTGGCGACGCAGCGACCCGAGGGGGCCGTCTCACCCGACATCCGCGCCAACGCACGACTGCGCCTCTGCCTCGCTGTCGCCCGCGAGTCGGAGTCACGCGACGTCATCGACAGTCCGGTGGCAGCGAGCATCAGTACGACGACACCGGGCCGGGCCTGGCTCCGAGTCGACGGGCGCGACCTGGTCGAGCTCCAGGTGCCGCGAGTCTCCGGGCCGGGGCACCGGCACAGCGTTCCGCGGCTCGTGCCGCTCTGCGACTGGGGCCGGGCGACGACGAGCGACGCTCCGCCTGATGCGCCGAGCCAGCTCGAACGAATCGTGGACGCGGCCATCGTCGCCGCCGACGTCACGGCGGCTCCGGCCCCCATCCGGCCGTGGCTGCCCCCGCTGCCCGAGGAGTTGCTGTTGCGCGATCTGAGCGACGCCGGCGACCGCAGCGAAGTGGCGATCGGGTTGATGGACCTCCCGGACGAGCTGCGCCAGGCGTCGCTGACTCTGCCGGCCGAGCAGGCGGAAACCCTGCTCGTCGCGGGAGGTCCGCGCAGTGGCCGCACGACAGCCGCAGTCGCAGTCGCCGTCGCCCTCGCCGGTTCGGTCCCGCCGGATCGGCTGCACCTCTGGGCGATCGACGGTGGCGGCGGACTCGGTGCGCTTCGCGACCTGCCGCACACCGGGGCCGTCATCGATGTTCACGACATCGAACGCGTCGAGCGGCTGCTCGGCCATCTCACCCGACAGGTTCAGCAGCGGCGCACCTCCGACACTGCGGGCCAGCCGCAGCTGCTCCTCCTGGTCGACACATGGGATGCCCTGGTGGCGGCGAGCAATGACAACGACACCGCGCGGTGCCAGGACATGCTGCTGCGACTCGCTGCAGACGGTCCGTCCGCCGGTTTGCGCGTCGTGGTGACGAGCGACCGCGCTGGTCTCACCGGCCGTCTGGCTGCCGTCGCCTCGGACAAGATCTGCCTACGACTTCCCGACCGCGCCGACTATGCCTTGCTGGGCGTAGCACCCAAGGCGGTGCCGACCATCTTGCCGGCCGGTCGCGGCCTACTCGCCCGCGACACCACCGTGGTGCAGCTCGGTCTGCCGGACAGCACGGCGTGGCAACGTGCGAGCAACTGGCCGGCCTCGCCCGTGTCTCCGCGCCGATTCCATGCGCTGCCGACTCGTGTGGCGCTCGACCAACTCGGTCGAGCCGGTTCGACGGCATTGATGGTGGGCATCCGCACCGACGACCTGCGGCCGGTGGGCATCGACCCGTCGGCCACCGGCACCTTCCTCATCGCCGGCCCGCCGGGCTCTGGTCGAAGCACTGCGCTGGTAACGCTGGCCGCGCAGGCTCGGCACCGATCGGTCGTCGCGATCTGCGGCCGGTCGGGGCCGCTGCGGACCCGGCGTGACCTCGCCGAGGTCATCGACGCCGACGACGCCTCTGTGATTGAAGCCGCGCTGCATGCGCTCTCCGACAACACGCTGCTTCTCGTCGACGACGTCGAGGGCATCGACGATCCTCGGTCCCTCGCGGCGCTCGAATCAGCGGTGCGCGCCGCTGACGGCAGCTGCGGCCTTGTCGTCCTTGCCGGCGCGACCGATGCGATGACGGCGAGCTTCCGCGGCCCGATCGCCTACGCCCGCAGACGTCGCTGTGGTCTACTGCTCCATCCGCAAGGCGCGCAGGACGGTGACCTGCTCGGACTGCGGCTCCGGCGACGTGACGCCCACGGCGACCCACCCGGCCGCGGCCTGCTCGCCATGGCCGGCCGCGCCGTCGCGGTACAAGTCGCCGACCCCGGCTAGAGCGCCGTACGCATCTCCCACAGCAACGGGAAGAAGCGCAGGTCACGGCGCCCGCGCAGATACGTCGTGCCGGCCGACCCGCCGGTGCCGGGTTTGTAGCCGATCTGCCGCTCCACCACGGTGGCGTGCAATGCGCGCCACTGCGCAGACAGCTCGTCGTGGCTGAGCAGGCCTTCAGCGACATCCCACAGATCGCCGTACGACGCGCGGTCGCGCGCCACCGTGACCAGCGACGACCGCACCGCGTCATCTGAGTCAACCGACAACCCGCGGGCGGCCAGCGCAGCGAGGAATCCGTCCCACAACGTCGGCTCGTCCAGCCGTTGGCGCAGCCGGTCGCGCTCGGCCTCCGTCGCCGAGCGCAGCCGTTGCAGGAAGGCCGGGTCCTTCAGCCCGGACAGGAACTCCAGCTCGCGGAACTGCACGGACTGGAAGCCGGACGCCGGCGCCAGCAGCGACCGGAAGTCGAGGAAGTCCTGCGGCGTCATCGTCTCCAGCACCGGCAACTGGGCGATCAGCACCTGCTCGACCTGCTCGACGCGGCGCAGCAGGTGCCGCGCGGTCCACATCGCGTGCGGTCCCGCCGGCTGGAGCAGCACATCGCGCACCGTGGTCAGCTCGTGCAACAGCAGCTTGAACCAGAGCTCGTAGACCTGGTGGATCGTGATGAACAGCAGCTCGTCGTGCGCGGGCGGCGACGACTGCGCGTGCTGCTGGTCGAGCAGCGCGTCCAGCCGCAGGTAGCTGCCGTAGGAGAGAAGCCCGCCCTGCTCGCCGAACCGCATGCTGTCGCTCATCGAGTCCGAGCGTAGGGCGCCGGAGCGCGCGGCCGTGTCAGCTGACGGCGACCGCCCGTGCCTGTTCCGCGGAGAACACCCGGTTGCGTCCGGCGCGCTTGGCCGAATACAACGCCCGGTCAGCGGCGCCGAGCAAGCTCTCCACGTCGACACCGTCGTAGGGGAAGGTCGCCACCCCACAGCTTGCGGTGACAGGCACGTCAGTGGTGCCGTCCATCACGGCTTCCCGCAACCGTTCGGCGACCTGCACCGCAAGTGCCGATGAGCAACCCGGCAGCACGGCCGCGAACTCCTCGCCGCCGTACCTCGCGATGGTGTCGTACTCGCGCCCGCACAGTCGCAACGCGGTGGCGATCTGCCGCAGCACGTTGTCACCCACGAGGTGCCCGTGCGTGTCGTTGAGCAGCTTGAAATGGTCGACGTCGAGCAGCACGACGGACAGCCGGCCGTCGGTGCGTTGCGCGCGCTGCAGTTCGCGTTCCAGGGCGCGGTCGAAGGAGCGTCGGTTCGCGAGCTGTGTCAGACCGTCGGTCACCGCCATCTGCTGCATGCGCTCGAGCAGGTTCGCGTTGCGCATCGCCAGTGCGGTGTGGGTGGCGAAGCGTTCCGTCGTCGCGACGACACGTCGCTCGATCCGGCTGCCGGCGCGTCGTCCGGTCTCGGCCACCAGCACGCCGACCACGGCGTCGGCGGTAAGCGGGACGATCGCGACGTTGCGCGCATCCGGCATGATCGCTGCCAGCCACGCGTCCACGGACTGGTCGAGCTCTGTGACCAGCAGCGTGCACCGCTCGTCCGCGGCGGTCTTGAGCACAGAGCCCTGGCCTAACGAGAAGTCGGCCACGACGGCATCGAGCAGGTTGCGACAGGTGAGCAGTCGCGGCGAGTCGTCAGCGACCTCGAACAGTGCCATCCGCCGGAACCCGAACGTCTCTGCCAAAGTGTCGAGCAGCACGTCACCAACTGCCAGCGGGTCGTGTGCCTCTTCCAGCGCACGCCCCATCTGCGCAAGCTGCTCGAGCTCATACCTGCGCCGGCGCAGCTCTCGCTCGTTCACCGCAGCAAGCGTTGAGATGGTGAGCGTCAACGTCCACAGCGCCACAATGAACGCGATGATGCGGAACCACTCGTCATTGGTGTTGCTCAGACCGGCCAGGATCTTCGCCCGCTCGGCATAGAAGATGCAGACCTGCAGTAGCGAGTGCCACAGCGCGAGCTTCACCCCGGTCCGGTACGACGCGAGCAGCGTGACGGCGCCGAGATGGACAAGGATCAGATAGCGCAGCGGCCCGCTCGACCCACCGGTGAGATATGTCGCGTATGCCAGATAAACACCGTCGAGCATCAGCAGGCCGCCGAACAGCCAGAGGCCGGGCCGGCGTAGCAGCCGCCAGATTCCTTCGAGGATCAGACACGCGAACAGGTAGGCGCCGGCGATGACGGCGACGGTCAGGAATGGCTGGCGCAACAGGTGCGGCAACAGCGCCGCATCCAGCACGGTGGCAGCGGCGATGACAGCCCGGAGCACCCGGAGGTAGCGCAGCCGCTCTTCCAACGGCACAAGGTCCGTGGACGAACGCTGGACGTTCGCGCTCATCTCCCGCCTCCCGAGCCTGGACCGTTGAAGTTCAGGCCGCCCCGACTCGGCGGTGGACCGAACTGAAGGTTGTCATCGGCAGCAACCGACGCGAAGGCAAGTTTTGGATCCCGACGGTCGATGCGGCTTTGCACCATCAGGAAGACGAAGACGACGACGAGGAGCAGCAGCGGGAACCCGGTGCCGCCCCCTGCCTTGCTGACGGCGTTGAAGACGTGCTGCACGGCGTGCGACACGTCATTGGTCAGCGGGTCGTGGATGAGCGGCAGTCCCGGCGTGATCGCCGCGACCGACCCGGTCGCGCGCCGAAGCGTCGACGTCGGCGACCCTGCCGCGCGCACCAGCTGGTTGACGATCTGGCTGACCTCGTTCTGCGTCGGCAGCCGCGTGGACGTCGGCGTCGGGCCGTCGATGCCGCCGCTGCTGCCGCCCGTACCGCCGCCCGAGCCGCCGGAGCCACCGATGCCGCCGCCCCCGCCGCCGCCTTGAAGGACGTAGTTGACCAACAGCGCGCGGCTCTGGTTGCCGGCGCCGTCTGTCGCCACCACGCGCAACGTGTAGGTGCCCGGGGCACCGTTGATCGAGAACGACACGGCGCCACGGCACGTCTGCGAGGCCACGACTGCGCCGCCGTACAGCAAGTCGCAGCGACCACTCGTTCCGGCGGGAAGCGTGAAGGCCCAGTACGGCGAGCGGTCGGTGCCGGCCGAACCGGAGTCGTAGTCCAGCGTTGGCGCGGGGGGCGGGGTGCGGTCGAGGACGTACGTCGAGATCGCCGGGGAGCTGATCCTGCCGTTGAGGGCTGTCGCGATGACCGACAACGTGTAAGTGCCGTCCGGCATCCCGGCGAGGGAGAAGACGCCGTCCGAAGGACAGGTGCCCCTGTAGATCGTGGCCGAGCCACGGGTGAGCGTGCACGTCAGCTTCGCGCCACGAGGTCCGCTGATGATCCATCTTGGGGACGTGGACGTGCCGGGTGACTTCGGCGGCGTCACGGACGGCGGCACCGCCGCCGAGCTGTCGAGCCAGTACGTGAAAGTCGTGGCCGCCGAGGGGTTAGCGGCCGCGTCGGTCAACACCACGCTGAAGATGTAAGCGCCGTCCGGCTGGTCGCTGAGGTCCGCGGTATAGCTGCCCGTGCAAGGCGCGTCCGCGACGACGGCGCCGTTGTCGCGCGTGATCGTGCACGTCGCGGTCGCGCCGTCTTCACCGGTCCACTCCCACGTCGGATGTTTCTCGGGTGACGGGCTCGCCGGCGTTGACGTGATCGTCGCTGGTGCGGGAGGTGCTGTGTCCAGGGTGTAGGGGACCGTCGTGCCCGAACTGACGTTGCCGGCCGCGTCCGTCGCGGTGACGGTGATCTCGAAGTCACCATCCGGCTGCCCAGTCAGGTTGACGACGCCTCCCGGGCAGGGGCCGCTCGAGACCAAGACGAAGAACCGCTGCACCGTGCACGTCAGAGTGGCACCAGGCTCGGTCGTCACCAACAGCGTCGGCGTCCTGCTGTTGCCGATCGGAGCAACACTCACGAGCGGTGCCGTCGGGGGTGTGGTGTCAAGGACGAACGTCGCCGACACGAGCGTGCTGACGTTGCCGACCGGGTCCTTGACGCCGACCTGCAGCGTGTAGGAGCCGTCCGGCTGGCCGGTCAGGTCGATGGTGACGCTCGCGGAGCATGTCACCGCCACGGAAGAGCCGGCCGGCCCGGTGAGGGTGCAGACGATGGTGTTCGGCGCATCGACGCCACTGATCGTGAATGTTGCCGACCGCGTTTTCGACGGTGACGGCGTCGCCGTGACGGTTGCAGCCGGCGGCGCGGTCGTGTCCAGGGTGAAGCTGAACACCAACGCCAACGCGGGGTCGCTGGTGTGGCCCGCGCTGTCGACCGCCAACACGCTGACGGTGTAGGTGCCGTCGGCGGCATTGGTGAGGTCGAGCGTCACCGTGCCCGACGCGCAGGAGACGCCTGCCGCGCTGGGACCGCTCACGTGGCAGGAGTAGGTGACCCCGGCCAGCGAATCCGTCACGGTCCAGTTCGGGTGCCGATTGTTGTCAGGGTTGGTCGGGCTGCTGACGAGCGTCGGCGGGGGCGGGATCAGCGTGTAGGTCGCAGTGCCGGCCGGGGACACCTGGCCGTCGGCAGTGACAGTCACCGACACGGTGTAGGTGCCGTCCGGTTGCCCGACCAGGTTGAGTGAGACGGTCGCGCTGGAACCACCGCTCCAGTTGACGGTGCAAATGCCGGTCGCGTTGCCACCGCCGGGCGCCGTGACCGTGCACGTGACGGCACTCGTGTGCGGGTCGAGCCCGCCGACGGTGAAGACCGGGCCCCGGTTGCTGTCAGACGACTTCGACGGCGCCGTCACACTCGGCGCAGGCGGAAGCATCGTGTACGACGCTGATCTGGCCGGCGAGGTCTGCCCGTCAGCGACGACCACGACCGACACGGTGTAGACGCCGTTCGGCAACCCGGACAGCTGCAGCGTCACCGTCGCGGACGAACCGCTGCTCCACGCGACGCTGCACGCACCGGCGTACGCACCCCCTGGTCCGGTGACGGTGCACAGAACCGAGCCCGCCCGGGGATCGATCCCGGTGACGGCAAAGGACGGGGTGCGCGTCGTGCTGGGAGACGACCCGGGCGGCGCAACTGCCGGCGCAACTGCCGGCGCCGGCGGGATCAGCGTGTAGGTGATGGACGTGGTCGGCGACGTCAGGCCGCCCGCCGTTACGGTGACGGTGAGCGTGTAGGTGCCGTAGGCCATGCCCACACTTAGATTTGGCGTGACAGTCGCGGTCGCCGCGCCCGGAGTGAACGTCACACTGCACCCGCCGGCGATAACCGTTCCCGCGGAGTTGGTCAGCGCGCAGCTCACGCCGGATGCAGCGGGGTCGATGCCGGACACGTCGAAGACCGGTCCCCGGCCCGTGCCAGGCGAGACGTCGGGCGCACGCGGCCCGATCACCGTCGGGGCCGCCGGCAGGAGCGCGTAGGAGACGGCGGCGCTCGGGGCGGAGGTCAACCCGCCCGCGGTCACCGTCACCGTCACCGAATACGTCCCCGGAGTCGGCAGATGCAACG
>Ga0070658_10000813_pt1 | contig 26671 bp, 16 predicted proteins | sample KBSC13metaG_FD_64664 | JGI IMG/M metagenome (GOLD analysis project Ga0070658, IMG submission 64664) | Corn rhizosphere microbial communities from Kellogg Biological Station, Michigan, USA - KBS C1-3 metaG | ecosystem: Host-associated > Plants > Roots > Rhizosphere > Soil ... | reverse complement strand
GGGTCCTGGGGCCGGGAGTGGCGAACAGCGGGATCCTCAGCCCGCGCCTTCAGGGGGAGTTGCGCTCCCACACTTTTGCTATTCCAAAAAATCGCGTTCTCTTTCACATGGCGGGCAGCGGCGTCACCGTCAATCTGGTGATCGACGGCTTCCACCGGATTCAGTATCCGATCTATGGCGGCCTGACGATCGCCGTCAACAACCCGAAACCGACCTGGTACACGATGGACGTCAGCAAATGGGTCGGTCGTAACGCCTACATCGAGGTTCTGGACCACGGCGACGGCAGCGCAGAGGTGGATCGCATCCTGTTCGCCGATAGCGCCATGCCCGCGTCCAGCCCGGATCCGCTCGTCGTGCAGATGCTGGATAATCCTGCGATCACCTCGATGGAAGGGTTGACCCACGCCTACCGTACGCTGCTGGCGACTACACTTCAGACCTGGCAGGACGACAGACTCGCCTCCACTCCGCCCGATGCCGATCGCATCGCGCTGCTCGACTGGATGCTGCGCACCGACAATCTGATGGTCACGGCAAGCCTCACCCCGACGCCGGAGATGGCGGCGTTGCTCAAGAAGCGGCAGGGAGTGGAGAGGGCGCTGCCGGATGTGCATCGCGTGATGGCGATCGCTGACGGCAGCCCGGAAGACGACCATGTCCATATTCGCGGCAACTACAAGACCCCCGGCGATCTGGTCCCGCGACGTTTCTTCGAAGCTCTGAACGGCCCGAAACAACCGGTTCCGAAAGAGGGCAGCGGACGCCTGGAGTTGGCGCAGCGCCTGACCGCCTCCAGCAATCCACTGTTGCCGCGCGTCATGGTCAATCGACTCTGGATGCACCATTTCGGGGACGGAATTGTCAAGACCCCCGACGATTTCGGCGTCATGGGCGAGCGGCCCACGCATCCGGAACTTCTCGACTGGCTGGCGAAGGAGTTTATCCGCCAGGGATGGTCCATAAAAGCGATGCACCGCATGATGGTGACCTCCGCGACCTACCGGATGGCGAGCCGCTCCGATGCGAAGAGCGATGAGGGCGATCCGCAGAACCGTCTGCTGCACAAGGCCAATATCCGCCGCCTCGAAGCGGAGTGCATTCGCGATGCCGCGCTCGCCGTATCAGGGCGTCTGGACTCCAAACTCTACGGCCCCAGCGTGATGCCCTATCTGACGGAGTTTATGGCCGGGCGCGGCAAGCCGACCAAGGGTGGGCCGCTGGACGGCGATGGACGCCGCAGTATCTATATCGGGGTTCGGCGTAACTTCCTGACACCGCTCTTCCTGGCCTTCGACTATCCGGTGCCCTTTACCAGCATCGGTCGGCGCAGCGTCTCCAATGTGCCCGCGCAGGCGCTCGCTCTGATGAACAACCCGCTGTTCCAGCAGCAGGCGGAGGTCTGGGCCAAGAAGACGCTGGCCGTTCCCAATCTGACGCCCGCGCAGCGGATCGAGACGCTCTACGTCGAGGCGTACGGCCGGCCGGTCTCGACGTCGGAATCGGCGGACGCGCTCGCATTTCTGGCGGAACAGGATAAGGCGTATGGCAAACCCGATGATCCCCACTCCTGGACCGACCTATGCCATGTTCTGTTCAATGTCAAAGAGTTTATCTTTCTCCAGTAGAGGCCGAATCGAGCGTTCGTACTTTGTCCGGCACTGAAGTGCCGTTCTGATAGGGGAAGTCCACCTGCGTGGACTAGAATGCGTTGAGTCCAGGCAGGTGGACTTCCCATTTTAGCGCGGGGTTTTAACCCCGTAAACCCCTCCCATGGTTGAAATTAGGAGTTCTGGATGCACTGTAACAACTTTCGGAGATCGCCGCTCAGCCGACGTGAGATGCTGACGGAGTGCGCGACCGGGTTCGGGATGTTCGCGCTCTCCGCGCTGCTCACCGATCCCGCCTACGGCGCGACGCCCGCAGGCAGCGACAGCCTGAACCCGCTCGCGCCGAAGCCCTCGCATTTCCCCGGCAAGGCGAAGAGTGTCATCTTCCTCTATATGGACGGCGGTCCGTCGCAGGTCGATACGTTCGACCCGAAGCCGCGTCTGATCAAGGAGCATGGCCAGCCGATCAAAATGAAGGTGCCGCCGACCCAGTTCGACAACGTCGGCACGGTGCTGAAATCGCCCTGGGAGTTCAAGAACTACGGTAAAAGTGGGATTCCGGTCAGCGCGCTCTTCCCAAATGTCGCGACCTGCGTGGACGATATGGCGATCATCCGCTCCATGACCTCCGACTTCTCCGAGCATACCAACGCCAACTACTTCCTCCACTCCGGCATCGGCATACAGGGCCGGCCGAGCATGGGAGCGTGGGCGACCTATGGCCTCGGCAGCGAGTGCCAGAACCTCCCCGGCTTTATCGTCCTGAACAGCGGCCTGATCCCGCCCGGCGGTATGGACTGCTTTACCAGCGGTTTCCTGCCTGCCAGCTATCAGGGGTCTTTCTTTCGCAACGGCGCAAGCCCGGTAGCGGATCTCCAGCCCTCAGCGGCGGATGCGAAGCGCCAGCAGGATCAGTTCGCCCTGATGCGCAAACTCGATCGCAGCGTGGTGGGGCGGATGGGGGAGAGCGACAAACTGGAAGCCTCCATCGCCAACTACGAACTCGCCTATAAGATGCAGACCGCTGTTCCCGACCTGATGGACTTCCGCAACGAGACCGAAGTCACCAAAAAGATGTACGGCCTCGACAATCCGGTGACGCAGATCTACGGGCAGCAGTGCCTTGTCGCCCGCCGACTGGTGGAGCGCGGGGTGCGCTTCATCGAACTGCTCTGCCCCTCGGTCGGCACGGACCGCTGGGATCAGCATGGAGACCTGAAAAGCGGTCATGAGAAGAACTCCGTCGCGGTCGATAAGCCGATCTCGGGCCTGCTAAAGGATCTCAAATCACGCGGACTATTGGACAGTACGCTGGTCGTGTGGGGTGGGGAGTTCGGGCGCACCCCGATGGCGCAGGGTTCCGATGGGCGCGATCACAACCCGTTCGGCTTCACGGTCTGGATGGCGGGCGGCGGCGTCAAAGGCGGCACCATCTTCGGCGCCACCGACGACTACGGCTACTATGCCGAAGAGAACAAAGTGGATATCCACGACATGCACGCCACCATGCTGCATCTGATGGGCATGGATCACAAGAAACTCACCTACCGCTTCAGCGGCCGCGACATGCGCCTCACCGATGTCTCCGGCAATGTCATCAAAGAGATCATCGCCTGATATGAATACCCTCGAACCCTGCCCTGCCGACGAAACAGCCTTAAACGAACGTCTCTCTCGTCCGACGGATGCGTTGATGCAAAGCCTCGCGCAGACGCAAGGGGATATCGCCGTGCTCGGCGTCGGCGGCAAGATGGGGCCGACCCTGGCGGTGATGGCGCGGCGTGCTCTGGACAAACTGGGGGATAGGCGCCGTGTGATCGGTGTCGCCCGGTTCTCCGATGCCGATTCGCGGGGTTATCTGGAGGCGAATGGGGTAGAGACGATCGCCTGCGATCTGCTGGATCGGGATGCTGTGGCGCAGTTGCCCCACACTTCCAACCTGATCTATATGGCCGGGCAGAAGTTCGGCACAACCGGTTCTCCCGAGCGCACCTGGGCCATGAATGCGCTTGTTCCTGCCTATGTCGCGGAACGCTATGCCGGTGCGCGCACGGTCGTCTTCTCCACGGGCTGTGTCTATCCGGTCACGCCGATTGCCCGCGGCGGTTCGCAGGAACAGGACCCTCTCGAACCGATCGGAGAGTATGCCAACTCCTGCGTCGCGCGTGAGCGCGTCTTCGATTTCCACTCTCGCCGCGACGGTACCCCAGTTCTGCATTTCCGCCTCAACTACGCCATCGATCTCCGCTACGGCGTTCTCCTCGACATCGCCCGCAAAGTCTACATTGAGCCTCCCATTGACCTGACCATGGGCCACGTCAATGTGATCTGGCAGGGGGACGCGAACGCCTGGGCACTGCAGAGCCTCCTCCTTGCGACTTCACCTCCCACTGCTCTCAACGTCACCGGCCCCGAGACGCTCTCCGTGCGTGCTCTTGCCCTGGAGTTTGGCCGCCTCATGCAGAAGCCGCCGATTTTCATTGGGCACGAGGCAGAGACAGCGCTCCTCAGCAACGCCGGTCGTGCTTTTTCCCATTTCGGTTACCCAAGCGTCCCATTGGGCCAAATGATTCGCTGGGTCGCTGAATGGGTTCAGAATCAAGGCCGAACCTTAGACAAACCAACCCACTTCGAGGTACGCGATGGCAACTACTGAAGGATCGGATTCGCTCGCGGGCAGAGATCTGTACGAGCATCTACGCCTCGGACAGGTCATTCCCGCCCATCCTCTGGCGCTGACGGAGGCACGCCGCATCGACGAACGCTATCAGCGCGCCCTCACGCGCTACTATGTGGATTCGGGGGCAGGCGGAATCGCGGTCGGAGTACATACGACGCAGTTCGCCATTCGGGAGCCACAGTACGGCCTCTATCGTCCCGTCCTCGAACTCGCCTCGGAGACGGCGGATGCCGCTCTGCAAGCCAACCCACGTCCCTTCGTCAAAGTTGCCGGTCTCATCGGCCCGACGGCTCAGGCTGTCGCGGAAGCAGAATTGGCGCTATCGCTCGGCTACCACTGTGGTCTGCTCAGTCTAGGGGCCTGGCGCAATGCCGACGATACTGCCCTTCTCGCGCATTGTCGTACCGTTGCCGAGACGATTCCTCTTTTCGGTTTCTATCTCCAACCTGCCGTTGGTGGCCGAATCCTGTCCTACAACTTCTGGCGGGAGTTCGCGGAGATTGAGAACGTCGTCGCTATTAAGATCGCCCCTTTCAACCGTTACCAGACCCTCGACGTCATTCGCGCCGTCGCCGATTCCGACAGAGACATCAGCCTCTATACCGGCAACGACGACAACATTGTCCTCGATCTCCTCACCCGTTTTCCATTCCGGCCCCAACGTGGCTCCGGCCATACGTGCATCGCCGGCGGGCTGTTGGGGCAGTGGGCTGTCTGGACGCAACGTGCCGTCACGATGTTAAGAGAGGTGACGGAAGAGCGTGATAGCTACAAACTCTCCCGAGAGATGCTGCCGCTCGCCGCACAACTCACGGATGCCAATAGCGCTATCTTCGACGCCGCCAACGGATTCGCAGGCTGTATTGCAGGAATCCATGAGATTCTGCGTCGGCAAGGACTGTTGCGCGGCATCTGGTGTCTCGATCCCAACGAGACGCTCTCCCCCGGCCAATCCGACGAACTCGATCGCATCCTCAAACTCTATCCCCACCTCACCGACGACACCTTTGTGGCCAGCCATCGAGATGCCTGGCTGCGGTAGATAGATCTGCACACTCGTGGAGGATTGCGTTATAATGACCTTGTCTCGCAGCTTATGACGTCTCGCAGGACGGCGCAACGCCAGTCGAGATCGTCCGTCGGTAAGGCAGGCGGACCATGATTTTTGCAGGAGGGCGCAGATGGAGAAGCGGAATGTGGTGGTGCAGTTTGTAGAGGGAGACGCCGGCGGAGTGTCGGCGGCGGTGACGCTCACTCACGGGGCGCAGACAGGTATACTCCACCTCCATTCGGGAGCGCGGTCAGGCGAATGGTCCTACGACGTTACGGAGGAAGAATCCAGGGCCGGTCGCACAGGCTATTCTTACTTCATCGAGTACGATTGGGGCTGGGCACGCGACGCATCCTACCGGGGAGTGGCCATATCCAGCCCCCTCATCCTGCCGCTTCCTGGTATCGCCTCCGTAGCTTCTTTCCCATTCCCCCGTCGGTTTTGACACATCACAAGAACCGTTCCCCGGCATTGTGGACGAACCGACCCCTCTTGTATGCTTGGAATGGCGCTGCCAATGCGCTCAGGGGTCAGCGGTTGGCGATGATAAGGTGGATGGCCTGTTCCATCGTCATTGCACGCCCTTCGGCCCATGCGACAGCAAAGGTATCCTGGCCCATGGCCACTCGTAGGTCGGCCAGATTTCGGTCATGCGCCGCCTGTCCCTGGGGCGGCACGGGACAGCCGGTGGTCTCACGCAGTGCGGATGCCGCGCCCCACAATCGTATCGCCTGCTCCGCCTGCTGTTTCTGCTGACTGAGTTCGGCGCCGTATTCCAGACCATAGCACACGACTCGGCGCTCGCCCAGCTCCCGGCACAGTGTGAAACACTCCTCCAGACAGGAGTGAGCGGCAGGGAAGTCGCTCTGCTTGACCAGGATCTTTCCCTGGTTCACCAGGGAGAGGGCGATGCCATGCCTATCTCCAAGCTGTCGGTGAATGGTCAGGCTCTCCTCATAGAGGGATCGCGCAGCGACATAGTGGCCTTGGTCAGAAGCCACATTGCCCAGGTTACAGAGCGAACTGGCGATGTTCGGCATATCTCCCAACTGCCGATGGATTGTCAGGCTCTCCTCGCCCAGCGTCCGGGCCGTCGCGTAATCGCCCTGGTCACAGGCTACCGCTCCCAGATTATAGAGGGTAAGGCCCACGCTCGTCATGTCTCCGAGTGCGCGCTGGATTGTCAGACCCTCTGCAAAGCGGGACTGCGCGCGCGTATAGTCGCCCTCCAGATACGCCAGCGTTCCCAGGTTGCTGAGCGAATTGGCGATTCCCTGCTGCTCTCCCATTTCTCGATGTAGGGCCAGACTCTCCTCGAACAGAGACCGCGCAGCGGTGTAGTCGCCGCACATGCCGGCCACACGGCCCAGGCTGCTTAAGGAGTAGGCGATGCCTTGTGGATGGCCCTCTACTCTCTGAATGGACAGACACTCTTCGAAACGAGAGCGCGCTTCCACATGGTCGCCCTGCATCATGGCGAGCGACCCCGCGCCCTGCAAAGCTTCGGCACGCGCCCTGGTCGGTGCCTGACCGCCTGGATGCGTGAGCAGAGCGGACAGCCGTTCTCTCCCTTCGCGGAGATGCCCACGCGTCCACCAGAACCGCTGCAAGGCCGCTCCCAACCGCAGGCCTTTCTCTCCACTCTCCGGCCCCTCGGTGTCTGCCGTGAACGAGATCAACGCCTGTCGCAAATTGTCGTGTTCATCCTCCAGAAACTCCAGCCATGCGGCCTGCTCCGCGCCCCGCAGTTTCGGTCTTGCCTCCTCCGCGAATGTCAGGAAGTAGTCTCGATGACGCAGACAGATCCCTTCCCACTCGCCGGATTCCCGAAGTTTCTCCCGCGCATAGGCGCGAACCGTCTCCAGCAATCGGTAACGCCTCTGCCCGGTCTCCCTCTCCTTATGGACGACGAACGATCGATCCACAAGCGATGTCAGCGCATCCAGCGCCTCTCCGGTGACCGCTTCCGCCGCGTCCAGCGTCCAGCCGCCTGCAAAGACGCTGAGGTGTCGCAAGCAGCTGCGCTCCGCAGTGTCCAGCAGATCGTAGCTCCAGTCCAAAGCAGCCTGCAGAGTCTGATGACGTGGCAGGGTGCGGTCGCCGGTGGTCAGGAGGCGGAACCGATCTTCCAGCCGGGCGGCAATCTCCTGGATCGACAGACTTCGCAGTCGGGCCGCGGCCAGTTCGATGGCGAGAGGGATTCCATCGAGATTGCGGCAGATCCGGACGACGGCCCCGGCATTGTACGGCGTCAGGCGGAACGGTGGCATCACGGTGGCCGCGCGATCCAATAGCAGCGCCACAGAATCGTAGTAGCGGAGTTCCCCGATGTTTCCGTCCTTCCCGAATTCAGGCTCCTCTGCCGGGGGGATCGGCAGAGGCTCTACAGGCCAGATCGTCTCTCCACTGATCTGCAAAGGCTGTCGGCTGGTGCAGAGGCAATGCACGTCCGGGCACTCCTGGAGGATCTGCTTGACCCAGAGGGCGCAGCTTTCAATAACCTGCTCGCAGTTATCCATCACCAACAGCAGCCGTTTTGGGCGCAGAGACTGGAGGAGCGCCTCCTCGAACGTGTGGCCGGAACCGGCACGCACCTCCAGCGCACGGGCGACAGTCTGCGGCAAGAGCGCCGGATCCTGGAGGGAGGAGAGATCCACAAACCAGACGCCATCGGGGTAGTCGGCTTCCCGCTCCTCTGCCACTGCAATGGCGAGGCGTGTCTTGCCGACGCCACCGATCCCTGTGAGCGTGAGGAGGCGTGTTCTGCCTTTGGCTTGAAGGATCTCCTGCCGCTCCTGCGTTCGCCCGATGAGGGGCGTAAGAGGGCAGGGGAGATGCCGGGTGGAGGATAGGGTCAGCGAGGTGGGCGTAACCGCCTGGTGAGTTCGAGCGGAGTAGCGCAGACGCTGATAGAGCGCGGTGGTCGCCGGGGCGGGTTCGAGGTTGAGCTCCCGATGGAGTAGGAGCCTCAGTTCCCGATACTGCTTCTCTACCCCGGCCAGATCTCCGACATCTGCCAGAATTTCCATCAAGCGACACCGGGCGTCTTCCCGCAACGGTTCGCATGTCAGCAGGCGTTGGAGCCGTTGGGTGGCTTCAGGAAGATCGCCTTCCTGTATAGCATGGTCGGCCAGATCTTCCAGGGCTTTGAGATAGGCGTGCTCATAGACGACACGCTCCGGGAGCAGCCACTCCTCGTGACATCCCTCCAACAGATCGCCCCGATAGAGCGCAACGGCCCGCTGTAAATTCGCTTTGTCCTTGCGTGCCGTCAGCGCCTCGAATGCGATCAGGTCGCAAGCGACGTCGTTCAGATCAAAACGCAGGGTACGTACGGTCGGAGATTGAACCCGCGTGGCTTCCGCACCGAGCATTTTGCGGAGTTCCGTGAGATTGCGTCGGAGATTGAACAGGGCGGAACGCATCTCCGCTTTGGGCCAGAGGGTTTCGGCAAGCCATTGCCGATCGACCTCTTCGCCTCGCCGCAGAATCAGCAGGACCAGAATCCATCCGGCTGCACGCGCACGCGGGGGAGGAACGGTCTCCCCTGCGACGGCGAGATGAAATGCGCCGAACAGCGTGACCGAGAGCGGGGCAGGGGGCGCAGAGTCGCGGACCTGAGTCAAATGTTTCTCCTCGTTGGCGTTTCACTGCGTTACCGATGCACACTTCCGGTCGTTCCACAAAAATTCCTTCTTTTCGGTAACGGTTTCGGTAACGGCTGCACGCTGTGCGGGTAACGCCCGGATGATATGCTTAACGTGGGAGCTGTCATCCGGAACGCTCTCTCTACGCTCTAAGGGGAGGATCGACGCAACTCTGCAACCACGCCCTGAAAGGAACTTACACATTGAACACCATACGCCTCCTTGTCCGCATCGCCCTGTGCGCCGCCTTCAGCTTGAGCGTCTTGCCTGAAGCGCACGCACAGTTCACCTACACCTTCTTTCCCAACGACGCCACCATCGCTTCTGCCATCGATACCGATTTCAATTTTGTCGGATTCGCAGGTGGAAGTTACGACGACGATTTCAATCGCAACTTTTTTCCGCCTTCCTCTCCGACCGTCAATGTCATCGATGGCGCCAGTATTCCCAACGGATTGGACATCAACAACAGCAGTATCGTGAATATCACCGGCGGGAGCCTCGGTTTCACGGTCGCCAACGACCACAGCAGGGTCAACGTGTCCGGCGGAAGTACGTCTTTCCTGCTGGCCGTCGACAACGCCACGGTGGATATGACGCAGGGCAGCGTCGATGATCTGGAACTTCAGGGCTACCGGGGCACCGTCCGCGGCGGAACCGTCATCACGAAGTTGGTGGCCAATAGTCAGTCCAGTATGTTCGGCGATGTGCTTGGCAGTTGCATCGTCGATGTCACCGGCGGCAACATCGCAGGCGAACTGGATGCCTACAACAGCGGGATTCTCAATCTCTACGGCGGCCAACTTGGCGGAGACCTCTATGCCGCGCACGGCGGGACGATCAATATCTTCGGCGTCGGCCTCACCACCTCTCTGCTGGACGCTCACGTTAATAACCGCTACAGCCTCTACTCTCTGTCCGGAACGCTGTCGGACGGCGCGCCGCTGAATAACAAAAACCTCTATATCCTGAACGATGGGGTCACGTATGGGCACTCTTCTTTCAATCTGGTTCCTACGGCCGTTCCAGAGCCAGGGAATGTCGCGCTTGTGCTCACGGGCGCGATCACAACCACTGCGCTTTCTCTGCGCAGACGCAGGGTATCGAGGGGCCTCACAAAAACCCAATGAAAAAGAACCGCCATGGCGATAGTCATCCTCGTCCACCGCGCAATCGTGCGGTGGACGAGGAAGTCCACAGACACGATCTTAAACGTTGCGCAAGGAGATCAGGGAAGCGGGGAGTGCGCGGCTGCATAGTGACGGCCGTAGTCGATGGCTTGCTCGCGTGTCATGGATTCGCCCAGAGACCAGGCCGCTGTAAAGTCCGCTGGCGTCAGGTGTTCTCGGGCGCGCTCCAGGCTCCTGGCAAATTGCGTCTCTTCGTTTGCAGGACGTGGCCCTGTGGTTTGGTGGCGAAGGACCTGCATCGCGCTCGCCAACTGCACGGCCTCAGCGGCGTGATCCTGCGTCGCCATCACCTCGACGATCGTCTCTAGAGTCTCTATCAGCCCGGAGCGATCATCGATCTCGATCCGCAGTTCCAAACTCTCCAGAATACACGCGAGCGCGGAATCGTCTCCCAGACGCAGCAGGGCTTTCCCCAGCGTATTCAGCGCGCGGCTTATCTTTTCGGTGTCCTGTGAGGAACGGAGCTGCGTCAGCGAATCCTCCAACAACGAGCGCGCCTGTCCGACCTGGCCCAAGTCCATCAGCGTCTCCCCCAGATTATGCAACGCAACCGCCTCGTACTGTTTCAGCCCTGCATCTCGGGCAAGCGGCAGCATCTCGTACCAGAGTTCGCAAGCGCGGTTCGGATCTCCGGTATCGCAGGCGATCATCGCAAGCAGATTGAGGATCGCTACACGCTTGCGGTGGTTCTCCTGGCTTCGCCAGATCTGCGCCGACTCCTCCGCATACGTTTGCGCCTTTCCAAGTTCTCCTTGAATGAGCAGCAAGTAGGCTACTCCCTCCAGAACGGAGGCACGTAGAGGGGTGGAAGCCATGGCCTGAGGATAGGCAAGCGCTTCCTCCATCCACCGACAGCCTTCGGTCACATGCCCGCGCATCTGCAGGAAGACAGGCAGATGGCTGGTCAGACGCAGTCCTATCTCGGGGTTGTGCTCCCGACACCAGGCAAAGGTTGACCGCAGATTGTCCCAATCGGCATCCATCTGATTCAGCCAGTTCTTCAACTGGTCATCGTTGTAATGGTGACTCGCCTCACGCGCGAACTCCTCATAATAGGCGGCATGCGCGTCTCGGCACGGGTCGGTATCGCCCATCTCCGCTAACTTCTCGGCAGCATATTCGCGCAGGGGCTCCAGCATGCGGTACCGTGGTGCGTCCTCCTCCTCGATCGCGATTACCAGAGAGTGCTCCTGCAGGGCGATCAAGCCATGCAGCGCCTCGTCCCCGCACACCGCCTCCGCCGCCTCCAGCGTCCATCCGCCCCGAAACACGCTCAGCCGCGCAAACAATCGGCGTAGATCGGCGGTAAGCAGATCGTAACTCCACTCGATCGTTGCCCGCAGGCTCTGATGGCGTGGTGGGAGATCACGTCTGCGGCTCACCAGGAGGTCCAACTGATGTTCCAGGCGCTCCAGCATCTTCTGCGGAGGAATGGTTTTTACCCAGGCCGCCGCCATTTCGAGAGCGAGCGGCATCCCTTCCAGGCGACGGCATATGGCCGCAATCGCAGCGGCATTGTGCTCCGTCATGGCGAAATCCGGGCGGGCGGCGCGGGCACGGTCCAGGTAGAGCGCAATGCTGTCGTTGCTTCGCAGCGTCTCCAGGGGTGTCGCGTCTGCGGGTAAAGGGAGAGGAGGCAGCGGGAAAACTTGCTCTCCTCCTACCTGAAGCGCCTGGCGGGAGGTGACCAGACAGACCAGAGCGGGCACACGCTGCAGCAGCACACGGATCAGGCCCACGACTCCGCTCATGGCCGGATTATCGTACTTACCCATCTGATAGGCGGGAGGCGAGGTGCGCAGCAGATGCTCCAGATTGTCCAGCACCAGGAGGCACGGCGTCTCCCCCAGATGCGCCACGATGCGCTCCAGAGGATCTGCCTGCGCGTCCGGCGGCGGGCGCAGGGCATGGACGAGGGTAGAGACGATCAGGCTGGCATCCGGAATATCGGCCAGCGCGACAAACCAGACCCGGTTCAGAAACGCCGGGGCCACCTGTGCCGCCACCTCCAGGGAGAGGCGGGTCTTACCGGTTCCGCCCGGCCCCAACAGACTCACCAGGCGCGTCCCCGGCGTCTTCAGGAGGTCCGCGATCTGCTCTCGTTCCTGTTCCCGCCCGAAGAAGCGGGTAAGCTGCAGCGGCAGAATCGGAGCGTTTGCCGGGGTGGGAGCGGGGAGGGAAGGCGGTGGAGCGTCCTCCTCGGCAGCTTCCGGTGGGACAGACGCAGGAGCGGGTAGGGCAGTTTCGGCGCGTATCAGGAGCGCTGCCTGCGGATCCTGGCGGATCATCTCGGCCATCTGGCGGGTGGAGGCGGACGGGCGCGCACCCAGCTCTTTGCGAAACAACTGCTCCAGGCTCTCATAGAGTTGCAGGGCCGCGGCCGGCTTTTTAAGGCGCACGAGCAGGCGCATCTGCGTCCGATAGCCCTCTTCCGCAAAGGGGTCGGCGGCACAGGCGCGCTGCGCCATCGCGAGCGCCTCCGCATAGCGCCCCGCCTCCTCCCATAACAGCGCCAGGCGCATCAGGCTCTCCTGATAGAGGACGCGGCAGCGCGTCTGCTCTACGGTCGCCCACTCGTCGTAGCAGTCCGGCAACAGATCTCCTCGATACAACTTCACCGCCTGCTGCAGAAGGTCGGCTCTCTCCTGTTTGTCGGCGCTCTGGCGGGCGCGATCGAGCAGATGGCCGAATTCGGCCACATCGGTGCGGACGGCGAGGGGATTGAGGCGGACTTGCTGCTTGTCGGCGAGAAAGAGGCTGCCGACCGGAATCTCCTCCCCTTCGAGTTGACGGCGTAACTGCGCCAGCGCTGTGCTGAGGCCGTCGCGTCCTGCGGCTTCCTCCCGATCCCCCCAGAACAGTTCGACCAGGCGTTCGCGAGGCTGCGCCTGCTGCGGACGCAAGGCGAGATAGGCCAGCAGATGGGCGGCTTTGCGTGTGCGAAAGCGCGTATGCACCTGCTCGCCCTGCACCACCCGCAGGTCTCCCAACAGTTCGATCCGACAGCGAACTTCCAACGCCAAAATCTCCCCTCGCGCACAGGTCTAACTCTAAATCACCCTCTAAGAGTTCGGCAACGATCCGGCAGTTCCCTGCCCACGCACGACTTGCGCCTCGGCTCTCCTCCTCTCCGTACACCCCGCCAGCGCCCGCTTCAAGTTGTACGGAATAGGTACGGAGTGCTCTGCTATCCTCATGTCATCAGAAACGAACGCCCAACACCAACCGCGCTCAACAGACGCATCGGGCACCGGACCTGAGACAGAGAGCCTTACCGCGAAACCGGACGAACCGGTCGCAGCAGGCGCTCTCAAAATCAACCGAACCGCATCGACAAGGAGACACGACCATGAACTGCATCACTCGCTTCGCCAACAGCCTCGTCAACCGCATCGTTTGCGCCGACAACGCTTCACTGTCGAGCCAGAAGGAGATCTCGATGAACACCAACCACTTCCGCCACTCGGTGGCGCGTATCACTCGCGGCGCAGTCGGGCTGTTCGCCCTGGTCGGGCTGCTCGGCTTCTCCCACAAGGCGGCCAACGCCGATGTAACGATCGACTACATGGTCGGTCCGCAGCAGAACCTCGGTGTGGCGGTCGGCACGACGGCCCTGCAGATCAAGGTGCGCAACAGCGACGCCTTTACCGTCACCGGCATCAGTATTCAGACCTACGTCTACCTGGACAGCGATGTCAACAACGGCTGGCTGGTACGCGCCATGCCCAAATCCGCCACATTCAGCATGCAGCCGAATTCGACGCAGTGGATCACCATCCCCCTGCCAACGTACTCTCTGCAAGGGAATCTTCTGGTAGGTCGGCAGTTGTATGCCAAGGCGCTGATGGGCAACCACGAGGCATGGCTCCGAAACTTCCTCGATATTCCGGCGGCAGCCAATGTTCAGAGTGGAGCCGTTCGTTTGACCCGCTTCAACAGCGACGGCAGCAAAACGTTCACGATTACCTTTACCAACAACGGCTATATCCCCTCGACGACCACGACCGCCTATGTCTCGACGTGGAGATATGCCGATGGACCGGATGGTCCGGCGCTGAACCTGACCGGTTCGATCCCGGCATTGGCGGTAGGTGCAAGCGCCGTTCTGACCTTCACGACCCAGCCCACGCAGGGCGAAGAGATCCGAGGCACAGTCAAGGTCGGGACAGGCAATTTGGTAGGGTTCTCGCTCTAAGAACCGAAGGAGACGGAAGCGTCGGGCCGCGGGAAGAATCTTCTTCCCGCGGCCCGGCGTTGTTGTCAGTCGACAGAAAGGAAGTTGTGCGGCAGATCACGGGAAAATGTGATGGCGGACACACTCTGCCGCCCGCTTCGGTGTTAGAATAACTCTAACGCAGAAACGAGAGGACAGTCCACAAAGACGGTTTTGAAAACAGAGCCGCGGACTGCACGTTCCTTGAAGCCAAGAGATCGATTCGGAAGTGGAGACAAAAAATGACGACCCCGACTACACAGGCAGAGACGACGGAAACCGAGCAGACCCCGCGCTATGCGATCGAACAGTGGCAGAAGAAGGAGATCGACGGTACCGAGTTGATGCGTCGGATGATGACCTGGAAGCACTGGAGTATCGCTGTTTCCGAATCCGCTGCCGTCGAGATGCTGGCCACGAATGAGGCTGGCCGCATTATGTACAGTCGGGATGAAAACGGGGTGGGCAGGGTCTTTCTCTACTCCGACAACGCGGCGTACGCTGCCTTCTGCAAGGAAGCAGGAGTCACGGAGGCACAACATTTTCTCTCGACATCCGGTGACTGGATCTTCCGACTGGAACTGGACGGAATCTCCGAGATCGTGATCGACCCTTTCACTCCAACGCAGATCGTCTATGCCGAGGAGCACTTTGAACGCCTGCATGCGATGGCGAGGGCGGTTCAGGTGGAAGAGGCGCTGACCAATCTGCGGTTCCAGCCCGAGACCGCGGACGCGATGATTCCGCTGGTGCGGGACTATGCGAACTATATTCTGCCGGTCTATCGGGCCGACGGCGGGATGGTGCTCGCCATGGCCCCGGACTCTCAGGGGCGGGACCTCGCGGCGGTCTTCACCAGCACGGAGGCTTTCGACGCTTTCGCACCGGTATGGGGAGGGGGCTACCCGGACAAAGAGCTGTTGGTGTTTAACCTGTCCGGTACCGAACTTTGTGCCCAGCTTGTGAAGATGAACCTGGATGGGATCGTCTTCAACTGCAAAGGTCCCGCGCGTCCCATCGCCTTTGCGGTCGGGATCGCACAGGTCATTCTGGACTCCGTGCCCCAGGCGGAGACGGTCGCCGTATAGATTTCACTCGATAGGGCCGTTCCCAACACTGAGTGATCCCCTTGTCGAAACAGACTGAGCAACGTGTTTCGACAAGGGGAACGAATTCCACTGGCTCCTCAGAAGTCTCATCGCAAACACCGATTCGGAGCGATATAATTCAAAAAGAGGAACGCGCCCCGTTTTTGGCAGGATTTGCATGGCCTGCGAGGGAATAAACAGGAGGTTCGCAGCGGTTGGCGATCTGTTTGTGTTCGCTCAAGACGGAGAACATCCTGTGGATCAGCCCTGGAAGATCGAAATGTTGGGGGGATTGCGTGTTCATCAGGCGGATGCCGTCATCACACGTTTCAAGACCCATAAGACCGGCGCCCTTCTGGCCTATCTGGCCTTCTATCTACAGCGCACACACACGCGTGAAGCCCTCATCGCCATGCTGTGGCCGGAGGTGGACCTTCTCCAGGGACGCCCCAGCCTGAGCGTGGCCCTCTCCTCCTTACGCCATCAATTGGAGCCGCCCGGAACGGCGGCCCGCTCGGTTCTCATCACTACCAACGCCGATGTTCGCCTGAATCCCGCGGCCTGCACCACCGATGTGCAGGCGTTCGAGGCGTTGCTGCAGTCCGCGAAAAAGGCCGGTCCCGGCATGGCGGAGATCGATCTGCTGACGCGCGCCGTTGAAAGCTATCGTGGGGATCTGATGTTCGGCTACTACGAGGACTGGTGCCTGACCGAACGGGAGCGCCTGGAGGGACTGTACGTCCAGGCGCTCCGCGGGCTGGTGTTCGCCCTGGTGCGTGAGCGCGAGGTGCGGCAGGCCATTCCTTACGCCGAGAAGGCCGTCGCTGCCGCGCCGCTCCAGGAAGAACTCTATCGGGACCTGATGCAGCTCTACTCCGCCTCCGCCCAGCCTTCCCTCGCCTTGCAGCAGTACCGGGTCCTGGAAGAGCGGTTGGAGCAGGAACTGGGAGACCGCCCGTCGGCGGCGACCCGCAAACTGGCCGAGGAGATCAGCGCGCGGATGCAGCAGACGCCCACAGTGCGCGCCGCTGTCGCTCCCATGCCGGAACCGTCTGCGGAGGTGACGTCCACGCTTCCCGCGGGAATGCAGACCCTGTTGGCGATCCGACCGGGGTCCCCCTTTTCGGAAGCGGTGACGGAATCGCTCCGACAGAACGCGCAGACACACGGCGGGCAGGTAGGAGTGGGCAGATCCGGATTCTGGTGGGCGATGTTCGGGCGCGCTGCCGACGCCCTGGCGTGCGCTCTCGCCGTACAACACGGCCTCGCAACCGGGGAGGGATTACGAACTGCCGAACTCTGCTTTACGCTCCATACCGGTGAGATAGACGACGATTCGCGGCGAACCAGAATGAGACAGCATATCCTCGCGATGCTGGATGCCGCGCATAGCGGACAGATCCTCTGCTCGGAAGAGACGGCGCTTTTTCTGCGGAACAGCCTGGAGACCGGCGCGCGCCTCCTGGAACTCGGGCGCTGGCGGCTGCAAGATCATGAGACGCCCGTACCGCTCTTTGAGGTCCGGGGACAGGGAGAGGCAGAGAGAGACTTTCCGCCGCCGAAGGCGGAGAGGGCGCATCAGCCCGTCCTGCCGATGCAGTTCTCCCGGTTTTTCGGGCGCGACGAGGAGTTTGCCCGCCTGCACATCCTGCTGGGCCAGACCTCTCCGGCGCGACTGGTGACCCTCACGGGACCGGGAGGCGCAGGCAAGACGCGTCTGGCCGTAGAGGCGGCACGCCAACTGGCGGATGCCTGGGCCGGAGCCGTCTGCTTTGTCGCCCTGGCTGCCGTACAGGAGCCGGAGCGGATCGTGGAGGCGATCCTCGCCGCGCTTAAACAGCCGTGCCCTGCCGGTAAGGATCCGCTCACACAGCTTTGCGAAAACCTGGAGGGGCGTCCCACACTGCTCGTTCTGGACAACATGGAGCAGGTCGCGGAGGGGGCGGCGCACATCGTCGCTTCGCTCTTGGAGCGAGCGCCCACCTTGAGCTGCCTGATCACCTCCCGCCGCCTCCTGAATATCGCCGCCGAACAGGAGTTGCCGGTCCTGCCGCTGCCGATTCCGGGGGAGGGGGTCGCGCTGGAGCGCCTCGTCCTCTGCGAGACCGTGCGGCTGTTTGTGGATCGCGCTCAGATCGCGCGGCCCGATTTTCAGGTGACGCCACACAACGCCGCCGCCATAGCGGAACTGTGCACCCGGCTGGAAGGGCTTCCGCTCGCGCTGGAACTCGCGGCGGCCCGGGCGCTGGCGCTCAGTCCCGCGCAGATGCTGGTGCAGTTGGAGGATCGCTTTGCCTTCCTCACCAGTCGGCGCAAAGATATTGCGGAGCGGCATCGCACTCTGCGCGGCGCAGTCGAGTGGAGCTATCGCCTGCTTGACCCGGAACTCCAGCAGTGCTTTGTACGGCTCTCCGTCTTTCGGGACGGCTGGACCCTGGAGGCTGCCGAAGCGATCTGCGGTAATCCCGAGACCCTGGACGCGCTCTGCCAACTGCAAGAGTGCTCCCTGCTCAGGGCCGAGACGGTCCAGGACGGCGCCGGACTGCGCTTTCGGATGCTCGGCATCTTGCAGGCGTTCGGGGACGGACAGTTGGAGGCCGAAGAGCGCGAGCGCCTGCGCGAGAGACATGCCGACCACTTTGCGCGTTTCGCGGAAGAGGCGTCTGACCATCTGTCCGGAGACTCGCAGGCGAGTTGGCTGGGACGGCTCGGCCAGGAGCGGGAGAACCTCCGCACCGCACTGACCTATCTGCTCGACACCAACCGCTCTTCGCAGGCGGCACGAATGTGCGTCGCGCTGAGCGACTACTGGGAGCATGGCGGGATTCGAGAGGGGTCGGCTTTCATCCACCATTGTCTGACGGCGTCGCCTCCGGTGGAGGATCGGATTCTGCTGCGGAGCCTGCTCAGTTCCGCGGGCTGGTTCGCCTATCTGGAGGGTCACTACGTGGAGGCGCTGGTATGGCAGCAGAAAAACCTGGCGGAGTGCGTACAGATGGGGGATCGCGAAGGCGAATGCATCGCCCTCAACAATCTCGGCCTGATCGCTCAGATGCAGGGCGAAGATGCGGAGGCGTGGCGCTGCTTTGAAGCCTCCCTGGCGCTGGCGCGCGCCCAGGGAAACCGGGCACGGCAGGCCGCCCGCCTGAGCAATTTGGGACTGCTTGCCATTCAGATGCGCCGCTATGGGGAGGCGCATCGAGCGCTGGAAGAGGCGCTCTCCCTCTACCGCAGCGATGGCGACACCTACGGCATTGCGGCCTGCTTCTGCAATCTGGGCAAACTTGCCATCTACGAAGACCGTTATAGTGATGCCCTGGCACTCGCCGGGGAGAGTATGCGGCTCTTCCAGAGCGTGCAGAACCGCGCCGGCATCGCCTATACGCTGGCAAATCTGGGGCTGGCCCGTACGCTCTCCGACGATCACGCGGGCGCCTCCGCGGATCTAATGCAGGCGCTGGCGATCTGCCGGGAGATCGGGCTGCACTCGCTGGTGCCGGTACTGCTGGAGACTTCGGCGCGTGCCGAGGCTGCCTGCAGGCGCTACCCTTCCGCCGTCTTCGCGCTTACGGCCGCGGAGCGACTGCGTAAAGACCTGCACAATCCGCACTCTCCGTTTGAAGCCGAAGTTGTTGCGGTCGTAGAGACGTGGCTTCAGTCCGCTCCGCCGTCGGCGGAATGCTCCGCGTCGCGGGCACATGCCCAGGCGCTCACGCTGGATCAGATCCTCGCCCATATTCTGGACCCCTCTATTCTATCCGGGCACACTCTAAGAGATTTGTAGGAGACTTGCATGAAAGTATCGACCCTGGCCGTCGCTCTCTTGCTCCCGCTGACCTGTGCCGTCTCTCTCGGTGCGCAGGCGCAGACCCTGTATGGTCCCGGCGGACTCTTTATCCACCCGACGGCCTATACCCCGCCTGCGCACTCCTTCGAAGCCAGCGCCTCCTGGTTCTCCCAGAAGATCGACGGGAGTCGGGCGAGCGAATGGGTGCCGCTGGGAGTCTCCTATGGCGTTACGGATCGCCTGGAGGTCGGCGCGATGTACGTGAACCGTCTCTCCGCCGCCGGTCTGAGCCGAGGCTCCGGAGGGCTGTTTCTACGTGACCAACTCTTAACGGAGACGGCTCGCCGACCGGCGGTGGCGCTCTCCGCCAGCTATCTTGGCAGCGATGTGAAACTGGCCTCCGTGGCCGCATCGGCGGGGTATCATTTTCAGAGCCGGGGACATACGTTCCTCGTCGGTCACGGCGGCATCCAGTGGGGATGGCGCGGCGACGATGTGCCCTCCAGCAGTTCCGTGAGTGTGTTCGGGGGAGTTGAGGTGCCGCTGAAATACGGGGTCTCTGCCCTGGCCGAATACGGCACGCGCTTCAGTTTCGACTACAAAGAGACCAGCGCGCTTGGTCTGATGTGGCGTGGGCGCAGAGGCATCTCCGTCGCGGTCGGCTTTGTGAACGTCGGGCGCAGCAGCTCCGACCGCTTCTTCGTGGGAGTCGGGGTTCCTATCGGCGGCAATAAGTAGGCAGCGCTCCTCTCTGCGCAAATGTGATCTCGATCACCTATTTTTATGCGGTGTCTCACACTCTCCAGAGCGGTTTTCAGGATAGAATAAGCCATGTCTACCTCCTCCATGCTTCGGAAACTAAAGATGCTGAAACCGCTCTCTCTGATCTTGTTGTTGCCTTTCCTGCAAGGCTGTTCCGGCCACGGCGGCGCAAAGCTGCTCTGGCAGGCGCCGATCGCTTCGGAAACAACTCCAATCGTCTCCAATGGCACGGTATACATCCGGGGCTTTCACGCGGGACATCCCCAGGAGGAGGCGAAGCTGTTTGCGCTGGATGCGGAGACCGGGAAGGAGAGGTGGGTATCGGCGGATGCGGTGAAGGAGGTCTATGGAGAGACGGGCGGCTCCGTGTTTTTCCTGAACAAGGCCGGTCATCTGGTGCAGTTGAATGCGCAGACCGGGGAAAAACTTCATGAATCGACGGATAGCAATCTGAGGATCCTACGCTGGGCAATCCGCGGGGACAGAATGTACGTTGTCAACGGGTCCCAGGAGGTCGTCGCCTTAGACAGCCGCCAGAACAAGGAACTCTGGCGTCGGAAACTGCCCATTGAACTGGGAACCGACACGGATTTGCAACTGGAGGGAGAGCAGGTCATCGTGAGCGGGCATTTCAAAGACAGTGTCCGGCATTTTGGCATGCTCTGGGCGCTGGATGCCGCCACCGGTCACGAACAGTGGCATTTTGAAGCGCCGCCCCCTCAGGATTTCGCACCCCTCAAAGTTCTGGCGCATGGGAACTACATCCTGGCGACCAATACCGCTCCCCTTACCCTGCATACGCATGTGCTGGACGCCCACACGGGCAAAGAGCTGTATACGCCCATCGGTATATTCGACCTGGTCGGCTTTCATGGGGATACCGTCTATGCTTCCAGCGGCGCCTACAATCTTCACACCGGCCAGCGGACGGGGGAGAAGGCCGAATGGGTGTCCGGGAGCGTCGTCCATAACAATATTGCCTGGAAGCGCCACTATAGCAGCGTTGGAGCCGCGGAGGCGTTTCTGCTGCGCAGTTCGTACGACGGCGACTATCAGGGCAGCCGGGACTGGACGCATACTCCCCCCAACAGTTCGCTGGAGGGCTTCGACGTGGTATCCGGTAAGTCTCTCTATCACACCCAGGAGTGTAAGTACACCCAGTTTTCGGATCCTGTCGAGGCCGACGGCGTGCTGTACCACACCAGCATCGCGATGATGAAAGAGGGCCAATCCGGCGTCTGGGCCTTTCGTCTGCCGTGATGCGGGCGAGGCGTTGCAGCGAGTTCGCGTATCCTCTCTTGTTGGGATAAGCGGTTCGCGCGTACTCCATGGACTACTCTTCGGTGAGCGTACCGCCTTCCGACCACGCTTCGGCAAATCTCTCCTCACCCAGAGTGGCGCGAGCCTGTTCCACCAGATGGTCGTGCTGCTTTTGATCGAATGGCGACAGGTGCGTGTCCAGGGCATTGCGCAAGCTCTCGGCCGCACTTAGCAGGTGCGTAGCGTGCGCGGTCTGCCCTTCACTCAGAGCCAGCGCCCCCAACGCTTCCAGGGCGCAGGCGATTCCCCGTCGGTACCCTAACTCCCTGTAGAGGAACAGACTCTCCTCGTATAAGCGGTGCGTGGCTGCGTAGTCCTCGTACTCATACGCGATGACCCCCAAACTATAGAGCGCCATCGCCATGCCCAGCCTGTTGCCCAATTCGCGCTGTAAAGCCAGGCTCTCCGAAAACAGGGCGCGCGCTTTCGGATACTCCTCCAGATCCATCGCCACATTCCCCAGGTTGTTGAGCGAGCCGGCAATACCGGCTCTGTTTCCCAGTTCACGCCGGAGTTGAAGACTCTCCTCATACAGAGTCTGCGCTGCTCTGGGGTCTCCCTGCTCGGAGGCAATACTCCCCAGATTGTTGAGCAGTGTGGCGATACTGTGTCGATCCTCTCCTCTGCGTCGAATGTCCAGGCTTTGCGAATAGAGTCCGTGCGCCGTGGTATAATCCCCTTGCTCCGAGGCGATATTCCCCAGACTGAGAAGCGCGTCCGCGATGCCGGCCTCCTCCCTGCACTCTCGATAGAGCGTCAGGCTCTCCTCATGATAGGCGCGGGCGGTTCTGTAGTCGCCTTGAGCGCCAGCCAGGATGCCCGCTCCATGCAGCGCTTTCGCGCGCACGGAAGGCGCCCCCTGGCTGTTTTCTCTCTCCAGCGCCCTTGCCAGCCATAGGCGGCCCTCGCTGAAATAGCCTCTGACCTTCAGGTAGCGCCACACCGATCCGGCCAGATGCAGCGCGCCTTCGGGATCGCTGGCATCGAGCGCCTGACGCAGATTGTCGTGCTCCCCCTCCAGATGCTGAAGCCACGCGGCCTGTTGCGGTCCCAGCAGTTGTGCCTCGGCCTCTTCCGCCAGCGCCACGAAGAAGGCCCGATGACGCTGTTTCACGCTGTCCATCTCTCTGTACTCCTGCAGGCGATCCTGCGCATATTGCCGCATCGTCTCCAGAAGCCGATAGCGCATCCGGCCCGCCTCCTGCTCCGTCATGACCAGGCTCTTGTCTACCAGGGAACTGAGCAGATCCAGTGTTTCCCACGCGTCATAGGCATCGCGCTCCCTCTCTGTTGCGGGTGCATCCAAACTCAATTCAGGACAGATCGCCTCGGCAGCCTGGAGCGTGAAGCCTCCTGCGAATACAGAGAGACGACGAAGCAGTGTCTGTTCTGCCGGGTTGAGCAGATCGTAAGACCAGTCGAGGAGCGCCCGTAAGGTTTTCTGACGGGGCAGGGCCGCGCGGCTGCCCCCCGTCAACAGCCGAAATCGATCATCGAGACGGCTCTGGATCTCCGCGATCGAGAGCGATCGGACGCGCGCCGCAGCCAGTTCGAGCGCGAGCGGAAGACCATCCAGACGCGCGCAGATACGGGCGATCTCCTCGGCATTTTGAGCGGTCATCTGAAAGCCGGGCATCGCCTGCTGCGCGCGCACCACGAAGAGTTGAACCGCATGATATTCGCTTAACAGAGACATCCGGTCTTTCTGTGGCCTGTCTCGCGTGGAGAGGCTGACGAGAGGAGGCGCAGACAGCGCCGTTACTCTCCAGCCTACTTCCCCGGTCAATCCGAGATTTTGCCGACTGGTCGCCAGGATGCGCAGCCCTGGACACCTCTGCAGGAGAGCATACGCCAGATCTGCGCAGGAGGCAAGCAGGTGTTCACAGTTGTCGAGGAGCAGCAGCATCGATTTTGGCTGAAGAAAGTCCTGTAGCGTCGCAAGGAGCGGACGGCCTGGCTCTTCCGGCGCGTCCAGCACTCCGGCCACGGTCTGCGTCAGGAGATCAGGTTCGGAGAGGGGAGCGAGATCCACAAAGCAGACGCCGTCCCGATACTCCTCCGCGGCCCGCTCGCCCACGGCGATCGCCAGACGTGTCTTGCCGACTCCGCCGGGGCCGGTCAGAGTCAGCAGGCGAGTGGAGTTCAGCGCGGTGAGGATCTCCTCAATCTCGGCCTTACGTCCCACGAGGGTTGTGAGAGGGCTGGGCAGTTGTCGCGCAGTCGCCGGAGGGGCAGGAAGAGGCTTGATCGCGGCAGGAGTTATGCGGCTTTTAGAGAGCGCTTCGGCGCGCACCTGCTCAAAGAGCGTCTGCGTTTCCGGATCCGGATCGATGTTCAAATCACGACGCAACAGCACACGCAGATCCCGATACGTCTGCACGGCCGCTCCATGGTCTCCCATATTGGCAAGGGTCCGGATCAGGGCGCGCTGCGCCTGCTCACGTAAGGGATCGACCTGAATGACCGACCGAAGATAGGCGACGGCCGCATCTCTCTCTCCGTGGCCGAGCGCCTGTTCCGCCAGCTTTTCCAGTGCGCTCAGATACTGCTCTTCACGGACCCGTCTCTCCGCGAAGACCCACTCTTCCGCGCAGCCTTCCAGCAAGGGGCCGTGATAGAGAGAGACGGCCTGCTCCAGGGAAGTGCGGTCACCGGCGGCGATGGCGGCATCGAAGGCGATCACATCCGCATCGACGGAAGCTGTATCCAGAGTCAGCGCATTCACCATCGAGGCTTGCAGGCAGCGCTCCGCCGGACCTAATGCGCGACGTAGGTTGCTCAGGCTCTGGCGGAGATTGAAGAGCGCAGAGCCGGGTGCGCTCTCCGGCCAGAGCGTTCCGGCCAGCCAGACGCGATCGAGGGCCTGATCGTGGTGTAGAAGGAGCAGCGCCAGCAGCCACTGCACTTTGCGGGTGCGCAGGGGAGGGATCGGCACACCATCGAGACGCACATCAAAAGCGCCGAACAACCGGACCTGTAGTCTGAACTTTGAAACCTGATCGTTCTCGGTTTGCACTATTCTGACCTCTTTCGTCTCTTGCTCTGCTCTTGTATACGCTTTTGCCCCGGATTTGGACACGGTTTTATATACGCCGCTCCGGAATACTGTTCGTTGATATTGAGGTTCTGTGCTGTGCAGAAGGTTTATGGAGAAGGAAAAAATTATGGTACTCAACAAGGCATATCCGCCAAATCGACAATCGACGCATCCAGGTTTCACCCTGATCGAACTACTCGTCGTGATCTCTATCATCGGCGTCCTCGTCGGTATGCTGATCCCGACCCTGCAGGAAGGTCGCGAGGGCAAGAACCAGGGTTTCGCGCTGAAGGATGTCCATCAGATCGTGACGGCGGAGATCAAAACCGGCAAATTCACACCGGATCTATCGGAACTCGCCAGACTCCAACTCATCGATCCGGCCCTGGGGACCGGCAGCAAGGACGGCTACCGCTTCGCCGCCACACGTTCGGCTGACGGCGGATTCCTCGTGACCGCGGTTCCTGCCGCACCCGGCATCACCGGCGGGCTGGACATCGTGGCAGATCAGACAGGCGCGGTGGCGGGCAAGCCGAGCAAAGGAGCCGACGAAGCGCGCGCCGCCATGTTCGCCGCAGTCGATCGAGAGGCGGTTACGGCCATCGAGAAGCTGTTGTTAGAGGCACCTGAAAGAATGCGATCAGAGGCGATACGGTTCATCCGGGAGGGTCGTGCGCAGAATCGGGAAGCCCTCTCCGGTGTCTTCAAGCGGCTCGACGCCAACGGCGATAGCAAGGTGACGCTGAGTGAGATCGTCTCCTACGATAAGAATACTACCGGCCCCCTGGGAGGTTTCCTCGTCTCGCTCGATCGCACCATGCAGTTGGGGGCGGCCAACGAGGATGTCCCGTCGCTGCCCGGAGTCGGATGGACCGATCTCTGCCGAACCGGGAAGTAAGAACCTGCCGTAGCAAAGAATACTCTGCCCGCCGTGTCACAGACGCGGCGGGCAGACGCGGTTCAAGTCGGCTTGACATCAACGAGGAGAGATGACGCGGACGATGGTTTCCCGATCGTCCCGGAAGCCCAGGCGCTCGTAGAAGCGGTGGGCATCCTCATTCGCCCGCATAACGTGGAGAAACGGAATCTCCTGGCGCTGGTTCTGGCGGACTATCAGTTTGTTCATCAGCCGTCGTGCCATTCCTCGGCCTTGGAAATCCGGATGGGTGCAGACACCGCTTATTTCGCGGTACCTGCCGGCAAATAGGCGCTCTCCGGCCATCGCCACCAGACGCTCCCCTTCAAAGTAGCCGAAGTATTCGCCAAGTTCGATCGTCCTGAAGCCAAAAGGACCCGGACGCGTCAATGTCGCTAACGCAAGTGCCTGCGCCGCGTGCTCAAGGCCAAGGCGCACCGCCTCGAAATCTTCCTCGACGGTAGGCATGGCGCTGCCTCCTACCATCAGAAACATGGTCGATTCCATTTCGAGAGACCAGGTGGCAGGAACCGCGCCAGACCAACCGGGAGTGTAGAAGTGTTCGCCGGGGGCACAGTAGGGGGTCAGCGCATCGAAATCGGGATGCTCGATATTCTCAAATCCCACAATTGGAGAGAAGCCCGGAGCATAACGCCGTGCCCCACCTGTTCCTGTTGCAAACTGCGCGTGTGGACCCGTCAGGGTGGGCCAGATGATATTGTCGAGAAGAGAGATCATGGTTTGCTAGCGGGTGAGGGTCAAGCGGTACTTGCCCTGTGTGCGGTTGGAGGCCATGAGGTTGACATCGACGGTGATGTGGTAGAGGCCCGTCTCGGTGAGGCGCCCATCGAAGGGATCGTAGCCCTTCATCCCATACTTCTTGCCGGATGGGAAGGTGATGTGATACATGCTCACGAGAGTATCGAACGGCTTGCTTCCACGCGGTTTGAGATCCTGCAACGCTATTTTTAGCCGCTGGCCCGCTTTTGCAGCAAGAGAATACTCCCGTGTGTTCGTTCCCTTCTGGCTCAAAGATCCCGTGACGACGATCCGATTTTGGCCCGGTCGGAATTTTAGACGCGTGACTGTCGGGTGCGCAGGACGCGCCTGCACATGCAGGCAGACGATCATCAGCGCGGCCACAAGCATTGCGAGGACTGCATTTCGATACGGAACGGCATCTTGCGCGGGCCAGGAAGGAAGCATCGGTTTGAAACCTCCGGTTTAAGTAGTGGGAGTATTTGAGGCTGGAGCGTTTTTCGAGGGGGGGACGTCCAGGGTGAAAAACTCCAGGACCTCTTCGAGGCGATGCGCCTCTGCCTGACACATCGCCATGACCTGCCCGTGCAACTGCTGCGCCTCCCGCATCG
>Ga0070658_10000812_pt1 | contig 26680 bp, 18 predicted proteins | sample KBSC13metaG_FD_64664 | JGI IMG/M metagenome (GOLD analysis project Ga0070658, IMG submission 64664) | Corn rhizosphere microbial communities from Kellogg Biological Station, Michigan, USA - KBS C1-3 metaG | ecosystem: Host-associated > Plants > Roots > Rhizosphere > Soil ... | reverse complement strand
ACGAACTGTTCGGCGAATCCCGGCGCCGCTGTCGCGAGCAGCATCGCGAATGCGACCAGCCACGCACGACAGGACGTGCCAAACCGACGGGGAGTGTGCGCCACCGTTTTGGAGGCGGATTCGATTTCTCGGGGAGAGGAAATGGTCGTGGAGAAGCGCATGGAGGGAGGGGTTGGGGTGAAAGTTATTTGGCGCCGGCGATGCAGAAGAGATGCTTTTCTCCGCGAATGAGCAGGCGATTTGCCACAGGCACGGGGGAGGCGATCACGGGTTCGCCCATCTTATTCTCGGCGAGGACTTCGAATGCGCCGTCGATCCGCGCGACGAAGACCACACCGTCCTCGCGGGCCGCATAGATTTTCCCATCCGCCGCGACGGGCGAGGAATAGTAGCTGGAACTGCTCTTCGGCAGTTCCCCGGTCCAGAGTGTCGCTCCGTTGGTGGGATCGATGCATTCCACCTGTCCGCGATCCCGCACGAGATACACCTTGCCCTTATATTCAAGTGGCGTGGGGACAAAGCTGCCGATATCCTCGCGCACCCAGGCGCGGTGCGTGGCCGTCACGTCTCCCGAGCCGCCGAGCTTGATGCCATGCAGTCGTGAGCCGCGTCCGTAGGGCACGACGACCATGTTGCCCGCGACCACCGGGGAGGCGACCGCCACCCAGTTGTTCTTCGACTCCGGATTGAAATCGCCGCACGTCCACAGCGTCTCGCCTGTGGCCGCGTCGTGCGCGGTGAGATGCTGGCCGCCCCAGACCACGAGCGCTTCCTTTCCGTTGTGCTTGATGGCGATCGGCGTGGCGTAGCTATGGTCGCCTTCCGTCGGGGTCACGAAATTCCGCGCGACCTTCCAGTGCAACTCGCCGGTGACTTTGTCGAACGCCGCAAGATACGACTCGCCGTGGTGCATCATGGTGGCGATCACGTCCTTGTCCGTGAGCACCGGCGAAGTGCCGTAGTCCCAGTAGAGCGTGTCCTTGCCGAAGCGCTCGAGCAGGTTCGTCTTCCAGCGCACCTTCCCGTCCATATCGAATGCGGCGAGATTGCCGCTCTTGAAGCAGGTGAAGATCGATGTGCCATCGGTCGCCGGCGACGGGTTGCTGCCGGAGCCGTTGCGATTTTTCCCCGGCCGCTCCGGTCCCAGCGAAGTTTGCCAGAGCGGTTTGCCTGACCAGTCGAACGCCAGGAGGGCGTCCTGTCCCTCGGACGGCGCCGTGAGATAGATGCGCTCATTCCAGACGATCGGCGTGGAGCACCCTTTGCCGGGCAAATCCGCCGACCAAAGCACGTTCGTCGTGGCGTCCCATTTTACGGGATACGAGCCGTTGTCGTTGCTGCCATTGTCGCGCGGGCCCCGCCAGCGAGGCCAATTCGGGGAGCTATCCGCGAAGGCGACAGCGGTCGCGAAGACGGCGATGATGGCGAGAGCGATGGGTGGGCAGGAGCGCGCGCGGGGGAGGCGAAGTGACATGCGCGCCCATTCACGCCGAGGATTGGGAAAAAGACAACCCAACGCTTGGCCGGACGTCCCCAAAGCTCTCCTTGCCGTGGCTGGAGAGCGATATTTCGAGGACGGATCGGGGTGTCATGGGGCAGTTCGATTGGCTAAAGGTGGCGCGACACGAGCGCCGCCTTATCGGCAAAGCAAAATCAGGGCCGCACGCCGGCTCCGCATCAAGGGCTGCCCGGGAGCGTGAGTCCGTCAGGGAAAGTTTCAGATTGACTGTTGCGTAAAAACACGTATCACTGCGGGCCGATGCCAGTCCAACAGTTTTTCATCCATTGCGCGGAGGATTTCAGTCTTGAACAGGATGGCGCCGAGGACATCTCCATCTTCGGTCAATTCGGGGAGGCCATCGAACAAATGCGAAGGCTTCAGCGCGATGTCGAAGCCCGCCTGATGGTCTTTAATCTCCACGGCGCGGTGATCATGGACACTGTATTTCCACCACCGCCCGCGCCGGAAATCGCCTGGGCCTGATAGAACGGAAATCGGAGAGCAACGGGGGTTGCGCACTCCCTCTGCCGGAAAACGCCGTTTCACCGGGAGACAACGCGTGGAGTCGTCACCAAACGGGTGTCTGCCGGCCTTTTGGCTTGAAATGATTTCGGCAGTCCGTGCTTGCACGCTGTCTGGATTGCATTGTTCCTTGCAACCGGCCATTCCCGCCGACCCATTTTCCTAAAAAGCCTGCCATCCGAGAATGGGTCTGGGGAACGAGCGCTCCCGTATCCCATGCCTGTTTCCTATCGTTTCCAAACCGCCGCCGAGCGGACGATGCGGTCCAGTTTACTCCCATGAGCGCTACTAATCTGAATGACGAAGTGACCGGTCCTCCTGCCTCGATTACGGAGGGAGCCAGGTTCGCCGGGGAGTACGTGCTGGTCCGGCGGCTGGAGGCCGACGTGTGGCTTGCGCGTGATGAAGTCGGTGACAGAGATGTTTCCCTGCATTTCACTCCGCTGGTGAAGGACGACCGCGCGGTGGAGGAACTCCGGGTCGATGTAAAACGGAATCGCCAGTTGATTCACCCGAACATTCTCCGGGTCTACGAGCTGGCCGTGGACGGCGAACGGATGGCAGTTTCCATGGAGGCCTTCGAAGGGCAGTCGCTGGCTTCGCAAATCGATGCGCAGCATGGAACGGGTGGAAATCTGAGCGTCATCCACTCGTGGGCTCAGCAGGTGGTGCGCACTCTCGAAGAGGCCCACAGGATCAATGTCCTGCATCGCGATCTTACTCCCTTCAACATTTTCCTCACGGCTGCCGGCAAAGCGATCGTGGCGAACTTCGGGATCAGCCGCACCTTGCGTGACGCCATGGCACGTGCCGGCGTGCCCCAACCGGCCGGGTTTACCAGTCCGCAATTGCGCGCGGGCAATGCCGCGACGCGTGCGGATGATATCTATTCCTTCGGCGCCACTCTCTTTGCGGCGACCGTCGGCCAGGCCCCGACGGTCGCTGGTGACGTCTCTCCCCAAGCTCCCACAGGCTTGTCAGCGGAAAGCCTGGCGGCGCTGGAGGGCGCGGGTTTGCCCGCAAACTGGAAGGCGACGATCCTGGCGTGCCTGGCCACGGATCCCGAGGCCCGCCCCAAGAGCGCAACCGACCTCGGGCGCCGTTTGGGCGAGTTGTCGGCCGTCGCCACGTCTCCTCCAGCGGAAGAACCGGCGGCGATTACCGCATCCGAAACCGCTCCGGTGGCGCCCGCTCCTGCGCCGTCCGAATCGGAGCCCGCCGCTGCCTCGCTTGTGGCCGAACCGCAGGCCTCACCAGTGCCGGACGCCGCGATGCCGGCCATGCCCGTGGTGAAACTGGTGACGCCCGTGGAAGAGTGGGCCAAACCTGATGTTGGACCGAGGAGGAATGTGAGTCAGCCGGCCAGTCCGCTCAGGGAACCAGCCGCGGCAAAGCAAGAGCCGGCCCGAAGCGTCACGCCAGCCGCCGTGGATTTAACGCCATTGGGACGCCCGGCGACCGAACCCAAAAAAGACGCGCCCAAAGACGCGCCGGCGCCTCGTCCGGAGGAGCGCGCCACCGGTCCGAAGCCTGCCGATTCCGTTTTAGGCTGGCGCCCGGAGAAATCGCGTCTGCCGATCCCGATTCTCGCGGGAGCCGCGCTGCTGATCGTGGTCATTGCCATCCTCCTTCTGCCGCGTCACAAGGCTCCATCGGTGGCCACGGATACGCCTCACGAGACACCCAAAGCTTTCACGCCGGCGCCCGCTGCGCCGGAGACGCCCAGCCCGGCAAATTCCGCCCTGGCAGCCAGGGAGGCCGCTCTCGCCAAAGCCCGGCAGGACGCTAGTGCCGCCGAAAAGGCCCTGGACGATCTGCGCAAACAGCACCAGGCGGTGGAGGACGACCTCGCGAAAACAGAAAAGGGGCTCGAGGAAAAATCGGCCTCCATGAAGGCGATGCGAAAAGCGGCCGAGGACTTGGATGCCCAGCGCAAGAAACTGGAAGGCAATAAGAGTGCGGCGGAGCAGGCGGCGAACGAGTTGAAGAAGCAGGCCGTCGAGAAGGAGCGCCTTTTCGAGGAAAGCGTCGTGGCTTTGAAGGAGTTTGAAGAGAAAAATGCGGAGGGCCTCACCGCGCCACAACGAGCCGAAGCGGATCTCGCGGAGTTGCAAAAACGCGTCGACGAGCAGCGGGGCAAACTGTCGGATAGCGCCACGGCCGTAGCGGCTGGCGACGCGGCGCTCAAACAGCAACTGAAGGCCATCGCCGATCGGGAGCGCGAGGTGGCGGACCTCACGAAACAGGGACAGCCAAAGGCCATCCCGGCTCCCCCATCACCCGGTCCCGACACCCGCTCGCAGGTATCCGCCCCCGCTCCGGTGGTCGTCATCGCCACGACACCCGCGCCCAGTTTGCCGCCGGTCAACCCCGAAGCGCCAATTCCCACGGGCGGAAACAGCCTGGGCATGCGGTTTGTTCCGGTCGGCGACGTCGAGTTTTGTATCTGGCTCACCCGGCTCAAGGACTTCGAAGTTTTCGCCAAGGCCACCGATTTGCGATCGAAAGCGTGGAAAGCGCCAGGTTTCAAACAGGAGGCCGACCATCCCGTCGTGAATGTATCCTGGGATCAGGCGATCGCTTTTTGCGATTGGCTCACCGAAAAGGAGCACAAAGAGAAGATCCTTCCCGCCAATCAATTCTACCGCCTGCCTACCGACCTGGAGTGGAGCAAGGCCGTAGGGCTGCCCGAAGAAACCGAGAGCACTCCGGAGAAGCGGGACATGGATGTCCCGGGCGTTTATCCATGGGGCACCCAGTGGCCGCCTCCGCCGGGCGCGGGCAACTACACGGGCGAGGAGACCGGCCCGGACAGTTCCATCAAGGGCTACAACGATGGATATTCGTGGACGTCGCCGGTCGGCAGTTTTGCGGCCAATAAGTACGGGCTCTACGACATGGGCGGCAACGCCTGGCAATGGTGCATGGATACCTGGAACGGCCAATCCAAAAACAGAGTCTTGCGCGGTGCTTCCTGGTACAACGGCGGCCTCAGGCTCAGCCTCCTTTCTTCCTGCCGCGTCAATGCGGCGCCGGACACCAGCACCGACAATTATGGTTTCCGAGTCGTGCGCGCGACGAAAGCCGCCGGGAAGCCAGGCAAGAAGTAGTCACGTCACATTCCAAATCCGCCGGGGAGCCGCCCCAAAAATCCTCTTAGGGATCGCCGGGCGGGAGGTATGCTCAAAAGGTTATCCATCCCCGCATTTTCGCTATGCGCCCTCGCCGGTTGCGGAGCACCCTTGCGGAGGCAATTTCCGAGCCGCCATGTCTCCCAGCTTGAAACCTCACTGCTCCCCGAGACTTCGGCCTGGCCCGATGAAATGGATGGTCGTGTGGATCGCGGGAATCGCTTTCTGCGGTTTGAGAATCATCGCCGCGGAAACACCGGTTGCGTCCGGGACCGGCGGGGACAAGACGCCGGCTGACTCGGCGCAACCGCTTTTCAACGAGTATTGCCAGAAATGCCACTCCGGGAAAAAGCCCAAGGGCGACTTCGAGATCGGGAGCCTCTCGCAGGATTTTTCTGACCGGAAAAACCGGGAGAAGTGGCTGGCCGTGCTGGACAAACTCAGGTCTGGTGAGATGCCTCCGAAATCGAAACCGCATCCTCCCGCAGAGGATGTCCAGGCGCTGGTCGCCTGGATCGATGCCCACGCTGGTGTCGCTGAGGCCGCCCGCCGGGCCGCGGAAGGCCGGGTGGTCTTGCGGCGCCTGAACCGGGCGGAGTACGCAAACACCGTGCGCGATCTGCTGGGCGTGGATGTGGACTTGACCGACTTGCTTCCGCCCGACACCTCGACCAGCGGCTTCGACAACAGCGCCGAGGCGATGCACACCTCCTCCTACCTGATGGCCAATTACCTGGAAGCGGCGGACCGGGTGCTGGACGAGGCCATCGCTAACAAGCCGCAGCCCTACCAGATCCACAAGAAGTACGACATCAAGGAGGAGAAATCCGTGAAGCCCACGGGCAGCGTGTATCGTTACACGGACGATGGCGTGGCCATTTTCAGTTCCTGGGTGTCGGCCAATATCCGGGTCACGATGTGGAATTTCCGCAGTCATGTGCGCGGCAAGTACCGTTTCCGCATTTCCGGCTACGGCTTTCAAAACGATTCCAAGCCGGTCAATTTTCACGTCACCGCGGGGACGCTCAAGGAGGTGACCGAGGAGCGGCTCATCGACTACTTCTCCTTTCCCGCGGACAAGCCGACCGTCATTGAATTCACCGAGCAACTGGAGCCGGACAATCACATCCGCATCGTAGCGGACGGACTGCCCGCACTGCCGCCGGCCGTGGAGAAAATCGGTGCCGATAAATATACGGGGCCGGGCCTGGTGATTCAATGGGTGGATGTGGAGGGGCCGCTCATGGAGTCGTGGCCGCCGCCGAGCCATCAGCGAATTTTCGGAGACCTCAAGCAGGCGGTCGTTCCCGGCGCAGGCAATCCGAAACGACTGGAAGTCGTGTCGCCGCAGCCGATCGTGGACGCCGAGCGGATCCTGCGTGACTTTGCGCGCCGGGCGTTTCGGCGCGCGGTGACGGATGGCGACATCAAGCCCTTCCTCGCCCGGGTGAAAGCCAAGCTGGACCAGAACTACTCATTCGAGCAGGCGGTGCGCGTCGGCCTCCGGGGCATCCTGATTTCGCCGGACTTCCTTTTCCTGCGCGAAAAGGTCGCCAATGCCAAACCCTCCGTCGCGCAAAAGGATTCGGCCCCGAATTCCAAGCCGACCGCCCTTGGCGACTACGCGCTGGCCAGCCGGCTTTCGTACTTCCTCTGGAGTTCGATGCCCGACGAGCCGTTGCTCAAGCTGGCCGAAGACCACCAACTGCGCGCGCCGGGCGTGCTCCAACAGCAGGTCGAGCGCATGTTGCGCGACGACAAGGCGCGCGCCTTCACCGAGAATTTCGCCGGCCAGTGGCTGAGCCTGCGCGCCATCGATGCCACCTCGCCTGACCCCAAGCTCTATCCCGAGTACGACGACATCCTCAAGGTGGCGATGGTGAAGGAGACGAATCTATTTTTCGAAGAAGTGCTCAAGAACGACCTGAGCCTGACGAACTTCGTCTCCTCCGATTTCACCTTCGTCAATGCGCGCCTCGCCAAGCATTACGGCATCCCCGGCGTGGAGGGTTCGGAGATGCGCAAGGTAACGCTGCCTCCCGGGAGCCATCGCGGCGGGGTGTTGACGATGGCCAGTGTGATGAAGGTCACCGCCAATGGTACCACCACTTCGCCGGTCCTGCGCGGGGCCTGGGTGCTGGATCGCATCCTGGGCACCCCGCCGCCGAAACCGCCGGCGGATGTCGAAGCCATCGAGCCCGACATTCGCGGCGCCACGACGATCCGCGAGCAATTGGCCAAGCATCGCTCGAACGCCACCTGCGCCACATGCCACACCAGGATCGACCCGCCGGGCTTTGCCCTCGAGAGCTTCGACGTCATCGGCGGCTGGCGCGACCATTACCGCAGCATCGGAAACGGAGAGCCGAGGGAGATTGACGGGAAGCGGGTGCGATTCTGGCCCGGCCCAGCCGTGGATCCCGGCGACGTCATGCCCGATGGCCGCCGCTTCCACGACATCGACGAATTCAAAACCCTCCTGTTGGAAAACAAAGACCAGCTCGCCCGCTCGCTTACGGAGAAACTCCTCGCTTATTCCACAGGTGCCGCTCCGGCGAAGGCGGACAAGCCGGAGGTCGAGGCCATTGTGGCGCGCGTGCGTGATCAGGACTATGGGTTTCGGTCACTGATTCAAGCCGTGCTCGCCAGTGAGTTGTTTCAAAGCAAGTAATCAGTAATCAGTGGACAGTAATCAGTTTCAGAAAGCTGCTATGAACGCACCCCGTAGATTAAGTTATGTTAAGAGTTTTCGTGATTTGGAGGTTTACCGGCGGCAACATACTCTTGCTCGCGAGGTGTTTGCGCTCTCGAAGAGCTTTCCAAAAGACGAACGATATTCGCTCACCGATCAACTTCGAAGATCTTCGAAAGACATCGGAGCGCAAATTGCAGAAGCGTGGGCGAAGCGTCTCTACCCGAAACACTTCGTGAGCAAGCTCACCGACGCGGACGGAGAGCAGAATGAAACCCAGCATTGGCTAAGCGAGGCGGCCGATTGTGGTTATCTCTCTGAAGTCGATGTAATGCGCCTCCTCGGTTTCTGCGAAGAAATCGGACGTATGCTTGGATCGATGATGCGCAAAGCGGAATCATTCTCCTCAAACGATTATACACTTCGGGAAGAACCTCCACCGTACCTCGCGGAAGACGCCTCCGAATCGGAACACTGATTACTGTCCACTGATTACTGATTACTCCCTCCCGATGACACCTCCATCCACGGCCACAGTCACCCGCCGCCACTTCCTCCGCGCCACCGGCATTACCCTCGCGCTGCCGATGCTCGATTTCTTCCTGCCGCTGGGCCGCGCCGCCGCAACTGCCGCGGCCGCGAAGCCGATCCGGCGCATGGTCTGCATCTGTACGCCACTGGGATTGCATCCGCCGAATTTCTTCCCGGAGAAGACCGGACGGGATTACGAGCTCACGGCTTACCTCGAAATGCTCAAGGATTTCCGGGATGAATTCACCGTCATTTCCGGATTGGAGCATGCGGGCATGAGTTCGGGTTTCGCGCATCAGGCCTCGGCCAGCTTCCTCACCGGCGTTCCCGGCGCGGGCCGGCCCGGCTTCCGCAATGCGATCTCCCTCGACCAATTCGCGGCCGACCATATCGGCGACCAAACCCGTTTCCCCAGCCTCGCGCTTTCCGGCGAAGGTGCGGGCGGCCTTTCCTGGACCCGCACCGGCGCGCTCATCCCGGCGGACAACTCGCCGTCCAAGGTCTTTGCCCGGCTGTTTCTGGAAGGCCGCGCCGACGAAGTGCAGGGCCAGATGCGCCGGCTCGAAGACGGCCGGAGCATCCTCGACGATGTCCGCGACCAGGCGAAGTCGTTGCGATCCGACTTGGGCGCCGACGATCAGGACAAGCTTGATGAATACCTGACCAGCGTTCGCGAATTGGAGCAGCGCATGGTCAAGGACGAGAGTTGGGCCAGGACTCCCAAGCCCCATGTGGACGTCGAGCCGCCGAAGGACATCCCGAATGCCGCCGACCTCATCGGTCGCACTCGCTTGCTCTTCGATCTCACGCACCTGGCGCTCCAGACCGATTCCACCCGGCTCATCACGATCATGCTCGCCGGTTCCACCTATGCGCCGCCCATCCCGGGCGTGACGCTTGGCCATCACGATCTGTCGCATCATGGCAAGGATCCGGGCAAACTCGAGCAGCTCAAGATCGTGGAGGTGGAAACGATGAAGACCGTGCGCGACCTCCTCGCGAAGCTCAAGCAGTCCCAGGAAGACGGCGGCAGCCTGCTCGACCGTACAACGATCTTCCTCGGCAGCAACCTCGGCGATGGCAGCAGCCATTCCGTTCGGAACCTGCCCGTGCTTCTCGCCGGAGGCGGCTTCCAGCACGGCCAGCATCTCCCGTTCGATCCGCAGAGCCCGCCGCCCTTGTGCAATCTCTACGTGAGCATGCTCCAGCGCCTGGGCATCGAAGTCGACAAGTTCGGCACGAGCACGGGGACGCTGACAGGATTGGAATTCGCCCGGGGATGAATTCGCGCCCATCCCGGGCGACCGTCAAAGGCGTCCCACCGATGATCGACTGCCGGTTCGCAAAATAGATTCGCTAAGTGGAGCCGAAGGGCGCGGATAGTGAAGGTGCTTATGTATCCCCCAGCGACCTCACTCCCCGGTTCCGCGCCGCGCGTCGTTCGTTCGCGGCCCGGCGCAGGCAAAAGCAGTTGCTTCGCGGCTTTCCTTCTCTGCTCCCTGACATCTTTTGCTGCCGAGCAGTTCACCGGTTGGCGTGGGGATGGCACGGGCAAGTATCCCGAAGCGAACCCGCCACTCACCTGGTCCCGGACCAGCGCGGCTGTCGGTGGGTTGCGATTCTCGGCCTCGAAGCCGGCGGATGCGGATGCGGGCACGGCAATGCCGGACGGCGTCGTCCGTGAATGGCTTATCGCCGGTCCGCTTCCTCTCGTTGATCAGGGGGCGGCTGGCGCGATTACGCTCCCCAATGAAGCAGACCTCGAACCGAGTGCCGGTGATGCGGCGGGGGATACGGTCTGGAAAAAAGTCACGCTCGATTCGGGTTATCTCGATTTCATTCGCCTGTTAGGCAAGCCCGAGGATTCCGAGGTGGCCGCACTCGCCCTCACGCGCGTCTTTTCGCCAACGGGCGGGAAGTTTCGAATCAACCTGACGAGCATCGACAAAATGACCGTCTGGGTGAATGGGAAAAAGCCCGCCCAGATGGGGGCGCGCACGACCGTGGAACTGACCCGCGGATGGAATCGCGTGCTCCTTCGCATTTCGCCGGGCGACAAGGATTGGTATGCCGTGCCTGTGTTCCATGGGCAGGGCCACGGTGATTATACCGATACCGGCATGGCCTGGCACACGCCGCTGCCGGGCGTGGCTCCCGGTTTCTACGGCGGTGGCATGGGCGCAGGATCGCCCGTCATTGTCGGCGAGAATCTCTACCTGCTCAGCGAGCCTCACGACCTGATCTGCCTGCGAAAAAGTGATGGTAAGGTGCAGTGGATGCGCCGGGCCAGTTACTTCGAGGCATCGAGTGAGGCCGACAGGAAACATCCCGCCTATGCGGACGCCCAGGCCGTGGCGGGGAAAATTGATGCCATCAACGCCTCCTTTGTCGCGGGCGCCGTGACGGCAGCAGAGTTGGAAGAGAAGGGGAAGCTGGAGAGCGAACTGCGAAAGCAGATGAATGCGATCGACGCAGCGCGGTTCGCCAATCAGCCCACGCCCGACGTCGGGTTTTCCGGCTTCACGCCATGCACGGATGGCCGGTTCATCTACTGCTGGTTCGGCGATGGCGTCAGCGCCTGCTTCGATCTTGAGGGCAACCGCCAGTGGCTTCGCGTCGACCAGCACGCCGCTGTGGAGCATGGGTTCTCTTCATCCCCGATCCTCGCCGGGAAGAACTTTGTTATTTTCATGCGTGACCTGATCGGGATCGACCGCGCGACGGGGGCCACGGCCTGGGAGACGCCGATCGTTGTCCCCACGGGATTCAACCCCGGCAATTACTTTCACGGATCGCCGGCCGCCACAACGATCGGCGACACGCAGGTCATCCTCCTGGGAAATGGCATGATTGTGCGCGCGGACAACGGCAGGGTCGTGTGGGAGGAAAAGCCCATCAACAGCCAGTCGGTCGCCTCGCCGGTTGTCGATGGAAGGCTCACCTTTCACAGCGTCCATATGAACAAGGACCTGGAGATTCGGACGCTGCCGGAGAAGTTCACTGAACCTCCGGAGGTGCCCGCGCAAACGGTGGTCATCGATACATCGGCATTTCCGAAGCACTACCTGCCGTGGCACCTTTGTTCGCCCCTCGTGCATCAGGGCCTGGTCTACATGGTGAACAACGCCGGCGTATTGACGGTGATCGATGTCGAGGCACGCAAAGTCGTTTACCAGCGATTGCTCGATCTCGATGTCTTTCAGGCGCACAACGAAGGCGCCGCTCGCGGTGTGGGAACCAGCCCCGCGCTCGTGGAAAAGAACATTCTGCTGCTCGGGAACAACGGTGGCGCGCTCTTGATCGAGCCGGGGCGAACCTATCATCCGCTGGCCAAAAATAAGATCGAGAGTGTCGTCATGCCCGGCCACTGGTCCGAGCGCCAGGAGCGATTCATTGCCAACCCTGTCGCCGAAGGGAATCGGTTGTACCTCCGCGGCGAAGGAGGGCTCTATGCGATTGGGGCACGGTGAAAGATTTCGCGAAATGAACGGCCCTCTCCTGCGTTCGGCACGGACTGCGATCCTGGCGTGCATGGTCGCTGTCGTAGCACTGGCTGAACCACCGGTTGGACCATCGGCCTTGCCTGCGACGACCGGCTGGCGAGGAGATGGGACCGGAATCTATCCCGTTTTCGATGTTCCGACGGAATGGGGCGATGCGAAAAATTTGAAATGGCGGGTGCGGGTTGGCCACGCCTACTCCACGCCGGTGGTTGCGGGGGATTCAGTCCTCGTGACGGCCGAACCTTCCAACATCGTGTGCCTCGGCCTCGCCGATGGTGTTGTCCGATGGAAGGCTTCGGTAAAAGCCGCCGACGCTCCGGCGGAATTCAAGGACAAGGCACTGGCCAGTGAAGAAGCGGCTTCGTCCTGCGGCTACGCCGCGCCGACACCGGTCTGCGACGGTCATGATGCATTCTTCCTGTTTGGATCGGGATTGGTCGCGTGCTTCTCGATCGATGGCCATCGGAAGTGGGAGCAGTATCTCGAGCCGATTGGTCAAACCTACGGGCACAGTTCTTCGCCGCTCTTGATCGGCCGGACCTTGCTGGTGAATGTCAGTCACCTCACAGCTCTCGACGCCGATACAGGGCACGTCCTGTGGGAATGCGCGGAGGCGGAGCACACCTACGGCACACCGGTGATCATGAACCTCGGAGGCACGGTGGTAGTGGTGACGCCGGTCGGTAAGATCGTGCGAGTCAGCGACGGGCGCGTGCTGGCCAGGGATGTCGCGTCCGATCTGGGTGGCTCCGAATTTGGAATCAGCCCCGTGGCCTCGGGAGACATGGTCTACCTCGGCGATCGGACCATCACCGCGCTCAAGCTCTCGTTGGACGGGGACGCCGTCCGCGCGCAAACGGTTTGGGCAGCCCACCCCGATGCGAGTGCATTCGCCTCTCCCGTGGTTTGGGACGGGATGTTCTTCTTCGTGGGAAAAGGCGCAGAATGCCTCGTGCTGGATGCGAAAACGGGAGCGAAACTCCTGGAGCAGGAACTGAAAATCGGGCCCGCCGGCGTGGAGGATTCGGATCTGAACAGCGCCAACCTCTACCCCAGCCTCGTGATTGCGGCCGGCAAACTGCTCGTCACGAACGACAAGGGCCAGACCTTCATTTACGAAGCCTCCAAAGAACTCAAAGAGATTGCACGAAATCGCCTGAAGGACGGATCCGGGGCGACGCCCGTGGTGACCGCGACTTCCATCCTTCTGCGCGGCGGCAACTACCTTTGCGCGATTGGAAAGTAGTAAACGGAGTTGGGTATCGGCGCGGCCCGATTCGGGGACCTTTGTGGCTGATTTATCTCCCGATCGCCCCGGCGTCACGCTTGCCCGTGGCGGGAGCTTTGCCGGTGAAGTCGCGAAGAAAGGGGCCGCCGAATTCCCAGGCGTAGAGTTCATCGATGCTCGTTTTGGACTCGGCGAGTGTACTGCGGCAGACGCGCAGGAAATCCACGGCCCCGGCGAAGCCTTTGCCCACGAAGAAGTCGGCGGTATTCGCGAGGCTGGCGGTTTTGGGGAGAGTGTCGAGTTTGCCTTCACCCGCTGCTTTTCCGTTGATGTAGAAAGTAACCGTGCTGGCGCCGCGATCGACTTCGGCCAGCAGATGGTACCATTCGCCGTCGTTGATCTTGATCCCGGTGGTGGCGATTGCTTTGGCGCCCCCCGCGAGGAGGGTTAGGCGAAGGCCGCCGTCGGTACCCACGGCCAGCTCGTATCCCGCATTGGCCGCCTTGGAGACGAGCACGCCATTGGTGGCGCCGGGGGTGGTTTTAAAGACGGCCTCGATAAGGAAGTTGTTTACACCCATGTCGAGCGTTTCACGCTTGGACCCGTCGTAGTTCACTTTGCCGGCATTCTTGGGACCGGGATACTCCATGTTCTTCGTCATCTCGGCGTGTGAGAGAGTGGCGACGCGGGCCTTCCCATCGAAGGCGAGCGCGCCTTCGATCCAATCCTCCAGCGGGCCCGCGACATAGTCCGCGGCAGTGCAGGTGGAGATGGTGAGATCATTGCGGGGGATGAAGTAATACATCTCGCGAGCGAGGTATTCGTCGGTCATATAGAAGCCTTCGCCGAGCACCACCTGGGGAGCGCTGGCGCTCTTGTAGAAGTTCCATTCGCCCACATTCCGGGCGAGCGCCCAAGGGACGAAATATTTCACGCCCCGTCCCGCCGCGCCGGAGTCGGGGGTCGGGCGGTAGTCCTTCTTCGCGGGATCGACGAGGGGTTCCTTCGGCACCTGCCAGCCGAGGCTGGAGATGCGGCATTTTTCTGCGGCGAGCTTTTCGCGCAGCTCTTCGAGCGTTTTGCCAGGGACGACGGGTGCCTTGCTTCCATCGAGGGAGCCGGTGCCGGCGACGCGGCCGAAGTCCTTGGGATTGCCGAAGAAGACATTGCTGCCGTAGGCCATGGTCGGGATGCCCATTCGGCCCATGGCGCCGGTGTCGCCGCCATAGGTCATCGATACGTCACCCTGACGGTTCTGGCCGATGAACGACGTCTTACAATCCAGCATCAGATTGCCGAGGATGTTCGAGCGGTTGCCCGAGCTGCCATCCAGGGCGTTGTTGAAATGGAAGATGGTGTTGTTGAAGAGCTGGTTCATGAACCCGAAGACCATGAAGTAGCCGCAGTTGTTGTAGTAGTCGGGCTCGCCGGGTTTCACGAGGCCGGCGATGATGTTGTTGAAGGTGTAGCACTTGAACGCGCCGTCGAGATACAGGCTGTAGCCGAGTTCGCCGCCCAGGGTGCGGTTGCCGACGCAGTTGCGGGTGATGTTGTTGTAGAGATACACCGGTCCGCCCTGGAAGTGCTCGAGACCGCCGTAGTCATTGCAGCCGAGCATCGTGTTGTCGATCTGGTTGTGATGAACCAGCATGCGCGTGAGCGGCACGAAATTGGTGCCGCCCGAGCTTTTGCCGCCGTAGGTGATGATCCCGTTGCCGAAGCTGGTATCCACGATGTTGCCCGCGACTTCGCAGGTCTCCGGCATGTCCACGGAGATCGCGGGGATGGACGACCATGGGCTGTAGCCGCACCGGAAGCCGGTGTCGTAAACGCGATTGCGCAGCACTTCCACGTGCTTCAGCTGGCCGTAGGAAGCGCCCGGCGCCTTCTGGCTGTCGCCCAAGATCAGGATGGTCCCGCCGCGTTCGGAGTGCTGAACGTCGTTGTCGCTGACGATGATGTTATCCATCGTCTTGTCGTTGGATGGGCCGCCGTCGCCGTCGGGACGCAGGCTCGAAACGACCGCGTTGGCGACGAAGTAGAACTTGCAGTTCTTCACGGTGATGTTCGCGCAGTTGCCGAGCAGGCGGATGCAGGGCGATGGGCTGCCGTTGCCGACGTAGTTGTCCTTCGGTCCGCCGTCGTCGGGATCGTTGTAGCGGAATTCGAGCCCGCTGATCACGATGTCGTGCTGGTCAGTGATCGCGATGGGGATGCGGGTCTGGGCGACCTCGTAGGCGGCGCGATTGGGGTCGATGTTGCCGGCCGGCCAGAGGAACAGGCGGCCCGCCTTCGGTCCGCTGGTGGCGAAGAAATACTCGCCGGGGCTGTCGAGGAACTTCGCCACGTTCTCGATCATGAAATGGACCTTGGCCCTGGGAATTTTGCTGAACCAATGCGCGGAAAGGTCTTTGCTGGTGATCGAACCGGCCTCCGGATTGTAGGTGGCTCCCGCGAGCGAATGGATCGTCGCGGCCCCCATGAGGAAATCGCTTTCGGTCCACAGCTTGGCGCCGGCGAGCAGGTTCTTGTCGCCGAGATTCTTCAGCGCGGGCGAGGTGGCGGTGCCCGTCTTCGCGTCGTAGCCGGTCCATTCCGGCCAGTTCTTTACCGGATTGTTTGGATCGGAGAGGTCGTAGTTGGGTTGGCGGGCGATATGGAGGCGCTCGACCTTGTCGGCGTCGACTTGCCACATGGCGGAGAAGCGCGCCGGCTCGGGATCGGGATCGTAGTCCTTGCCGAGGTCGATGTACCAGACGTTCTCCGGTTTTGGGATCTCGGGTGCTTCCGGGGCGGTGGCCTTTTTCCATCCGCCCCGGATCTGGGTCGAGCCGTAGATCAAGGCTTCCCCCTTGCCCCAAGTGGGATCGCTCGTCAGGCGAATGGGGTTGTTCGGCGCGCCCGACTCGGACGCTTTCAATGCGCCTCGATAAATGACGCCGCCTTTGAAAACGTAGGTCTGAATGCCTTTGCCAGATTTGGCTTCGCCCGTGGCGTTGGTATCCCAGGGATGGTGCTTCCACGCCGTTTGCGGCGTCTTGCCGTCTTTGGCGTCGTTACCCGCGTCGAAGTCGATATAACGCAGGGAGTCACCCTTTTCGAAAACAAAGGGCTTGGGCGCCCATTCCAGTCCGCCGTTGGGCAGGACTTTGGCGTGGGTCTCCTGCCACGAATAACGCGTGGGACTTTGGGCGTCGGCGCTGGAGAAAAGGGCGACGCACGAGAGGATCGAAAGGAAAGCGACGCAGTTCACGGGGCGAGAAGGGTTGGGGGAGTGCGAGTGCATTGCATCTGCGGTAGCAGTCGCGGGAGGCGCGGCGAAGTACGAAATACCACGCCGGGTTGTAACCTGAGTCGCGGGTTACGTCCGCGGCGTCAGTGAGGGCCGATGCATGTGCGACAATCGGCAACTGCTCCTTAACTCATCATCACTCTTATGCTCGCCATCATCGGAATCATTTTAATCGCGTTTTGGGTCATGGGGCTCGTCCTGCACATCGCGGGCGGTTTCATCCATCTCGTGCTGATCATCGCCCTCATCGCCTTCGTGATGCATTTCCTGAAGGGCGGGAAGGCGGCAAGCTGACCGCCCTGCAAAGCGGCCCGCTGCCGTAATTGCGGGTTCGGGGAATCGCTCAGTCGCGAGAGCGTGGCATCGAGCTTCGGGAGAACTGCCACTAACTAGCTAGCCGCCGGTGATCGCCTTGCGGACGGCGGCGAGGGGAGCGGTGTCGTCGAAGGTGACGGTGTCGCCGTGGGGCACGACACCAAGTTGCTTCCATAGGACGGGCAAATCGACGCGGACGGGACGAGCTTTCATTTCATCGTAGAGTTCGCGGAGGACGGGCACGCCGGTCGCAGCGTCGCCGACGGCAATCACGCGATCGATGGACCACGAAGTCTCGATGGTACCGCCTGCGGCGATGACGGCACGCAGGGCATGCTCGAGACCGCGCCGATTGCCGGTGCGCTGGCGGATCCCGACGTCCGCCCGGAGGCAGAAGAGCGCGCCGCCGTAATAGGTGCGGCCCCATGTGGGCGTGAAGTCCAGGCCGCGATCGCCTTTGGCCGGCAGCCCTTGGGGGAGATTGCCGGCCAGTTCGGCCCAGACCTGCGCCGGGGTCAGGTTCCCAACGCGGGCGCGGGCGATCGGTTCGATATAGGTTGCCAGTCCCTCTTCGAGCCAGTGATGACGCTCGGCGAGATTGGGAAGGGCGAGGTGAATCATTTCATGAACAAGGACCCAGTCATCCGCAAAATCAGATTTGGCGGCATCGCGGCCCAAGGAAACGGTAATGAGCGCCCCGTCCCAACCGAAGGATTGGCCGGAATCGGCGATATGCCCCGGGCGCAGCGTGCACCGCAGCACCGCGTGGCGGACAGGGAAAGAGCCGTAATAGTTTGCAACCGCGTGGCCGGAAGCCTGGACCCAGCTCTTGGCGAGGCTGTGCAGGGCCGGGGTGGCCGGACCTTCGATTTGCAGGTCGACCGACCCGCCTGGCAGGGGAAGGTTTTCGGCCTCGCACCGGGCGACAATGCCAGCCAGTCCGAGGAGTCTGACGAAGCGGACGAGTCCAAACACGAGGGTCGACGCCGCTAAACGAGGTCGCACCTGGGTAACGGAGAAAAATCGGCGAGGCACAGGAGCATCACATACCGCAATGGGGACCACATCGCAAAATGTCGCCGCGCGGAAAAGCAGCGGCTCCGCTGTCACGCGATTGTCACATTCGCTTTGCTTCCGAAGCCACCCCGCTGCTATCCCTTCCGTCCTATGTCAGCACTCCAGCGCATCTTCGGACGTGACACGAAATTTTACGACCTCCTCGAAGCAGGCGCCGCCGCCGCGCGGCTGGGCGCCACGATTCTCGTCGGTCTGCTGCCGAAGCTCTCGGGGAATCCGTCGACCGAGATCCTGACCGAGCTTTCGCTGGCCCGCCGCAAGCACAAGCGCATCAGCCAGGAGACCACGGAGGAACTGTGCAAGAACTTCGTCACTCCCCTGGAGCGCGAGGATATCGAGGCGCTCTCCACCGCCCTCTTCAAGATCTCGAAGACCGTGGAGAAAATCGGTGAGCGCCTGCTGGTTGGTCCGCCTGGCGTTGATTTCACGAACATCGGCCGGCAAATCACCATGCTGGAACAGGCGTGCGAAGTGGTGGGAAGAATGGTTGGCGAGATCCGGGCCAAGAGCCACGGGGAAGCCATTCGGGACGATTACGAGAAGCTCCAGGCGATCGAGGGCGACGCCGACAAGTTGATGAATGAACTCCTGCGCAGCATCTACCGCGCGGAGGTCGATCCGCGCGTGCTCGTTTTCTCCAAAGACCTCTATGAGTTGGTCGAGCGCGGGGTGGATCGCTGCCGCGATGCGGGGAACGTCGTCTTTCACGTCACGCTGAAGTACTCCTGAGCGGATTGCGCCCCTCCGTCCGTTGGTTCGTTCTGGTTTCCCTCTCTCCCGATGACGCTCTTTTTCGTCGTTCTGCTGGTCGCCCTGGCCTTCGAGTATATCAACGGCTTTCACGATACCGCCAACGCCATCGCCACGGTCGTCTCGACCAAGGTGATGTCGCCGCGGCAGGCCATCCTCATGGCCACACTCGCCAATCTTGCGGGCGCATTCATGGGAGAAGCGGTTGCCAAGACCATCGGCCAGGGGCAGGTCGACACGGGCGTGGTGACCATGACCACCATCCTCGCGGCGCTGCTCGGGGCGATTGTCTGGAATCTGCTCACGTGGTGGCTCGGCATTCCGTCGAGTTCCAGCCACGCCTTGATCGGCGGCCTGTGCGGCGCGGCGCTCGCCACCGCGGGCGGCAACTGGCACGTCCTTATCTGGAGCCGCATGACCGCGAAAGGCGCCGACGGCCTGTGGCCGAAAGTGGTCAAGCCGATGGTCACCTCGCCCCTGCTGGGCTTTGCCATCGGCTTCCTGCTCATGGCAATCATTACCGCGTGTGTGATCAATTGGCGCCCCCGCACCGTCAATGGCGTCTTCGGCAAATTGCAGATCGGGAGCGCCGCGTGGATGGGTCTCAGCCACGGGACAAACGATGCGCAGAAGACGATGGGCATCATCACCCTGGCTCTCTTCACCGGCACCTCCTCTGGTGCCTTCACCAACCTGCCGGGTTGGCTCCATTTCCTCCACACGCCCGAGTTCAAGATCAGCTTCTGGGTAAAATTTGCCTGCGCGCTCACCATGGCCGCCGGCACCGCCGCGGGCGGCTGGCGGATCATCCGCACGATGGGTCACAAGATGGTGCGGCTCCAGCCCGTGCACGGCTTCGCCGCCGAGACGACCGCCGGGGCGATCATCTTCACCGCATCGCATTTCGGCATCCCGCTTTCCACCACGCACGTCATCTCCACGTCGATCATGGGCGTAGGCGCGATGAAACGCTTCAGCGCCGTGAAATGGGGCCTGGTGCACCGCATCGTCTGGGCGTGGGTGCTCACGATCCCGCTGACAGGGTTGCTCGGATACGGCATCGAGCGGGTTTTAATCATGTGCGGGGTGGGGAGGTAGGAACCGGCAGCAATGTAGACGTGGTGTGATGTATCCGCGTCGTGTCGCGCCTGCGTGTGGAGTGCGGCGACTTGTCGCCGCTATGGATTGGCGCGGAGCGCCGCTGGGGCCATGGGGACGGTTATTGCTCGTAGTGCGGGTATCTCAGGCAATTCGGCCAGCGCGGCTCCGCCGCAATCCAAAGCGGCGACAAGTCGCCGCACTCCACACGCAGGCGCGACACGATACGTTTTGGAATCTCGGGCGATCGCAAATTATCCCGCCCAGTCCCCACGCTCCACCGTCCAGTCATCGAAGACATTCACGCGATCGGTTTTCAGATCGTAGATTGTTCGGACCTGCGCCGGCGTGGCGGCGCCTTCAAACCACCGAGCTGAGCACCACGGGTATTGGTTTGCCACTGGAACGAGGCCGTGATGTACGGCGTTCTGATGGACGTAGTTCAGCCGCGCGAGATAGGCGCGTTCGTAGGTCAAGCAGGTTTCCCGATAGTTGTGCCAGACTTGGCGACCCTCGCTGGAATCAAGGCGATTGATCCAACGGGAAGTTGAGGCGTGCAATTCACGCAGGATTGCCGGCAGGGAAGCGGCGCCGTCTGCCGGGGAATGGGCGACGAAATGATAGTGGTTCGAGAAAACCGCCCACGCTTCGATCTGCCAGCCAGCTGCGGCTGTGAGTTTCAGCAATCCGCGTTGCAAGACGTCAAGGCGTGCGCGATCGCGAAAGTGATGCAGCTTCCGGTATGTGCCCGCCGTGACGATGAAAGTGCCGGCCTCCGTAAGCTGGTGCCGCGGTGCGTGAGGCCACCAAGGCTCATGCGTTTGCATGAGGAAGTTTTACATTCAGGAAAACAATGCAGGCGAGGCCAAATCGTCCGCAGATGCTAGATGGTGCGAAAAAACGTGAAGCGTCGCTGCAGTGCTATGGAGTGCGGCGACTTGTCGCCGCTATGGATTGGCGCGGAGCGCCGCAGGGGCTATAGGAGCGGCCATTGCTGGAAGTGCAGGCACCACCGGGTGTTTCGCCAGCGCGGCACCGCCGCAATCCAAAGCGGCGCCAACTCGCGCGCACTCCACACGCAGGCGCGGAGTCACACCTTCCCGCAACTCTCAGCCCAGCTTATCCAGCACCCAGGCATACTCCCTTGCGATGCTCTTCACAATATCCCCCGGATGCACCTCCGCCGGCAGCACGTCGAAGGTATACGTCTCGATTTCCAGATGCGGGCACACCCCGCGGCGCAGCTCGTGGAAGAAATCCGGCGTGAGGCTGTCCACGGTCGATTGCAACGGCCCCGCTCCGGTAAAGAACAGCGGCACATGGAAGTGGACGCGCAGTTCCTCCACGTCGGGAAAATTCGGCAGCTCCTCCAGCGCCGTTGGCAGATCGTACCACGAAAAGCGTGCACCCGACTGCGCGCGGCCTTTGACCTGGTGCAAATATACCGGCTCGATGAAGGAACGGAGCGCCGCCCAGCTCTCGGGGTTGGAAGCCGCTTTCAGCGCTGCGCTGAGCTGGATCTTGGAAATACGAATGCCCTCGAATTGATACGCGCGCAGGGATTCCGTGGGATCCTCATACTGCAACGCCACGTGGCACGTATCGAAGCACACGCCGATGTGCCGCCGCATCAATTCCTCGGCCTCGGAGCGATAGCACTTGAGGATGCGCGACACCTCCCCGACGCCCGTGGTGAACAGCACGTCCTTGAAAAACGCGATCGTTTCCGCCGTCGTCTCCAGGTAGCAGTCCGGCTCCGGCTCCAGCCCGAGATGGATTTCGCGGCCCGTGTCTTCGCGCAAGGCGGCGAGATAGGCGACGGTCGCCGCCAGGTTGTCGGCGAGCGCCTGGACGTCGGCAGGGCCGGTGATCCACGGCTTGAAAGAGCACGGCACGGTGCTGATGCTGCCGTCGACTTCCTCGGGCAGCCATCCCGCGAGCAGATCGGCAAGCTGCGCCGTGTAGTGAACGCGTTCCGGCGAGCGCCAGTCGGGCGCATAGACGTTTTCCTTCACCGGCCCGGCGTGGAAGCGGCCATACGGGAAACCATTGATCGAGAACGGATAAATCTGGTTCGCGGCAAAGAATTCGAGCGCCTCGGCGCGAGCCTCCGTACTGGCCGTCAGTTCTTCCGCCGCGCGGTGGGCGATGCGCAACCCGGCCCCAAACCAGCCTTCCGGCGACACCCGGCGCTTCACGGCCACCGTCTTGTCCCGCAGTGCGATCAGGTTCTCCCCCCAGCTCTCGCCCGGATGGATATTGAGGCAGTAGGTGAGGTGGAGGGGTGGGTTTTGCTGAACAATCATCGTGAGAGAGCGTACGCCTTCAGTTCCTGAAGGGCGCGCTCCATCAAGGCAAGATCGATTTCATGAACTTCCTGCCGCGCGCCCAGTCCGCGGGGGAAGGTCACGGTCAATTCGCCGCCGAGATGCTCCTGAAAATCGCGCAGGCCGCCGAAAATCGTTCGGGATCCATCCGGTTCGCGCCGGTCGAGTTCATCGAACCACAACTGGAACCCGCTGCGGCGCAGCCCGTCCCGAATGGCGGCCGCTTCGTCCGGGGTGATCCAGGACTGCAACGCCGCGTAATTCGAATCGAGCAGCACTCCGCTGGCGACGGCTTCGCCGTGCGAGATGCGAAATTGGGAGAGCAACTCCAGCTTGTGCGCCGACCAGTGGCCGAAATCGAGCGGGCGCGCCCGCCCATACTCGAAGGGATCGCCATTCGTCCGGATGTGCTCGAGATGAATCTCCGCGCAGCGGATGACCAGTTCCTGCATGGCGGCGAAATCGCGGGCCGGATATTTCTCCGCGCTGGCCACGAGGTCATCGAAGAAGGCCCGGTCGCGTATGATCGAAACCTTGAACGCCTCGGCGACGCCGCAAAGCCAGTCGCGATTGGGGAGGGTGAGGAGAAAATCGAAATCGTTCAGGACGGCAAAGGGTGGAGCGAAGGTGCCGAGGGCATTCTTGCCGCCGAGGAAATTCACGCCGTTCTTCACCCCCACGCCCGCATCATTCTGCCCGAGCACGGTGGTGGGCACGCGCACCTGGCGCAGTCCGCGGTGGACGAGCGCCGCGGCCAGTCCCACCGCGTCCATCACGGCGCCGCCGCCCACGATGATCACGAACGATTGCCGGTCCAGATGCGCCTCAAGCATGGCGCGCATGAACCGGTCGACGAGGCTGAAGTCATTCTTGACCGCTTCGCCGCCTGGGACGATCTGCGGGGCGCCGATCAGTTCCAACCGGTCCGGGTGCGCGGAGAAATAGGCGGTGGCCTGCGCGGCGAGCATGGGCAGCGCTCCGGCCACGTGGCCATCGATGAAGATCATCGCCCGATGCCGCCGGTTTTCCCCGAGGCGATTGAGCGTGTCAGCCAGCACGGGATTCGCGGGGGCGAAAACGGCGTGCGTGAAGACGACCGGAAAATCCCAATTTACGGTGATGCGTTGCTGCGCGGTCCGGACTCCGTTCATGGGCGGGCATCCATCCAGCGCTGCGTGGCGAGGGCGATGTCGAGGAAGCTGGCGGGCGGCGGATCGAGCGGGAGCGAGGAACTCCACGCGATCTCAAACCCGGAGCCGACATTCCCGTGCGCGCCGTGGATCTTCCTCGTGTCGAAGCTCACGCTGCCCGGCGGCCAGCCGAAGTAGAGTTCGCAGGGGTCATAACCGGGCTTGTTGTGGATATCGACGTGCGTCGCGTAGTCCGGAGCCTCCTTCTTCTCAAACCACGGATAGGCAAACCATGCGCCGTCCTCGGCGACCAGCACGAGATCGCCGCTGCGCCGGTGGGCGATGCCGCGGGCCTCCTGCGCCGTGCGATCGAGCACTTCGGCCACGCCGGGCAGTGCCTGCAAACACGCTTTGGCATCGGCAACGGCCTGGGCGTCGCGGCAATGCACGTGGGCGATTTGGTGGTCGACCACCGCGAAAGCGGGGCTGGTGAAGAAATCCGTATAGGCCATCTGCCGGATGTCCCGGACGCGGAACAGGCCGGCCTCGCGCAGGGCACGATTCGGGAAGATGGCGCCGCGTTTCACCGGCTCGATCGCGTAGTCGCCCACGAAGATCCAGTCGTAGTCAAAATCCGCGCACGCCGCTTTCAGTCGCGTGAGGTAGCCGAGCAGGATGTCTAGCGCCTTGCTTGCCGCCTCGCTGTCCGGGCCGTGGCGCTGGAGATCGTAGTCGAGGTGTGGGATGTAGGTCAGGAGCAGATCGGGGGCGACATCAGGCATGCCCATCACGCTGACCACGGCGTTCACGATCCAGTCGCTCGACTTGTAATTCGCGAGCGGGCCCCAGTAATTCATGAGATTGAACGGGCGCCCGATGGCCTCGTTCAGCCGGCTCTCCAGCTCCGCCGGTTGCGTGTAGCAGGCCTGGATCATACCGCCGCTGTGCTTGTGGATTGGCGCGGGAGTGACGATGAGGTCGGCGTCTTCGCCCATGCTCTGCTGCCAGAACATCATGCCCACCTTGCCGCCACGGGCCCGGAATTTTTCCCAGATGCGCGGCCCCTCGCAGAGCACGGCGCTCTGTTCCCAGAAGAGCACCTTGGTCAGGTCCTTGAAAAAGAGGCCATTGGCCACGATGCCGTGCTGTTGCGGCGCGGCGCCGGTGCGAAAACTTGCCTGGGCGGTGCAAGTGAGCGCGGGCCAGGTTGCTTGCGCGGGACGAAACTCCTCGGGCAGATGCTTGACGAGGTTCCAGCCAAAGGCGGCGATATCGACGACGAGGAGTTTTTTTGAAGCGGTCAATGGGGTGTTTTTCGGACGGGGACGAATAGACAAGCACGAATACGGCAAATGGCCAGCAATCGGAGCGATGACAAAAATTTTGGCTAAGAAGGAGGCGAGGCCTTGAAAGGGGGGCGAGGCGCAGATTCCGGAAGAAGTTCAAACGTGGAGGAGCCCGGAGGAAGCGACGTCACCAGCCATGGTGCGCTTATGCCATCTTGCGGGTTCCCCCAACCCGTTATTCTGAGCGAAGCGAAGAACCTGCGAGGAGGCGGCTGAGGTGCTCACGGTTGCCGGTGCCTTTCGGGCGAGCCGATCTCTGCCTTTCCTCACCAGCGTCGCGTCAGATGCCGGAGGAGATCAGAGGTTCTTCGCTTCGCTCAGAATGACGGGTACGAGGGTCGCGTCATCAGTGTCCGAGCGTCTCGAAGATCGTTACCGCCGCATGTCCTCAACTCGCGTAAAACCGCTTCGAAACGTTCCTGCTCACCGGCCACAGCACGAGCAGGACGACCGCCGCAATCGCCCCCGTGACGCTCCGCGACGCCACACACCAAATGGCCTGGAGCGGCAGGAGGAGCCGGATGAACTGGCCGATCATCGGCGGAATCGGCGGCGCGGGTTCGTGCATCAGCCTGCGGTGAATCTTGACCCCGGCGTAGAGCGTGTAGGCGGATATGGCGTAGAGGCCGATGTTGAACGGCTCGAACGGATGCGCCCGGTCGATGGCCAAGCAGAAGAATGGGACGACGGCCAGGAGCAGCCCGACGAACGGCAGGGCGCGCGGCAACCGCGAGGGTTGCGCCTGTGTTTCGACCCGGGCCAGATTCGTGACCAGGGCGATGTAAAGGGTCAGGCCCGCCGTCGCAATCGGAGCGAGCGCAATCGTCGATGGAACCGAGGTTGCCGGCCAGTGCGCTTCGCCGTGCAGCCCGACCCAGGCGCCCAGTTGAAGGCTCAGTCCACGGCATGCGCCCATGTTCAATGGACCGAGCACCGGAAACTTTTTGGCCCATAGGTTGTAGGTCGCGATGAAGGCCAGCAGAACAAGGCCGACTTCCAATGTGCTGACCGATCGGACGAGGCACAGCAGAAGGCCGGCAAGTGCCAGGATGCCCGTGACGATGCGAACGGTCCGGGGATCGGCCGCGCCGCTGGGCAGCGGACGACTCGGCCGCTCGCGCCGGTCCTCTTCCAGGTCGGCCAGGTCATTGAGCAGGAGGCCGGCGCCGTAGAAGCACATGCTGGCCAGCATCATCGCCAGCATGAGCGGATGGGGGATGCCTCCCGAGGCGAGGAGAAACCCTGCGAGCGCGTCGCCGGGAACGGTGAAGAGATTGGGCGCCCGCAAAAGCTGAAGCCAGGTGTGAAGGGCGGTTCTTTGGGAACTCATGAATCGCCGGCGATTCTGGGAGTGGAATGTTGGCGTGTCGAACCTTGACGGAGATTCCGCAGCGCAGTGCGGGCTTTTTTTCCAAGAGATGGCGGGATAGAAGGATGTTGCCTGAGACATTTCGCCACGCCCCCATGAAAACAGCTCCAATCATCGCGGCTCTCCTTCTGTCATCGCTCCCGCTCCTCGCCGACTGGCCGCAATGGCGCGGCGCCGAGGGCAATGGTGTGACCGAGAGCAGCACGCCGCTCCTGGCCAATTGGAAAGGGGGCGAATTCAAGCAGCTCTGGGACAGCGAGGGTATTCCGAGCGCCGATGACGGGGGATTGAGCAGCGTCGTCGTGGCGGGCGGACACGCCTATCTTTCGGTCGTGTGGCATCGCGAGGAGCCGAGTGAAACGCGGCAGATGAATGAACTCGTGGTGCGCCAGCTTGGCTTTCAGGGCACGGGCGCTCTCGGGCCGGAAATCGTGAAGAACATGGAGGAGACGCGCCTGGGGCTCAGCCCCACGCTGCGCGGCAAGAAGCTCGAAGATTTCACGAAGGAGTGGATCTCCGCCCATCTCGACAAAAAGCAGCAGCAGCTTTACTCGGGCTACGTCACGAACCGCTTCAAGAAGGGCGCGCTCGCCATCCCCCTGGACGTTCTCGAGAAAATCGACGGACAGAAGCAGCGTGTCTTCGCCAGCGACGCCGAGCTTCGCGCGTGGCTCGCGGAGCAGGGCTTCAGTGAGGAGATCCAAAAGCAGATCCTCGAGGCGGTGCCTCCCACGCGCCGCTTCGCCGAGGACACGGTGGTCTGTCTCGACCCGGCGACCGGCAAGACGCTGTGGAAAAGTGCGGCGCCGGGGGAGCCGACCGGACGCGGCTCATCGAGCACGCCTTGCGTGGCCGGCGGGAAGGTTTT
>Ga0070658_10000810_pt1 | contig 26752 bp, 16 predicted proteins | sample KBSC13metaG_FD_64664 | JGI IMG/M metagenome (GOLD analysis project Ga0070658, IMG submission 64664) | Corn rhizosphere microbial communities from Kellogg Biological Station, Michigan, USA - KBS C1-3 metaG | ecosystem: Host-associated > Plants > Roots > Rhizosphere > Soil ... | reverse complement strand
TGCGCGCCGGCGGCCTGCGCGGTGGCCGCCACGGTCAGGCCCTGCAGGCACCGCTCGGGCGCGTCGGCACCGGCGGTCAGCTTCACGACGAGGGAGCGCACGCGCCCTAGACTCCCACCTCGTGACGGTCGAGTATTTCTACACCGGTCTGCTGATCGCAGCCTTCCTGCTGATCACCTGGTTCTCGGTCTACGTCGTCTACAAGCTCTACCAAGGGCAGCGCTGACCCCACCGGTCCGCCTGGCGGACCTCGTCGCGACGCTCAGTCTCGTGTCGGACCTCGGCATGGGTCGGCCGATGGAGCGGGTCCTCAAGCAGACCGTCCTCGCGCTGCGGCTCGCCGACGCCGCCGGGATGGAGCGCGAGCCGGCGTACTACACCAGCCTGCTCACCTGGGTCGGCTGCGCGACCGACACGAGCGAGCTGGCGCAGCTGTTCGGCGACGAGCTGCAGCTCTACGCCGACACCCACGACGAGGACCTCGCCGGCATGACGATGGCGCGATTCGTCGCGCGGCACCTCGGCGCCGGATCGCCTTTACTGCGGCGCTTCGGGATGCGCGGCCGGTTCTTCCTGACCGGCGGGCGCGACGTGCAGCGGGTGATGATGGCCCACTGCCAGAGCGCCGGCGACCTCGCGTCGTCGCTCTCGCTGGAAGCGGTGCGCACCCCGCTGCTGCAGGCCTTCGAGCGGTGGGACGGCAAGGGCGTGCCGGGCGCGGTCGGGGGAGGTGAGCTGGCCGACGCGACACGGCTCGTGCACCTTGCGGACACCCTCGAGTGGTTCTTCGCGAGCGGCGGCCGGGAGGCGGCGCTGGCCGTCGCGGTGGAGCGCAGGGGTACGCAGTTCGACCCTGTGCTGGTGGATCTGGCGGTGGCAGCTGAGGGCTTGTTCGACGGGCTCGACGAGATCGACGCCTGGGAGGAGGTCATCGCGCTGGACCCGCGGCTCGGCGAGCCCATGACCTCCGACGAGGTCGACGCGGCCCTCGAGGCGTTCGGCGACTTCGCCGACCTCAAGTCGCCCACCCGGCTCGGTCACTCGCGCGCCGTTGCGGCGCTGGTCGAGGGGCCGTTGCTGCGGCGGGCCGCCCTCGTGCAGGACCTCGGGATGATCGGCATCACGAGCTCCCTGTGGGACGCCCCTCGCACGTGGACACTGGCCGAGCGAGAGCGGGCGATGACCCACCCGTACCTGACCGAGCGGATGCTCGCCCGGGTGCCGGGCCTCGCCGACGTCGCCCGACTGGCCTCGATGGGGCACGAGCGGCTCGACGGCTCGGGCTACCCGCGCGGGCTGTCCGGTGCCGCGATCCCCTGGGAGGCAAGGGTTCTCGCTGCCGCCGACACCTTCCAAGCGCTGCGGGAGCCGCGCCCCCACCGACCGGCGCGGACGGACAAGGAGGCAGCAGCGGTCCTCCACGAGGAGGTCGCTGCCGGGCGTCTCGACGCCACGGCCGTGGCGGCCGTCCTCGGCGCAGCCGGGCAGCGGGTGCCCAAGCGCTCTGTCGCGGCGGGCGGGCTGACCGAGCGCGAGGTCGAGGTCCTCGTCGAGCTGGCCCGCGGGTCGTCCAACGCCGAGATCGCGTCGGCGCTGACCCTGTCCAAGAAGACGGTGTCGAGCCACCTGGAGCACATCTACTCGAAGCTCGGCGTGCAGACGCGCACGGCTGCGGCCCTCTTCGCCATGAAGCACGGGCTCGGCTGAACATCGGGCGACTTCCCGATGCACCGGCGGTCCCTCGGGAGGACCCTGGCGGCATGACGACCTTCACCGCTGCCGGCACCGTGCTCGACGCCCTTGCCGTGCGCGACTTCGCGCGGCTCACCGACACCCTCGACCCCGGCGTGCAGGGACGAGCCCTGCTGCCGCCGGGGCACCGGGACTACGACGGCGCCGACGCGCTCGTCGCCGCCTTCCGGACCTGGTTCGGCGAGGCGTCGTCCTTCGAGCTGGTCGACGCGGTGGTCGGGGACATCAGCGGCCGCGTGCACCTGCGGTGGCGGCTGCGGGTCGAGCGCGGCAACGGGCCGGAGGTCATCGAGCAGCAGGTGTACGCCGACTGCGGCCCGGACGGGCGCATCACCCGCTTCGACCTGCTCTGCTCCGGCTTCCGCCCGGAGTGACCCGACGCGGGTAGGGCAGCCTGGAGGCATGACCGAACCGCGGCTGAGCTGGTGGGACCGCTTCCTGCTGAAGTTCTACGGCCCTGCGTCGATCGGCGACCCCTACGCGCCGTCGACCCTCGCACCGGACCCGGCGCGCGACCTGTGCCCGCGCTGCTCCCAGCCCTGGGACCAGCACACCGTCACGCGCACCGACAACCGCACGATCGCCCACTGCCCGCCGGACGGCGGCTGACCAGCCGTCAGGCCACAGCGGTCGCCGCCGGCGCGGCCGTGGAGGAGCTGCTCATGACGACGGTCATGACGATCCAGCCGGCGGCGATGACGGCGCAGCCGCCATGGTCGGCAAGCGCGATGCCGACGAGCATGCTGGCGAAGGGGACGACGGGAGTCCACCGGGGCGCCAGGCCCTCGCGGATGCCGCCGAGACCGAGCAGCAGCAGTCCGAGCAGAGTCGCGAACACCCCGAGCACGAACACCGGGCCCAGCGTGTCGCCTCCCTTGATGAGGCTGGCCGCCGACGCGATGGCCATCGAGAGGTAGCCGACCTGCGCGAGTCGGCCGGCAAGGCGCCCGAAGGACCGCTGGGTGAGGTAGTCGGTGACGGCCGGGATCGCGACGACGCTGCCGAGCAGACCGGCGATGAAGGCGGCTTCGAGTGCGCGTCCCGCGGCGTTCCAGTGGTCGTTCGGCTGCGGTGCCACGAGGGTGATCGCGGCGACGACGAGGTAGCCGGCGGCAGCGACGACGGCGGCGTGGAGTCTGCGGTTGGTGGTCATGGTCCCTCCCCATAGGTGACGCTGGATGCGACCGCGACGCTAGGGAGCACAGGAGCGACATCGCGTCTGGCTGAGACCGCAACTTCGGCTACGACCCTGGTCCGACGACGCCGCCGACACATCTGCCTGCAGGTGGACGCCAGGCGGGCTGATCCGTCTTACCGTTCGGGGCGTGCGCGTCGTCCGAGAGCACTGGCATCGCCTGGCCAGGTGGCGCGACCTCGCGCTGGCCGGAGGGCTTGCCGCTGCTGGTCTCGCCGAGCTGCTGGCCCACGGGACGTACAACTCCACCCCGTCCTGGCCCGGCCCGTTCGCTCTCAACGTCGTCTACGTGCCGATGCTGTGCCTGCCCGTCCTGTGGCGGCGAACGCGGCCGCTGACGGCCTTCGCGGCGATCGCGGCGCTGCTCTGCCTCGGCACGGTCGTGCTCGGGGCAGCCGAAGCGACGACCGAGTTCATCCTGATCATGGCCGCGATCTACTCAGCGGCGGCTCACTCCAGCCGACCCTGGGTCGTCGCGCTGATCGGCACTGTCACCGTCGTGGTCCACGACTGGCGTGACCCGACCGTGCACGGCGTGACGAACACGCTGTGGGCTCTCGGCCTGGCGGCTGTGGCATGGCTGACGGGGATGGCGGTGCACGGGCGCCAGCGCACGATCGTCGAGCTCACCTCCCACGCCGAGGAGGTGGAGCGCAGGCACGCCGCCGAGGTCGTGGCCGCGACGGCCGCAGAGCGGGCCGCCATCGCGCGTGAGCTGCACGACGTCATCGCCCACACGGTCTCCGTCGTCGTCGTCCAGGCCCAGGTCGGGAGCCGTGCCCTGCCGCACCAACCCGCTGTGGCGGCCGAGGTGCTCGCCACGATCGAGACCACCGGCCGCCAGGCCATCCAGGAGCTGCGTCGGCTCCTCACGGTCCTGTCCGACGGCGAACCGGCACTCGTCGTGCCCGCCCCGTCCTTGCGGCAGCTGGACTCCCTCCTGGCTACCGTCGCGGACGCCGGGCTCGACCTCTCGTGCGACATCGACCCGCAGCTTCCGGCGCTGGACCCGAGCACGGACCTGGCGGCGTACCGGGTGATCCAGGAGTCCCTGACCAACATGCTGCGGCACTGCCCGCAGCGGCGCGGGCGGCTCAGCGTGCGCAGGACCTCGACCGGGATCGACGTCATCGCCGAGAGCCCCTTGGTCGGCGACAGCGCGGCAACGGCAGGCACCGGCAGAGGCATCATCGGCATGCGCGAACGACTCTCGCTGGTGGGCGGCCGGCTGGAGCACGCCGGCCCGCGGAACGGCTGCTACCGGGTGCACGCCACGATCCCGGTCGAGCACGCGATCCCGGCCGCCGGCCCGCGGCCGGCCCAAGCGCCCGTCGGGTCATGATCCGGGTCGCACTCGCCGACGACCAGGACCTGGTCCGCACCGGCTTCCGGATGATCCTGGAGACCGAACCGGACCTCGTCGTCGTGGGAGAAGCCGCTGACGGCGAGCAGGCGATCGCGCTGTCGAGGTCGACTCCCATCGACGTCTTGCTCATGGATGTGCGCATGCCCGTCATGGACGGCATCGAGGCCACCCGGCGGATCGCGGCGGGGCCGGACGCGCCACGCGTGCTCATCCTGACCACCTTCGACCTCGACGAGCACGTCTTTGCCGCGCTCTGCGCCGGAGCGAGCGGATTCCTGCTGAAGGACGTCAAGGCGAGCGAGCTCATCAACGCCATCCACGTCATCGCCGGTGGGGAGGCGCTCCTGGCGCCCAGCGTCACCCGCCGGCTGATCGCGGCGTACGCCGCGACGCAGCGCACGGCTCAGGGAAGCGGTGCGGTCACGAGCATCGCGGAGCTCACCCCGCGGGAGCGCGAGGTCCTCACGCTCATCGCCCGGGGCCGGAGCAACAGCGAGATCGCCGCCGAGCTGGTCCTGAGCGAGGGCACCGTCAAGACGCACGTGGGACGCATCTTCACCAAGCTCGGCATCCGCGACCGTGCCCAGGCCGTCGTCGCCGCCTACGAGGCGGGCCTCGTCACGCCCTCGCGGTGATGCAGGGAAGTCGCTGGACGGCGTCCGTAGCGTCGGAGAGGTGCCTGTCGTCGAGCTCGTCGCCCCGCAGCGGCTCGGCAGTGACTTCCGCCGGCTGCTCGCCTCGTCGTGGATCAGCAACCTCGGCGACGGCATCGGGGTCGCGGCCGGGCCGCTGCTCATGGCGAGCCTCACGCGTGACCCGTTGCCCGTGGCGCTCGCCGCCCTCCTGCGCGGCCTGCCGTGGCTGCTCTTCGGCCTCGTCGCGGGAGCGGTCGCCGACCGCGTGGAGCGCCGCCGGCTGATCGCTGCGGTCGACCTGGTCCGGGCAGTCGTGCTCGCCGTCCTCACCGTGACCATCGCGACCGGGACGATCACCGTGCCGGTCGTTCTCGGCAGCGTCTTCCTGGTGGCGACGGCGGAGGTCTTCGCCGACACGACGTCGCAGACCTTGCTGCCGATGCTGCTCCGCCGCGCCGACATCCCGCTCGGCAACGCGCGACTCGCCGTCGGTCAGATCGGGGTCAACCAGCTGCTCGGGCCGCCCGTCGGAGCCGCGCTCTTCGCGGTAGGGAGCGCCTGGCCCTATGCCGCGCAGGCGCTCATGGTCGCCGCCGGTGCGCTGCTCGTCGCGCGGATCTCGACCCCGACGCTGCCGACCGAGCGGGCGCCGTCCCACCTGCGCGCGGACATCGCCGAGGGCTTCGGCTGGGCCATCCGGCACCCGGCGACGCGGACGCTGATCCTCACGATCCTGCTCTTCAACGTGACCTTCGGGGCCGCCTGGTCGGTGCTGGTGCTGTGGGCCCGGGAGCGGCTCGGGCTGCACGAGCTCGGCTTCGGGCTGCTGCTCGCCACGAGTGCCCTGGGCAGCGTCCTCGCCGGCCTGGTCTACGGCCGCATCACGGCGCGCGTCAGCCTCAGCGCACTGATGCGGCTCGGACTCGTCGTGGAGACCCTGATGCACCTCGGCTTCGCGCTGACGACAACCGCACCTGTCGCCTACGCGATCCTGTTCGTCTTCGGCGCCCACGCGATGATCTGGGGCACCACGTCGACGAGCATCCGGCAGCTGTCGGTGCCCGACGAGCTCCAGGGCCGCGTCAACGCGGTGAACCTGGTCGGCTCCTCCGGTGGCATGGTGCTCGGCTCACTGCTCGGCGGCGCGATCGCGCAGGCAGCCGGCGTGACGGCGCCGTTCTGGTTCGCCTTCGCCGGGTCAGCTGTGTTCGTGGTCGTGCTGTGGCGCGAGCTCGACCACGTCGCCCACGACTGACCCTCCGCGCGAGTTTGCGTGAACCTGTGCACACCCAGGCGTGCACAGGTTCACGCAAGCCCCAGGAGGTCAGGCTTGGTGGCCGCACGCCTTTCCGTTGCCCTTACCTGAGCCGTTGGCCTTGCTCGCGTTCGCGGGGCACGTGTCCGGCGTCGTGGTCGGGGTCGGGTCGGGTGTCGGCGCCGGGTCGGCGAGCGTCACGGCGCAGTCGGTCGCGTTCGTGGCCTCGTCGGCCGTCAGCGTCAGGGCCTCGGTGTCGCGCTGCCCGAGGATGTCGAAGCCGCTGACAGCGCTGCCGGCCGCGAGCGTCGAGCCCGGAACGGACGCGTGGAACACGGTGGCAGGCAGGACGATCGTGACGGTCGACGTCGCGTCGTCGAACGTCCCGGTGAGGGCGCCGAGCGACGTCGTGCCGGTCGTCCCGATCGTGCCCCAGGCGAAGGCCACCGAGCCGTCGACCGACCGGGTCGCGCTCAGCTCGTACTCCGTCCCGTCGATGACCGTCCGGAAGCGGAAGTGCTCCGCGTGCGTCTGCCCCGCGGTGAGGTCGGCGACCTTGATGGCGCCCGTCAGGGCGGAGCCGTCCCACGTGACGCCGGCCGAGGTGATGTCGAGGTCGGGCTGGTTCGGCGCGACGCCGCCGTTGTCGACGACGATCTGCGTCGCGTCACCGGAGGCGTCGGTCACCTGCGGGAAGCCGGAGCAGGCCGGAAGGGCGACGGGGGTCGGGGTCGGGGTCCCGCCGCCCCCGGTGGTCCCGCCGGAGACGGGCGTCGTCGTGCCGTCGAGCGCCGTCACGAGACCGGTCACGCGCGGCACACCCCAGCCGGTCGGCAGGTCGTAGCCAGGCAGTGCCGTGTAGAGCCCGTCACCGCCGAGCGTGATGTCGGTGAACGTGTTGGCGTAGGCCGTCGGGTCCGCGACGAGCGGGTAGATGCGTCGGTTCGCGTACCCGGCTCCGCCCACGGCGGCGGCGGAGACGCGGGCCCACATGCCCTGCCACAGCGGGGCCGACAGCGAGGTGCCGCCGACGGACTCCCGGGTGCCGCCGCTGACGATGTTGTACCCGGAGATCAGGTCACCCGACTGGGCCGACACGTCGGCGGTCGCGCGGCCGATCGCGGTGAACTCCGGGTCGAGGGTGCTCTGGTAGTCGGGCGCGCTGAAGTACTCGCTCTGGCCGGCGCCGCCGTGCGTCCAGGCGTACTCGACGTCGCGCTGCTTCGGCGTGCCGGTCGTGGTCAGCACCGTGCCGCCGACCGCGATGGCGTTGGGGCTCGTCGCGGGGTACTCCGCCGACGGGATCGGACCGATCGTGACGCCGTTGACGCCCGCGCCGGCGGCGGTGCAGCCGGAGCCGTTGTCACCCGTGCTCGCGAAGAACGAGCGGCCCTCGGCCGCCGCCTTCTGCAGTGCCGCCTCGTGCGCGTCGAACGTGCCGAGGTAGCCGAACGCGTCGCAGAGCCCGTACGACCCTGACGCCTGCACGGCACCGGCCGGGTCGGAGGCCCAGGTGTCGATGGCCGCCGCGAGCAGGTCGCTGTTGCCCGCGTTGGCGAAGTAGAAGGTCAGGCCCGACGCGTCGGGCGCCATGCCGCTGGAGGCCTGGCTGTCGAGGTCCCACTCGACCTGGCCCGAGGTGTCGGTGTTGTTCGGCACGCCGACCTGGTCGACGGTGAAGGGGATCGCCGGCAGCCCGTTGTCGGACTCGAAGGCCCGCAGGTCGCTCGCGGTCGTGCCCGGCGCGCCCCAGCCGAAGGCGGCCAGCGACGTGCCTTGGCCGGTGTCGCCCGCCGGCTGCTCGTAGACGGACCACAGGTCCTTCGGCGACGTGCTCTCGCTCACCGGGAAGTCGCTGTGCGCGAGGGAGGTGTGGGCCACCGAGAGGGTGTCGAGGCCGGCGACGGCGGTCACGGCGGTGGGTACGACAGGCGCGCTGGTGTTCGCGACGAAGCTCGAGAAGACGGTGTGCGCCGGCCCCGTGAACGTCCCGAGGCTGACGGAGAACGTCTTCTCGACCTGCGCGACCGTCCCGCGCGCGACGAGGTAGGTGCCGTCGGCGCCGCGGTACTCGACGTCGAGCCCGTCACGCGTCAGCCACTGCTGTACCGCGTCGGTGGTGGCCTTGTCGGCGCCGAACCGCGAGGCGTACTCCGCCGGGGTGAGCCACTTGTGGAAGTCGGGGCTGCCCTTGACGTACTGGTCGTGCATGAGGCGGCGGAGCCCGGCGGCGTCCCTGCCGGCGATGCTGACGCCGACGTGCCAGGCGGCCGTCGGAGCCGGCGCCCCGGCGGGGTGGCTGAGCCACGCGGGCTTGAGGGTGTCGCGGCTGAGGACCTTGGTCGTCAGCGGCGCGGCCGTCGACGTCAGCGACGCGACGGCGGGAACGGTCAGGACGGTGGCGGCGAGAGCGCAGCCGGCAACCAGAGCTGGGCGGAACCTGGGCAAGGGGGGATCCTTCGCTGGGGTCGAGGTCCCTGGGGAGTTCGACGCCGTACGGCGGAGTCCTCCTTGCTCCGACCGGGTCAGCGGGTGATCTGCAGGATCTCGCGGGTGAAGTCCGGGACCAGCGTCGGCGGCAGGTCGTGGCCCATCCCGGAGAAGCCGACGAAGCGGGCGCCGCGGATCAGCCGCGCCAGGGACATCCCGCCGCTGACGTTGACGAGCGGGTCGTGCAGGCCGTGCATGACGAGGGTCGGGACCTTCACGGACGTCAGCGGCCGGGTCCGGTTGCGCTGCGCGATGCAGGCGCCGAGCTGCCGGACATAGCCGCGCGCGTCGTGGTTGCGGTCGTAGGAGCGCCCGGCCAGGTCGCGCAGGTGCTCCTCGTCGAAGAGCTCGCCGCGCGAGCCGATCGTGCGGAAGGTCTCGACCGCCGCCTCGATGGCCTCGTCGCGCGTCATGCGGCCGCGCTTCTTGAGCAGTCGCGGGGCGATCTTCATCTGCGCCTGGCCGACGGCGCGCGAGCCGGTCGACGTCATGATCAGGGTCTGCGACAGGACCCGCTCGGGATGGGCCAGGACGAACGCCTGCGTGATGAAGCCGCCCATCGACGCACCCACGATGTGCGCCTTCGCGATGCCGAGGCCGTCGAGCAGCCCGAGCAGGTCCTCGGCCATGTCCTCGATGAAGTACGCCGGGCGGGCCCGTCGCAGCAGCACCTGCTGCGGCGACGGCGTCGGGGCGTCGTCGAGGTGCGTCGAGAGACCGACGTCGCGGTTGTCGTAGCGGACGACGAAGCGGCCGGCGTCGGCCAGCGCGGTGCAGAGCGCGTCCGGCCAGGCGATCATCTGCGTGCCGAGGCCCATCACGAGGACCACAGCCGGATCGGTCGGCGACCCGAAGGTCTCGTACGCCAGGAAGATGCCGTTGGTCTCGATCCGGTCGAGGGTGGGTGCAGTCACGCACCCCAGCCTACGAGCGCAGCTGGACCATGAAGTCGGAGAACATCCGGCGGCCCGGCTGCTCCCACATCCGCAGCACCGGTGGCGGCATGTGCGCCTCCATGACGGCGACGGCCTCGGGGGGCATCTGCTCCTGGATGAGGCCGATGACGAGCCACAGCTTGTCCCCGGTGAAGTGACGCATGCCGTGCGCGGGCAGCTCGCCCCACTCGGCGACGTCGATGTGGCGCCCGGCGAGGGGAAGCACCTCGCGCTCCTCGCGGTCGAGGTGCGCCGTCAGCGTCGCCTCCAGCCGGGCGATCAGGGCGACGAGCTCGTCGCGGTCGTGCGCCGCAGCGGTCGCGCGCCAGGCGGCGAGCGCGGCCTCCGCCGCAGCCAGGTCGTCGCTGACGTCCTGGTGCATGTCGGCGATGTCGAGGACGACCTGTGCCTCCTCGGGCGAGCAGCGCTCGACGAGCCGGGGCGTCATGAGAGCGTCCTCGGCCTCGTGGTGGCCGTGCAGCAGCCGCAGGACGTTGTCGAGGTAGGTCCCGACGATCTCGGCACGCACGGTGTCGCCGTCCGCGGCAGTCGCCACGAAGGAGCTCGCGAGCGCGTCGCGGAAGACCTGGTGCAGGCCGATCATGTCGCGGGTGTCCGCCAGGGGCAGGGTGGAGGGCATGTCCCACAGCGTTGCCGGAGTCGCCTCCGTCCGCGGGCTTTCGGCGAAACGTCTCAGTACGTGTAGAGCTGCGCGATGAGCGCCATGTGTGCCTTGTCGGGCGGTGGGCCCATCTGGCTGCGGAAGTCGCCAGGGCCGGCGAGCCAGTAGGCGAACACCTCGGCCCAGTCGCCCGCCGGGCTGGAGTAGTCGGTGCAGCCGTCGCAGCCGTACCAGTTCGTCGTCGGGTTGATGCCGCGCAGCGACAGGTACGCAGCGTGCTTCGCGGCGTTGTTGTGCGTGAAGTCGAGGACGTGCCCGAGCTCGTGCGCGATCGTGTGGGCGAGGACGAGGTCGCTCTCGCTGCTGCGGATCCAGATCGTCACGGTCTTCGTCGCGCCGTCGGTGTAGCCGAGGTAGCCCTTGCGCTCCGGCAGGAACACGATCGTGTAGCCGAGGCGCTGCCAGTCGTAGTGCAGCGAGGCGAGGACCCGCTGGCCGCGCTGCTGGACGGTCTCGGTGCGCACGACCGGCTTCGGTGTGGCCTTGACGGGCACAGGGCGGCGGGTCGCGGGGCGAGGGCGGCTGGCCGGACGCGATGGTGGACGCTTCACGGTCGGCTTTGGCTTGGCCTTGACGGCGACGCGCGGCTTCGTGGCAGCGCGGGGCATCGAGGGCGGCACGCTCGGCGCGACGGGGACGCTGGCCGGGGAGGGGGCGGGCAGCGCCGTGCCGGCCTCGACCGCCGGCGGCGATCCGGAGCCCAGGGCAGCGACGGTCAAGCCCGCGCAGAGCACAGCAAGCCCGGCGTAGGCGACCAACCGGTGTCGAAAGGACATAGCGGGTGTATCGGCAGGAGGATCCCCGGACTTTTCTTCTCTAGGGTGTCGGTGTGGCAGATCTGCACGAGCGTCTCGAGCCCCTGGCCTTCCTCGTCGGCGAGTGGCAGGGCCTGGGGGTGATGGGCTACCCGGGCGTCGAGGAGTCGCGGTACGAGCAGGAGGTCTCCTTCTCCCATGACGGTCGGCCCTTCCTGGCCTACATCTCGAAGACGTGGCTGATCGACGACGACGGCAACCGGGTCCGGCCCTCCGGCTGCGAGACCGGCTTCTGGCGCCCCGGTGCGGCCGAGCGCGACGTCGAGGTGCTGCTGACGCACCCGACGGGCATCGTCGAGATCTCGGTGGGCGAGGTCGTGTTCCACAAGATCGAGCTGGTCAGCGACGTCCTCGCCCGGACCACGACGGCGAAGGAGGTCACGGCGCTCAAGCGGCTCTACGGGCTCGTCGAGGGGGACCTGGCGTACGCCATCGACATGGCGGCGATGGGCAAGCCCGTGCAGGCGCACCTCTCGGCCCGGCTCTCGAAGATCGGGTGAACGGCGCGTAGTCCGAAGTGACCATTGCTTGGGTCGCACAAGTGACCGAACGGACGATGCCGATCTTCACAGACTTCCTAAAGGTTGTCGGGCAGCAAAGGCGCCGACGGGGGACGTCTTTCCCGTCGTCTGGAGCCGTTTGTGTCCGTCGGCCGCCGCCTGCTCACCGTTCCGCTCGCCGCTGCACTCGCCCTCACCGGGCTGAGCCTCTCGGCTGACGCTGCTCCGGCCCTGTCGATCGTCGCTCCCCAGGACCGCTACTTCAGTCCCAACGCCGACGGTTTCGAGGACAGCTACTCCGAGACGGTGGGCTTCTCCGAGCCCTCCGACGTGACGGTCACCGTCAAGAACGGTGCCGGCGCGACGGTCCGCACGTCGACAGGACCGACCGACGCTGACGGCAACTACCCGCTGGTCTGGGACGGCACTGCCACCGACGGCTCTGACGCCGCCGCGGGTGAGTACGCCCTCGTCATCTCCGGGCACGGCCAGGTCAGCGGGTCTGATGCCACGAGCACAGTGCACGTCGGCATCGACCGGACGGCCGTCGGCGTCGCGATCACCTCGCCGGCGTCGGGCAGCACGCTGAGCACGGGCGACAAGGTGCGCGTGACGGTGACCGGTCGGGGTGTGCTCGAGCTGAGCAGCGCAGCCCTCGAGCAGGAGGGCACGGGCACCCAGGCGGGCGTCACGTACGGCTGGACGGACTGGGACACCAAGACCTACGCCGACGTCCCGGCCGAGCCGGGAAACCTGGCCGACGGCACCAACAGCCTCGTCGCTGACGTGACGTTCTACGACCCCTTCTTCGCCACCCACGAGAAGACGTCGGCTGCGCGCAGCTTCACCACCACCTCGGCGGCGACGCTCACGACGACCTCGACCGCTCGCGTCGTGTTCCCGAACTGGGAGACCTTCGGGCCGGGCAGCGGGGACCGGGCCTCGGTGGATCTGCACCTGGGTCGCCCTGCCAGCCTGACCACCGACCTGGTCGACAGCGCGAACGCCGTCGTCCGGACGTTCCGAGACGCCGCGACGACGGCTGCGGGCACGATCACCGACGGCTTCGAGATGCGCACCTCCGAGGACCCCGAGGCGGCGCTGCTGCCGAACGGCACCTACACCTACAGGGCACACGCCGTCTTCGCCGACAGCTCGACCAAGGACGTCACCCTGCAGCTCGGCGTCTCGGACACCGTCCCGGGCATCGCGCTGACCGCACCGGCAGCGGGCTCGACACTGAGCGGCCCGACGCCCGCGACCGTCACGGCGTCCGGCGACGTCCAGCTCACCTACACCCAGGCGACCGCGATGCGCGGCGGCACCTCCTACGGCATCGGCGGCGCGGGTGACTTCGAGCACCCCGCGCCGTCGCTGGACTTCACGCTCGATCCCTCGCCGCTCGACGACGGCCCGGCGACGGTCAACGTCTACGGCTACGTCGTCGACACCCTCGGTGCGACGCACTACCTCAACGCGCCCAGTGTCGCGTTCACCGTCGAGGCCGGCCTCGATGTCACAGGCGACACCACGCCCGTCCAGCTGAAGATCAACGGCGCCATCGGCTCGGTCGACACGCGCTACACCGTCAGCCGGGACGCGACCGTCACGACGCAGGTGCTCGACGGGAGCACTGTCGTGAAGACCCTCGAGAGCGACGCCGCCGTGACCGGTGACGTGCAGCGGACCGTCACGTGGGACGGCAGCAGTACGACGGGCGACGCCGCTCCTGGCACGTACACCCTCAAGGTCACCGCCACCCGCAACGCCGCGACGGCGGAGCTGACCCGCACCATCACGCTGACGCGAAGCACCGCAGGCACCCTGGTCGCCAGCGCAACCGGCCGCGTCTCGGGGACGATCCACCTGCAGTTCCAGCCTGCCGACGGCGTCGATCCCGGCTACTCCGTCAACGTCTACGACGGGAACGGCACCTGGGTTGCCTACCTCCCGCGGCCCTACGACGAGAACTTCCAGCCGACGGGTCTTGCCGAGGGCGACCTCGACACGACGACCCTCGTCAACGGTTCGCACGGGCTGTACGTGAAGGTCGGGGACCTCGAGACGCCGCGGGTCGCGGTCACCGCCGCCAACCCGGTGCACTTCACGCACGTGCCGGAAGCTGCGACCTTCCACCCTGGCGACCCGCTCGACAGCAACTGGCCTGCCAGCGACACGATTTCCGTCGACCAGCCATCACGCGTCACGGAGACCATCACGAACGGCGCAGGCGACGTCATCCGCGTCATGACCTACCTCTCCGACAGTCGCTACGGCTGGGCTTGGCTGCCTTGGAACGGCACTGACGTCGAAGGGCACGAGGTCCCGGACGGCAGCTACAACGTCGCCTTCCACGTGGAAGAGGACTTGGTGCCGTCCCACGATAACGCGGCCGTCACCGTCACGGTCGCCTCGCGCCACCTCGGCACCGTCAGCGTCAACAGCACCGAGGTCACGGTCGGCGAGCACCTGCAACTGACGTTCACCCCCGAGGCGGGCCTTCCGACACCGCAGTCGGTCTCCTTCGGCACCAGCCCGTCCAGCCTGCCCGGTACCGGCGTCAAGCAGACCGACGGCACCTGGACCGCGGACCTGGACACCAGCCAGCTCGTGGACGGGAGCTACTCCTACTTCGCTGCGGTGTCCTACCAGGACGTCGACGGCATCTACCACTACGAGGGCACCCGGCCGGTGACCGTCACGGTCAGCCAGCCCAAGACCGTCACGAAGGTCAGCGGCAACCGCAGCTTCAGCCCCGACGGCGACGGCTACGAGGACTCCTTGCAGCAGACGGTCCGGCTGTCACGAGCAGCCGACCTGACCGTGACGTTCGCGCCCCAGGGTGGCCCCGTGGCGAAGACCGTGCACCTCGCCGACGCGACCGCCGGCGACAACTACCTCTCGTGGGACGGCGCAGGTGCCACGCCCGGCGCCTGGAACATGCACCTGCACGCGGTCGACAGCAGCAACACCGCGCAGGACCTTGATGTCCCGCTGGTCGTCATGGGCGCACCCGGCGCCCTGACCGTCGCGCAGACGAGCCAGAGCGCCCCGTACACCCTGACCTGGACCGCCGCGGCCGGCACCACGACGACCAGCGCTTCGCTCTACCGCGTCAAGCACGGCAGCGGCGATGCCCCGACCTACGTCGGTGAGCTGGCCACGACGGCTACTGCCGGCGTGCTGTCGCTGACGGTCGACCCGGCAGCGGTGCGCGAGTCCGTCAGCTGCGGCAGCGTCTGCGTCTACCGCGACGTCGACCTGCCGAACGGCACGTGGGACTACACGACGACCGTCTCGTGGCAGGACGCTGCCGGTGCCGAGCGCACCGGCTTCGGGAGCTTCCTCACCCCGCCCCTCGGCGTGACGTCGAGCGTGGCGCCGCGGGTGCTCACCCCGGTCGGCAACGGGTTCGTCGGCAGCAACGGTGTCGACGCCGCTTCGACCTACGCCTCGAGCGCCTTGCGCACGTCGCAGCCCACGTCGGCGTCGATCGTGGTCACCGACGCCGACGGGCACCCGGTCACGACCCTCGGACCCGTCGCCGTCACCAAGGACAGCAGCGAGCCGGTCAGCTGGGACGCGGCCGGTCAGCCCGACGGGACCTACACCCTGTCGGTGGTGGCCACCGAGCCGACCAGCGGCAAGACGGGCGTCTCGTCGTCGACGGTCGTCGTCCGTCGTGCCGCCGTCGGCTCCTTCACGGCCCCCGCGGTCGACGAGGTGGTCGCCGGCACGGTGCACGTCGTGTGGCACGCCGCTTCCGGCGTGGACGTGAAGAGGGTCCGCTTCGTCAACGCGGGCGGCTTCCAGGTCGGAGACGATGCCGTGCAGTCCGGGCAGGACTGGGCCACGGACATCCCTGCCGGGGACATCGGTGACGGCAAGGTCAACCTGGATGCCTCCGTCACCTGGCAGGACTCGACCGGCGCGCAGCACGCCTTCCACGACCGGCGCGAGGTCGACGTGCAGCAGGCGCCGCACGTGTCCGGCCTGCCGGGCGGCTCCTGGTTCACGCCGAACGGTGACGGCTACCAGGACTCCTACCGCGCCACCTTCGGCACCAGCGCCCGCGGCCTGCTCGTCACGGCCACCGTCGTCGCGGACGGCGGTGCCGCGGTCCGGACGCTGCTGTCCGACGTGCCGTCCCAGGGTCAGTACGCCGACCAGTGCGACCATCGCGGCACCGACTACCAGTGCGATGTCGTCACGTGGGACGGCAAGGACGACGCGGGCAACCCCGTGGCGGACGGGCTCTACACCCTCAAGGTCGTGGTCGAGAACGTCGCTGGTGACACCGACTCGACCACCACCCCGGTCGGCGTCGAGCGCCGCTCGCCGATGACGTCGTCACTCACAGACGGTGCCCTTGTCGCGGACGCGCTCGACATCACCTACACCCCGACGGCCGGCTTCTCCGGGACGACCGGCGCGGTGCAGGTCGGCGTGAGCGGCGTGCTCTCCGCCGTGACGGCCACGGACCGGGGGGACGGCACGCGCACCGCGCACTTCGACCTGCCGTCGTCGCTGCCGACGGATCTGCCGTTCGCGACCTTGGAGTCCTGGACCGACTCCTACGGCGCCACCCACCAGGTCCTCACCTCGGCTCTTGCGCACCAGGACCGCAGCAGCCTCGACCTGGTCGCCACGATGACCAAGACGAGCGGGTACGACCCGCTGGCGACCAGCTTCGCCCTGACGACCAGCAGCGACGCCGCCGGCCCGGTGACCTGGACGGTCGACCCCGGCGACGGCAGCACACCGTCGTCGGGTGAGCTGACGTCGCCGTACGCCCCCGTCACCGTGCCCCACACCTACCAGCTGCCCGGCAGCTACCCGGCGCTCGTGACGGTGACCTCCAACGGTCAGCGCCGCCACGAGCCCTTCACGGTCACCGTGCACGAGACCCCGCCGGTGCGGCCATCCGTCTCGCTGGCGGTCACGCCGACCAAGGGGATCGCCCCGGTCGACGCCACCGCGACCGTGACCGCCACGACGACCGACGACTCCACGATGACCTACACGGTCGACTGGGGCGACGGGACGACGACCGACCCGGCACCCATCGACGGCACCGACACGGTGTCGCACACCTTCGCGGCACCGGCCACCGACCCGCGCGGCTGGCGCGTGCACCTCACCGTGACGGCCGCGCACCGCACCACCACGACGACGACCTACCAGGACGCATACGTCCTCGTGGGCAAGGACGAACCCCTCGCCGCGGTCGCGCGTGACACGGATGCGCCCGTCGTGGCCGTTGACGGTCAGGCCGTCACCTTCGACGGGTCCGGCTCGACACCGGCCGCCGGGATCGACGGCTACAGCTGGGACTTCGGCGACGGCGCGACCGCCGAGGACCCGGTCACGGCGCACGCCTTCGACAACCCCGGTGTCTACGTCGTGAACCTCACGGTCACCAAGGGCACCGAGACCAAGACCGTCGGCGAGACGGTCAAGGTGCTGGACAAGAACGACACCTCGGTGTCCCAGCTCACCGTCACGGACGCAGGTGGGGGCGGCCTGTCCGGCGCGATCGTCGCCTACCGCTCACCCGACGGCGAGCTCACCCGCGCCACGACGGGCGGCGACGGAATCGCCACCTTGTACGGGCTGCCGGAGGGCCCGACGTCCATGGACGTCTACGCCCCCGACCACACGCCATCGGTCGCGACAGTGACGGTCACCGACAAGGTCGGCAGCGGACGCATCGACCTGCCCCGTGGCCCCCTCGGCGAGGCCACCGTCACGACGACGCGCATCACGCCTGACATCGCCGCCAGCCAGTACGGCGTCGACCTCAACTCCGACGACAACAAGCTGTTCAACGAGTACAGCCTCGAGCTGCACTACTACGGCGTGGACGGCGACCAGGCGCTGCGTGTCCGTGGGGCCTTCACGCCCGACGGGTCCGTGGGCCACAACGTGTTCGAGGACCCGAACGGCAACCCGCCGAACGACTGCATCCAGAAGGACGACCTGGGCAACGAGCACTACATCTGCACCCAGGGCGAGGTGGGCGGAGCCCAGATCCAGGCCGAGGTCCAGCCGACCGGGCCGAACCAGGACCCGACGCTCATCGTCATGGCAGTCAAGGTCAAGGGCGGTCAGCTCAAGGAGTTCTACGGCGTCGACCTCATCGTGAAGAACCTCGCGGCTGCCGGTTCCACGGCCACTCTCGAGGACCTCAAGGCGACGCTCGACTACGACCACAGCGGGCTGTCGCTGGCCACCGTCACCGGCACGCCGCAGCAGGACACGCAGGTGCTCGAGGGCGCCGTGCCCGCCCAGGGGACGACCACCGGCTCGTGGGTCCTCGCCGGCGACAAGGCCGGCAGCTACCCGGTGAAGGTCCTCATCGACGGGCGGCTGATGCCCTTCGACGTGCCGGCGCGGTTCGAGAGCAAGCCGAGCAACGTCACGGTCTACGGCGCCGACGCGCTGAAGCTCGTCGTCCAGGCGCCGGGGCACGTCGACCAGAACCAGCCGGCGCACTACCGGATCGGCTTCGAGAACACGACGAAGGACGCCCCGGTCTACGGCGTCTCGGTCGAGATCCCGCCGTCGGGCGACAAGTACCAGATCCAGCCCGGGCAGAACCCGCTGTACGAGTTCAAGGACCCCATCCAGCCGGGCAAGCGCGCCTTCGCGGACTACTACCTGGTGCCGTCGTTCACGGGTGACCTCAAGCTCGAGGAGTCGGTGGTCACCCACACCAAGGGCGACGCGACGAAGACACCCGTGCTCGAGCTGCTGGACGAGACCACGGACGACAACAAGCAGGTTCACCTGACGGCGACGACCACGTCCGACGGGCGGACCCAGGTCACGTGGGACGCCCTGCCGGGTGCGACCTCGTACCGCCTCTACGCACCTGCCTCGATCGCGGGCGGGTTCGGGGAGGCCGTGGGCACGTACGGCGGAGGTCAGCTGTCCACCGTCATCGACACGCCCGACTCCTTCGTGGACGGGTCGGCGCTGCGCCGCGGCGGCGCGCGCATGGCGGCGCTCGACTCGTCGACCGTCAAGCAGCTCGTGCTCCAGACCGTCGTCAACGGTGCCGCCCAGCTGCGGCACAACATCGCCAGCGCGGTCGCGTCCTACGCCTGCGGGCAGACCCAGACGGTCGCGGGCGTGACCCTCGCCGGCTGTCTCAACAAGCAGGCCGACGGGTCCTTCCTCGCCGACTCGTCTCAGGGCAAGATCACCCTCAACGGCCTCGTGATCGAACCGGTCTCGGGTGACGTGAAGGTCAAGATCTCGTCGGCCACCAACGCGGTCAGCGCCTCCGCCAAGACGGTCAAGGTCGGCCTGGACCTGGGCGCGGCCGGGGTCGTCCCGCTCTACCAGGGGCCGCTGTCGCTCGACCTCACGAAGGACTGGTCGCTGGCGCTCGCCCCGAAGACCCTGCTCGGCCTGCCGGTCAGCGGCTCGGCGTCACTGCACAAGACGACCGACGGCTCTTCCCAGCTGACGGTGAAGGCCGCCGCGCCCGCCCTGCTCGGCGGCGTGTCGGGCGACCTTAAGCTGACGACGTCGACGAGCGGCGGCGTCTCGGTGGACGGCGTCTCGTTCGCGATCGCCAAGGGGAACCTCGGCGGTCTGGCCAGCTACAGCGGATCGCTGGACATGCAGTCCGTGGCTGCCAGCGGCACGACGTGGAAGGTCACCGGCACGGCCGGCGCGGCCACTGCGTCGGGGTCCCTGACCTACGACTCCTCCGGAACCGTGACCGCAGGTTCGCTGCACGCGGGTGCGATCAACGTCGCCGGGCTGCTCACGCTCTCGTCCTTCGACCTCTCGACCAGCGGTGCGGGCAGCTGGAAGGGTTCGATGCAGGGCAGCTCCAACGGCGTGGCCGTCGACGTGTCCGGGACCTACAACGTCGACGACGCGACCAACAAGGTCGCGAGCGCGTCGCTGAAGGCACCGTCGCTGTCGGTGAAGGACCTCTTCGCGCTGAGGAGCTTCTCGCTCGACTACGCCGGCACGGACGCCTCCACCTGGTCAGCCTCCGGCACCGTGGTCGCCGCCGGGGCGACGCCGACGTTCTCCGCAACTCTGGCGAGCGACGCCGACGGCATCGCCTCCGGCCACCTGTCCGTGACGAAGCTGCCCTTCGGCGGCATCGCGACGCTGCAGGACCTCGGACTGGCCTACAACCGCGATGCCCAGTCCTGGTCCGGCCAGGTGACCGTCGACCTTCCCGGGTCGCCCGCAGCCGGCAAGGGCTCCTTCAGCTTCGTCGACGGGGCGCTGCGTGACGTGCACGTCGCCATCCCGGACGCGCGCTTCGGGGGCCTGGTCCACCTGACCGACGCCGCCTTCGACTACAGCGCGGCGACGTCGTCGTACAAGCTCACCACCTCCACCGCCGACGTCGCGAACCTCGTCGGGCTGACCTCGTTCTCCGCCAGTCGCGACGACACCTCCTGGTCGGTGTCGGGAGCCGGCTCGGGCACGTCGGTCTCGGGGTCGGTCGTGTACACCGCCGGCGAGGTGACCTCGGGATCGCTGTCGGTCGACGGCGTGAACCTCGCGGGGCTGCTGCCCCTGGGCCGGCTCGACCTTTCCTTCGGCAACGGCGGGTGGTCGGCGGCCGCGGCGGCCGGCGACAACTCGGTGTCGTTCACGATGTCGGGCGGCAAGGTGACCAAGGGCTCCGTCAAGGTGCCGAAGGCGTCGCTCGCCGGCGTCATCCCCGTCGGCTTCCACATGGACTACGACGGAGATGCCGACACCTGGAGCGCGGGCGGTGACGCCGCACTGCCCGGTGGCAAGACCGGCGCGATGACGGTCGACGTCACGTACACCAAGGGCGTCCTCACGGCCGCCAAGCTCGGCGGCACGATCGGCCTGAAGGGTGGCCTCGAGCTGCAGAACCTCGACGTGTCCTACGCGGCCGACGGGGAGAAGTGGCACGGCGGGCTCGACGTCGTCCTGCCCGGCCCGATGGGCACGACGATCGGCGGGACGCTCGACCTCGCGCACGGTGCCTTCGTCGGCGCCTCCGCAAAGGTCTCGGGAGTCTCGGTGCCGCTGGGCGCCGGCGTGTTCCTCACCGACGCGGACGTGTCCGCGCAGCTCGAGCCGACGATCGTCCTGCAGGGCCGTATCGCGCTGTCCGTCGGTCCGAAGGTCGCCGGCCAGTCGGCTGTCGCCATCGACACCACGGGCTCGATCGAGCTGCGCGACGACGGCTCGGCGGTCTACAAGGTCGACGGCAAGGTGCTGCTCGTCGGCAACGAGCTCGCCAACGCCGGACTCGCCTATGACACCAACGGTGAGACGACGTTCCACGGGGGCTTCGGCTACGGCATCCCCGGCGTCGCGAGGGTCAACGCCGACCTGCGAGGCGGGGTGAACGCCAACGGCTTCAACGTGCTCACCGGGGCGCAGCTCGAGCTCCTCGGTGTCGACCCAGCCTCGCTGCCCTCGGCGTCGGCCGTCGTCAGCACGCGTGGAGTGGCCGCGTGCGCCAAGCTCGCGCCCCAGTTCGACTGGCAGACCGGCTTCGGCTACTCCTGGGGCGACCCGGCTCCGCGGGTCCTCGAGAAGAGCTGCGACATCGGACCGTGGATCGATCCCTCCGCCCCGGCGCTCCGCCGCGGCTCCGCGCGCGCCCACGACGTGGCCGGAAGCACCTTCACCGTGCCCGCCGGGCAGAAGGTCATGGCTCTGGAGTGGGTCGGCGACACGACTCCGCCGGTGGTCACGCTGACGTCCCCCTCGGGTGCGGTGCTCGTGACTCCTGCTGATGCGGCGCAGGACGGCGTACAGCCCGGCGGCACCTGGGTGTCGCTGCGTAACGGCGCGACGCGCTACGTGCTGCTCGACAAGCCGGAGGCCGGCACCTGGACCGTGTCGGTCGCGGGAACGGTGCTCTCGAGCGCTGTCGCCCGGCAGGCGCCCGTCACCACCGTCACGGGCACGCTGACCGGCACCGGGACCTCCCGCACCCTCGGCTACACCGTGACGGGGCCGGGTGCCGTGCGGTTCATCGAGACGCTGCCCACCGGCGGCACCCGCGAGCTCGGTCCCGCCGACGCGACCGGCTCGCTGTCCTTCACCACCGTCCCCGGTGACGGCACGCGCGTGGTCAAGGCCGTGGTCGAGCAGGACGGGTCGCTGGTCCGGGTGATCGACCTGCTGAGCTACGACGTCGCGACCGATGCCGTGACGCCGATCGCGACTCCCACGCCGACTGCTTCCGCCGGTGGCGGGACCGGTGGGGGTACGGGCGGAGGTACGAGTGGTGGTACGAGTGGTGGTACGAGTGGTGGCCCGACTCCGACGGCTACGGCATCGGCGTCCCCCACCGGCACGCCGACGGGGTCGCCGTCCGCGACGCCCTCCGGGTCGCCCAGTGCGTCTCCGACGACCAGCCCGACGACCAGCCCGACACCGTCCGGTGCCACCGACACCGCTGTCCCCCGCGTCGGAGTCGCCGGTCTTCCGGCGATCTCCCTCGGGACGATGACCCTGCGCTACGCGGCGGCTGACAGCGGCAGTGGGGTGGCGTCGTTCGACGTCCGCTACCGGCGGGCCGCGCTGAACGGCGGTTACGGGAGCTTCGGCTACCCAGCAGCCTGGCAGCGCACGTCGCAGTGGTCCGTCAGCTTGGCTCCCACGGCCGGTTCGTCGTACTGCTTCGCCGTCCGCGCCCGCGACAAGGCGGGCAACGTGTCGGGCTGGTCGAAGGAGCAGTGCACGGTCGTGCCGCTCGACGACCGGCACCTGGCCGCCACGAGCGGCTGGAGGAGGGGTACGGGGAGCGCCTTCTACGCCGGCACCGTCACCAGCACGACCAGGACCGGGCAGACCCTGACGCGCGCCGGGCTCCTCACACGATCGGTGTCGCTGGTGGCGATGACCTGCCCGACGTGCGGATCGGTCGGCGTCTACTGGAACGGCACGCTGGTGAAGACGGTGAGCCTCCGCGGGACGACGGCCTACCGGAGGGTCATCGCGGTGGCGGACTTCGGGGCGTTGCGCGTCGGGACGCTCTCGCTCCGCAGCCTGGGACCGGTGGCTGTCGACGGCGTGGTGGTCCGGCGCAGCTGACGGAGGTCGCGTGGATCCACAGATCTGCGGTGGTCGGTCACCGGGGGGCCCGCGGAGCGCGAGCCTTTGCGGATGCGCCGAGCCGGAGGGCACCATGACTGCTGTGACGACCTTGCCGATGGGACGACCGCTGACGCGGGACGACCTCGACGCGATGCCCGATGACGGGCACCGCTACGAGCTCATCGACGGGGTGCTGGTCGTGAGCCCGTCGCCTCGTACGCGCCATCAGGACCTGGTGAAGGGCCTGCACCTCGCGCTGCACGCTGCCTGCCCGCGGGAGCTCAAGCTGATGTTCGCGCCGTTCGACGTGGTGCTGGCCAACGACACGGTCCTCGTACCGGATCTCATCGTGGCTCCGCGTGCGCAGTTCACGGACCGGGAGCTGTCGGGTGCTCCGTCGCTCTGCATCGAGGTGCTGAGCCCGAGCACACGGCGCTTCGACCAGCTCGTGAAACGAGATCGCCTCCAGGCGTCGGGTGTCGGCGCCTACTGGCTGGTGGACCCGGACGAGCCGGCGATCACGGTGCTCGAGCTCGTCGAAGGCGTGCTCGTCGAGCAGCAGCGCGTCAGCGGCGACGAGCGGCTCGAAGTGACCGTGCCGTTCCCCGTGACGCTGGTCCCGAACGACCTGCGGGACGACTGACTCAGCGGTGCCGCGCGCCGAGGGCGAGGGCCGCGGCGTAGGCGTCGACGAGACCCGCGCCGCGGTCGAAGCTCGACCAGCCGCCAGCGGTGTGCTGGTAGCCGCGGCCGTAGCGGTAGGCCGTGGCTTTGAGCACCGCGTCCAGCTGCGCAGGAGTGGCAGACGGGCGGACCTGGAGCAGGATCGCGATGACGGCGGCCACGTGCGGCGCGGCCCACGAGGTGCCTGATCCCGTCCAGTAGGTCGCCAGGTCCGTGGCGCCTGGCCCGTTCTCCGGGTTGCTGCCGACCGCGTCGCAGACCCCGAAGTAGGCGCGGCAGGCCGACGTGATGCCTTCGCCCGGGGCGGACAGGTCCGGCCAGGTCGTCGGGTCGGCCTTGGCCCCGCGGGAGCTGGTTGCGGACAGCTGCCCGTCGCGGGTGAGGTGACCGCCGTCGTCGTAGGACGCGACGCTGAGCACGCCGGCCCGGGTCGTCGCTGACGGGTCGGGGTTGTCGCTGTTCGTGGATCCGTCGCCGCCGGTGTTCCCAGCCGCCCACACCGTCATGACGCCCGCGTCGACGAGGGCCTGCTCCAGGCCGGCGATGACCGCGTCGTTCGCTCCCCACGACATGGACATGACGCGGATCGGCGGGCAGCCGGCGCAGGGGTGCGCGTGGTTCTTGAGGACCCAGGCGAAGGCCGTGCGCAGGCTGACGAGCGCAGTGGTCGCCGAGATCATGACCAGCCGCGCGCCGGGTGCGACGCCACCGACGTGGGTCCCGTCGGGCAGGGTCATCGGGTTGCCGACGGCTACGCCTCCGACGAAGGTGCCGTGGCCGCCCTGGCCCGTGTCGCTCGGAACACCGGGAGGAACGTCCGTCACGCACGACAGGCCGTCGTCCAGCGGACGGTCGACGGCGCAGGGCACGACGGTGAGGTGCCGCTCGACCTTCGTGCCGCCGCCGGGAAGGGCGAAGGCCGGGTGCGTCGGGTCGATGCCGGTGTCGATGACGGCGATGGACGTGCCGCGACCGTCGAGGGGGTTGCCGTGGGCGTCCACGAGCATCTGCCGGGCCAGCGAGGCGCGCGTCTCGACGGTCCCCGCCTCCCCGGGCTGGAACGGCGTCGCGGCGTGCGCCGGCAGGCCGAGGGCGACGACCAGCAGCGCGACGAGGACTCGCTTCACAGCCTTTGCTCCGCACCGACATAGGTCATGTCGCTGCCGTTGAAGACCATCGCGTAGAAGGCCGCCGCGCCGTCGTGCCGTCCCGGCCCGAAGCGGCTGCCGAGCCCGCGCGCGGTGGCGAGAGCGCCGAGAGAGTTGGTCGCCCAGCTCCCGTCGCGGAACGCCGCGCGCAGGAAGCCGACCTTGTCGCAGTACGCGAGTCCGACCGCCTCCGCGTTCGGGTCGCTGAAGCTGAATCCCTTGCCCTTCAACAGCTTCAGGCACGTTCCGGCCTGCGGCGTGAGGTAGCGCGCCGGTGCCGCCAGGTCGATGACCGGCTCCCAACCGGCCCCCACAGCACCGGTGAGGACCTTCGGCTGGATGTCCCCGCCGGTCAGCAGTGCCTGCCAGCCGGCGCTGCTCGAGCCGAGGTAGCGCGGGTAGTAGCTCTGGCTGGTCGCCTCGTTGGCGTAGAGCAGCGTGAGGGCGCCGCCCTGGTCGACGAAGACGACGTGCGTGACGCCGTCGCTGCGCATCCGCAGCACCGACGCCTGGACGGCCGCGGCAGACGCACCGGTGTCGGCGGTGCTCTGCGGCACGGTGATGAAGATCGTGCTGCTGCTGACGAGGGTCGTGCCGAGCCGCCTCAGACCGGGGACGATGACGTCGGTGACCGTGCGGTGCACCTCGGGCAGGTCGTAGCCGATGAGCCCGACCTTCGCCGGCGTCGTGCCCTTGCCGGCGGTCGCCGCGTTCCAGGGGTCGAGCCAGTGCTGGCTCTGCGCGGCCGAGAGCATCGCGGTCGCCATGCGGCTGATGCTCATCCCGGTGACGTCGACGTGCTGGGTCCGGGCCGTGCCGTCGTCGTCGAGGCTCGCGATGTGGGCGGTGACGGCGATGACGCCCTTCTGCGTCAGGCACGGCTTCATGGCCCAGTCGACCGGACCGTTGCCCTCCAGCACGGCGAGGACGTGGTGGTCCTGCGTGTAGAAGGTGCACTCCGTCTGCGCCTGGCTCGACGTCGTCGCCGTCGACTGCGCGTCGCGCTGGTAGAAGAGCGGCACGACCTTGCGGCCGAGCAGGCCGCCGCGCGCGTTGAGGTCGGCGATGACCGCCTCGGCCTCGCCCTTCTCGTCGCCCGTCGTGATGCCCTTGCCGCCGAAGGCGGCGTTCGCCGCGCCGGCGTTCACGGCGTAGCTGACGCCGATCGTCACGGTCGTCGCGGTGACGGCACCACGCGCCGCTGTTGCGGGGACGGGTGCGCCTGCCCCGCCGGCGGCGGGCGCGCTGCCGGAGGAGGCGGGGACCAGTCCTGGCGTACGCCCCGTGCCGGCCGAGCCGGAAGAGCCCTGGGTCCCCTGCGGCTGCGCCTGCGTACCGGCGGGCGCGAGTCCATCGGCGCTCGCGACGGCGGCCGGCTGCTGGGCCGTCGGGACCGTCGTGCCGCAGGCCGCGGCCGCCAGGACGCTCAGGAGGAGGACTGCCCGCATCTGATCATGGTCCTGGTCGGAGGGGCCGCCTCGCTTGGTCGAAGCGCGACAAACCGGGCGAGCTGCTTGGTGGGAGGCGCCAAGTGTCAGAAGGCGTCGGTCATCGCCGTCGCGGAGCCCGCCTCGTTGAGGTGCTCGTCGATGCCGAAGCTGTCCTCGATCGTGCGGAGCAGCGAGTAGTGGTCGTACCCCGTCGTCACGACGGCGCCCTGCTTCAGTCGAGGGCTGATGAGGATCGCACCCGTGCGGCCGCCGAGGCCGTGGCCGGCGCAGGTGCTGCAGAGGTAGTCGGTGGGGCTGGCGGCGACGGCGGCGGGCGTCGGGGTGAAGCCCTCGTCGAAGTTGATGACCAGCAGGCCGTTGTGCTTCGCGAGGTAGGAGAGCAGCGCCGGCAGGTTCTTCTTGAGGAAGAGGTCGACCGTGGTGAGGCCACCGACCTTCTGCCCGGCGCACGGGTCGTCGTGCCCGTCGTTGCACGTGTCCGGGGTGATGAAGCTGAAGGCGGGGAGCTGGTTCCTCGACAGGTCCTTCGCCAGGTCGGGAAACGGCCGCTGGTGCTTGACGCACCGGGCCTGGTCGCCGATGACGTCGGGGAAGTAGAGGAAGGGGTTGTGCCGGTCGGCGTAGTTCTTCGCTCCCGTCGTGCTGTTGCCCTGGTAGGGGTCTGGGCTCGGGTCGCCCGGCGTGTAGGGCGCGTGGAAGCAGGGCGTCGGGGTGCCGTCCTGGTAGGAGCGCCAGGACAGCTTGGCGTCCTCGAGCTGGTCGGCGAGGTTGCGCCCA
>Ga0070658_10000807_pt1 | contig 26817 bp, 26 predicted proteins | sample KBSC13metaG_FD_64664 | JGI IMG/M metagenome (GOLD analysis project Ga0070658, IMG submission 64664) | Corn rhizosphere microbial communities from Kellogg Biological Station, Michigan, USA - KBS C1-3 metaG | ecosystem: Host-associated > Plants > Roots > Rhizosphere > Soil ... | reverse complement strand
CCGCTCCAAGCCGGATGCGTTGCCGCGAGCGCGTTCTCGCCTTCCCGTGCACGTGCGACCACGCGCCGTGATCGGTCGACGGCATCGGCCCAACGTTGCCGAAGTTCGGCCCCGGTTTCGGTAGCGAAGTTTTCCCATTCGGCGGCCCATGGCATGTCGGCCCACGGCGGCTGTGTGCCGCCTTCGGCGACGACGTCGCAGAACCAGTTGTCCTCGACCCGCGCGAGATGCTTCAGCAGGCCGCCGAGCGTGATCACCGTCGGCGCCAACCGCGACTGCAGTTGCTCATCGGTCAGCCCCCGGCATTTCCACTCCAGCGTTGCACGCTGATAGTCGAGGAATCCCAGCAGCGTTTCGATCTCGTCTCCGCCCAGCGGTGGGTTCGGCCGGCCGAACTCGTCCAGCTCAACATCGCTCATCCGCGAACGATAGTCGCTTGCCGTCGGCTGGGGGCACGGCGCAGGGGCTTAGCGCACCAGCGGGCTGCTGTCGGACGGCCGAGCCCGGCGCCCGGTGGCGGCCGAGCCGAGTACGGCCGCGTTGGGGAAGTTTATCGGGCCGTCGACCGTGTCGAGCGTGGTGAACATGAGCGTAATTGCGGTGACCTCACCGTCGTACTGGCCGCCGAGACCTCCCGAGCGAAACGTGATGTAGTCGCCCACGACGAATGGGCGCGAGATCAACAACACCACGCCGGCGAACGCATTGCCTAGCGATTGCTGGGCTGCGAGACCGATGACGACGCTTCCGATCGCTCCTGACAGCAGCACGCTCTCGACCCGCACCGCCAATAAGCCGAGCAACACGATCAGCACGATGAGATAGCCGACGATTTGGATCACGACGCGCAGGGAGTTCGCCGCCGACGGGCTCCCGCGCATGCGAGCGATCCGCGCAATCTCGTTCGCGATGAGCCGGACGGTAGTGGCACCCGCGAGAACGCAGATCACGATGGCGATCCAGCTACCGGCGCGATGCGATTCGTATGGCACTGATTGATGATTGACGCTATGGCGGGCGTGCACCCCGCCGAGGCTCGCGGTTGCGACGGCAGCGGCGATGAAGATCACCGCAGCGATCATCGCCCGACGAAACTTCGGACGCACGATGAGCTCGCGGGCGTCGAGCGCGACCACCGCTGCAGCGGGGCGCAGCGACGATACGGCCCCGACCGGTTTGCGGTGCCATTGCACGGTGCGCGTCCTCCCTGCCGAACATCAGAGACGTCAAAGCCCAACATCGAAGCCCAACATCAAACTAGCGGCTCCCCGCGCCAGGATCGGTCAGGCAGCCCGCCGCGGCGGGCTGCCCGTCGTCCGGCCCGGAAGATAGCCTCAGGGTCATGGAACAGCACATGGGTGAGTCAACAGCAGCGCGGGGTGCGGCTTTCGAGACGACGGCGATCCACGCGGGTCAAGCTTCGGATCCGCGCACCGGCGCGGTGGTGCCGCCGATCTACCAGGTCTCGACCTTCCACCAGGATGCCGTGGGCAACCCCCGCGACGGTTGGGAATACAGCCGGTCGGGCAATCCCACGCGGGCCGCGCTCGAAGAATGTCTCGCTTCGTTGGAGCAAGGCGCTCGCGGCCTGGCGTTCGCGAGCGGCCTTGCTGCCGAAGACTGCGTGGTGCGAACCGTGTGCGCGCCCGGTGATCACATTCTGTTTCCGAATGACGCTTACGGCGGCACATTTCGCTTGATGGCCAATGTGTTCGGGCGCTGGGGAGTCGACTACACCGCCACCGCGCTCGACGATCTCGATGCGGTGCGTGCGGCGATGCGGCCGAACACCAAGCTGGTGTGGTGCGAGACGCCGAGCAATCCGTTGCTGGGTGTGGCGGACATCGCTGCGCTTGCGGTGATCGCGCACGATGCGGGTGCGCTGCTGACGGTCGACAACACGTTCGCGTCGCCGTATTTGCAGCAGCCGCTTCGCCATGGCGCCGACGTCGTCGTGCATTCGACCACCAAATATCTCGGCGGGCATTCCGACGTCGTCGGTGGTGCTGTGGTTGCCGCCGATGCCGATCTGGGCGATCGCATCGCCTATAACCAGAATGCGGTCGGTTCGATCGCCGGGCCGTTCGACTCGTGGCTCGTACTACGTGGCGCGAAAACCCTTGCCGTGCGCATGGATCGCCATTGCGCGAACGGCCAGCAAGTGGCCGAATATCTCAGCTCGCATCCACGGGTCACCACAGTGCGTTACCCCGGCTTGGCGTCGCACGCAGGGCATGAGATTGCGGCGAAGCAGATGCGCGCATTCGGCGGCATGCTGTCGTTTCAGGTTGAGGGCGGCGAGTCGGCAGCGATCGATGTCTGCAACCGAGCGCAGCTGTTCACCCTTGCCGAATCGCTCGGCGGCGTCGAGTCGCTCATCGAGCATCCGGGGCGCATGACCCATGTGAGCACGGCGGGCAGCGTTCTCGAAGTGCCGGCCGACCTCGTGCGGTTGTCGGTAGGTATCGAACACATTGACGACCTGCTCGCCGATCTGGAGCAAGCCCTCAAATAGCGCCGACTACAAAACCTGCCCGGACGACGAAATACGCGCAGGCGAGCGATTCACCATACGCTGCAGGCTTTTTGCGTTGCGGATCGCTGCCGCGCCCGGGTCATTATTGAAGTAGAAAAAGACGTCGTCGGCGTTGCTCCAGCAGGCTTCGACGCGCTGCTGCCATTGCCTGAGGCGGGTGCTCGTGTAGTCAGGTGGGAACGCTTCGCGGCCTTGATGCAGCCGCACATAGCCCCAGTTGGTGGTCTGCCATGTCGGCGCCACGGGTTTGCCGAGCCGGTCTGACCACGTCAACGCTGCGCCATATTTTTCCAGTATCCGGCGGGTTTCGGTGCTCCACCAGCTGTCGTGCCGCGGCTCGACGGCGACCCGGATCGACGCCGGAAATCGCGAAAGGCAGCTGTCGAGCCGCTCGACGTCCGCTTTCATGGTGGGTGGGAGCTGCACGAGTACCGGGCCGAGTCGGTCGCCCAACCCCGTGCACGCGTCGAGCAGGCGCTGCACCGGTTCGGCGGGGTCTTTCAATCTTTTCACGTGGGTGAGAAACCTGCTGGCCTTCACGGCCATCGTGAATCCGTCGGGCAGCGCAGCTGCCCATTTCTCGAAGGTTTCGCGAGAAGGCAGCCGGTAGAACGCGTTGTCGCACTCGACGGTGTCGAACGTTTCGGCATACGCCGTCAACCATTTCGTCTTCGCTAACTCGGGTGGGTAGAACGCAGTGCGCCAGTCGTCGTATTGCCAACCGCAGGTGCCCACTCTGATGGCCATCGCCGACCTCACGGAGCGTCTGGGCGCACGCGATCCTCAACTGCCATACCTTGCAATTGTCCCGTCTCGGTATGCACAAACTCGCCGGCGGTAGCCGGGACGTCGGTCTCGAGCGGGTTGTCGCCGGCCTCCTGCGGCGCAACCGCGATGTCGGGCGTGCGGGCGGCAAGCAGCGCTGCACCGGCGAGCACCCCGCCCGTGACCCAGAACGCGGTACTGAACGACGCAGCGTCGGCAACCCAACCGGCCACTACTGGGCCGCTCACCGCGCCCGTGTCGCCCGCCATCTGGAATCCGGCCACGACCGTGCCGCTGCGCTTGCCCGCGACGTCACCGACCACGGCCGCAGGTGCCACGTCGAGTAAGCCGGAACCGATGCCGAATACCAGCATTGCCAACACGTATGCGATCAGGTCGGGCGCGGTCGCAAGGATCACCATGGCCGCAGCCGAAAGTGCGCAGCCCACGACGATCACCGGACGACGCCCGCGGCTGTCGACCAGCTTCCCTGCCGGTACGAGCGTTGCTGCGTTTGTCGCCGCCACCAAAGTGAAGCCGAGGCCGACCCAGCCGGTGCCGCGATGCAACGATTGCAAGACGAACAGCGGCACCAACGTGTTGCGCACGCCCATCGCGGCCCACGAGTCGGCCAGGTTGGCGAGCAACGCCGTTCGGTAGGCAGGTTCGCGCAGGGCCGTTGAAAGTGCGGTGGCTTTGGTCTTTTCGGCGTCCGACCTGTTGATTTTCGGTGCCAGCGGTGTGTGGCGCAGCCCGTACAGAGCGACCGACCCTGCGACGAGAAGCGTTGCGGCGTAAACGAAGAACGGTGCGCGGATCGACCATGCGGCGAGTGGGCCACCGATCGCCGGGCCCGAGATGCCGCCGAGCAGGAAGCCGCCCTGGAACAAGCCCACGCTGCGGCCGCGCTGTGACGCCGAGACGACCCGCAGCAATAATCCCATGGCGCTGATCGAGAACATTGCTGAGCCGATACCGCCGGCGCCGCGCAACACCAAGAGTTGCAGGTAGCTGTGGGCGAATCCCGACAGTGCCGAACTCACGGCAACGATGATGATCCCGGTGGCGAGTACGACTCGCTCGCCAATGGCGTCGACCACATGCCCGACGCCCATGGCCGAAGCGAGGCGCATCAGTGCGAAAGCGGAAAGCACTGCACCGACTGCGGTTTTGCCGACCCCGAAGTCGTGGGCGAAAACCGGAATCGCGGGTGCCACGATGCCGAACCCGACGGCCACGCTGAACGCGACCGCGGCGAGCACCGCAACTTCGCGCGGGAGATCGCCGAAGACCCGGCCAACCAGCCGGTTGGCGACGCTTTTCACCCGCTCACGCTACCGGGTGTGCTCACCTGCAGGGTGGGGTTATGCCGACCGCCGACCGTGCCGGGCCCGCAGGTAGTCGCTTACCACGTAGTCGCCAAGATTGTCATTGGACGGCGAGAAAACTCGCCCGCCGTTACGTTTTGCCAGCAGTTCGACGAAATCGACGAGGCCTTGGTCGTCGGCGAGCATGAACACGTTGAGCGTTGCCCCGCGACGGGTCATCTTGTCGGTCTCGGCCAACGTCAGCGTGAGCGTTTCGCGCGACGGCGGCCAGTCGAAGGCGTAGTCGCCGTTCGGCAGCAGGTGCGCGGTCGGCTCACCGTCGGTGACGACGAGCACGACCGGCTCGTGCTCGGGGTGGCGGTCGAGAAAGCGGCCGGCGATCAGCAGCGCGTGTTGCAGGTTGGTGCCCTGCACCATCTCGGCGTCGAGACCTGCCAGCTCGGTGGGTTGCAAAACCCTTGCGTAGTTAGAGAAACCGATGACCTGCAGCGCGTCTTGGGGAAACTTCGTGGTCACCAGCGAGTGCAGCGCAAGGGCAGTCGACTTCGCGACGCCCCATGTGCCGCGAAGCGTCATCGACCAAGAGAGGTCGACCAGCAGGCACACCGCTGCCGACGTGCGTCTTTCGGTCTCGACTACCTCGAAATCGTCGACGTGAAGCCGCACCCCGTTGGGCATCGCGCCGCCGCGAAGGATCGCGTTCTGCACCGTTCGCACGACGTCGAGCGGCTGCTCGTCGCCGAATTGCCAAGCACGTGACGCACCGGTCAGTTCGCCGGCCGACCCGGCGTCGGGCATGTCGTGATCGCCGCGTGTCGCCGATGACAACGATGCGAACACCCGGCGCAGTGCTGTTGCGCCGAGCCGCCGGACCGCTTTTGGCGTGAGCTCGAGGCGGCCACCCTCGCGCCGCAGGTAGCCCTGGCGCTCGAGTTCGCGTTCGATCTCGCGCAGCTGCCGAAGATCGTCGACCGCCGAACGGCCCAGTGCTCGGCGAACTGCGTCTTCGTCGATGTCGTCGAGGTTGGCCCCGGCGTATTCCTGGCCGAGCGTCGATTCGAGTTCTTCGAGGTCGGCCAACTCTTCGAGCGCGGTGGTGGCGTCTGACATCCCGAGCGGCTGGTCGCCGCGCATGCGCGTGCGCCCGTTCCAATCGAGGTCGGGACGCCGTTGCCGCAGTGCGTCGTTCAGGCGCGACATCTCAGATGCCAAGCCCATGTCTTCCATCGCTTGTGCCATCAACGCGGCGAGTTCATCACGTTGTTCTGGTGTCATCGACGCGAGCATGCGCTGCATCGCCGCAGCGCGGCGCGCGAGCGAATCGACCAACTCTTCGAGATTTGCCGGATTGTCGGGAAAGAACTGCCCGTGCTTGGCCATGAAGTCGTCGAACTGTTCTTGGCTGTGTTCGCCACGCGCATCGGCAGCGAGCATTTCGTTGAGGTCGGCCAGCATGTCTTTGACGGCCTGCATCGACTCGGCGGCTTCGGGCGAGCCTGACTGCATTTGCTGCATCGCTTGCTTCATGCCGCGGAACTGGCTGTCGAGAACTTCTTGCCGTAGTAGGTCTTTCAGCTGCTCGTAGGTTTGCCGTGCTTCGGGTGAACGCCACTCATATTCGGCCAATGCCCTGATCGCCCGTGCAGGGTCTGACGGCAAAGTGTCGAGTTCGGTTTCGCGAAGCCGCGCGTCGTCGCTGGGGTCGGGAAACAGCGCCGCCCGCTCCTGGCCTACTGCCTTGTCGAGCAATGCGCGGGCTTCTTCGAGCGTGCCGTCGAGGCGGCCGCGTTCACGCAGTTGGCGTCGTTGTTCGCGCACCCGGTGTAACAACTCGTCGAGCCCGCGAAGACCCGGTGAACCGTTACGCAGTAAGTCGCGCAGCGCATCGGAGGTGTTTGCGCCGTCCAGTACTGCGTCGCCGAGATCGTCGAGCGCGGCGGCAATGTCGTACGGCGGCGCGAGTGGGTCAGGCCCTTCGTGCCAGGGGCCGTAGCGGTACGCCGGTTGGGTCAATTCGTCAGCCGCCGTAGACAGTTCGGCCGGGCACTTCGTCCTTGCTGAGCCGGCGAGTGAGATAGAGCCCTTCAAGTGCGAACTCGATCGCAGCTGCGGCTTGACCGGGGTTCTCGCCGCCGTCGGCGTCGAGCCGCTCGACAACCTTTGCGAGTCCTGGCGTCGGCCCGAGTCGTTTCAGCAATTCGGCGGCAGGAACGAGATCGCCGGTCTCGACCGTGGCGCCTTCTTCGAACCGGGCCAGCACGCCAGAAAGGTCGGTGGTGCCGAGCTTCGCCCGGAATGTCTCGGCGACCGCTCGCCGCAGCAAATGCACGAGCACGTCGCGTTCGCGACCCTCTTCGCTCACCTCGAATTCGACCTTGCCCTGCAACGAATCGACGATCGGCGGAAGGTCGCACACGCGGGCCACCGGATCAGCCTCTCCAGTGAGCGCCGCACGCCGAAGGGCCGATGCCGCAATGGTTTCTGCGCCCGCGATGGCGAACCGGGCCGAGATGCCCGACCGCTGGTCGACCGCCGTCGACTCGCGCACCAACCTGGTGAATCGAGCGACCACCTCGAACAGATGCACAGGCACGGTGGCTGCGAGTTCGGCCTCCTGCGTGATCAGGCCGACCTCGTCGCTGAGCCGCAACGGGTAGTGCGTGCGCACCTCGGCACCGAATCGGTCTTTCAGTGGCGTGATGATGCGCCCGCGGTTGGTGTAATCCTCGGGGTTTGCACTTGCCACAAGCAGGACGTCGAGGGGCAGCCGCAACGCATAGCCGCGAATCTGGACGTCACGTTCTTCGAGCACGTTCAGCAACGCGACCTGGATCCGTTCGGCGAGGTCGGGAAGTTCGTTCACCGAGAAGATGCCGCGGTTGAAACGCGGCACCAAGCCGTAGTGCACGGTTTCGGGGTCGCCCAGCGTGCGGCCTTCGGCCACCTTGATCGGGTCGACGTCACCGATCAGGTCGCCCACGCTCGTGTCGGGAGTGGCCAGCTTCTCGCCGTAGCGCGAATCGCGATGCAGCCACCCGACCGGCAGGTCGTCGCCGAGTTCGCCCGCGAGCCGACGGCACCGCGCGCAGACCGGTGCGTACGGATGGTCGTTGATCTCACAGCCGTCGACCACGGGGGTCCACTCATCGAGCAAGCCGGCGATCGTTCTGATCAAGCGGGTCTTGCCTTGGCCGCGCTCGCCGAGCAGGACGAAGTCATGGCCGGCCAGCAGCGCGCGCTCGACTTGCGGCAACACGGTTTCGTCGAAGCCGACGATCCCGGGGAAGCGTGGTTCGCCGGCGCGCAGCCGAGCGAGCAGGTTGTCGCGAACTTCGGTCTTGACCGGTTTTAGTTCGTGACCCGACGCACGCAGGGCGCCGAGGGTAGCGATCGATGGGGCAGCGTGGGGATTCTCAGCAGTCTGGGGCACGCATTCGACCTTACGTCGCGTCGGCCCTTTAGGCGCGGGGCTTATCGGCGGCGCGGAGGTTTCGTCGTCCGGGCCAGGCAGTACACCGACGGCGGCATGACAGGGCGGGTGTTGGCCTGGGAAACTGTCGACGTGCCACGCTTCGGGGACGGTCTTGCCGTCGACGCCGACCTCGTCCGCGCCGCTGAGACGGCCGCGGTCGCTGCGCGTACGCCGCTCGGCGGGCTCAACCCAGATCTTGCGTGCGTATTCGTCTGCGGTGACGATCCAGAACAGATCGGTGCGGCGTTGGCCAGGGCCGCAAGCGTCCTTCGCGCTCGCACGGTCATCGGCTGCAGCGCGGCGGGAGTGATCGGCGGTTCGCAAGGCGTGGAGGCGATCAGCTCGGTCAGCGTGTGGGCGGCGGTTCTGCCGGGCGTGCGTATCCGCGCCTTCCATCTCGAAGTGATCAGAACACCGCAGGGCATGGCCGTACTCGGGCTGCCCGAAGGCGAAGACGCCGACGAGGTTGCGGTGGTACTGGCCGACCCGTTTTCCTTCCCGGCTGACGGTTTCGTCGAGCAGGCCAACGATGCACTCGAGCTGCCGCTCGTGGGTGGCATGGCCACCGGCACTCGCGGGCCTGGTTCCACCAGGCTGCTGCTCGACCACCGCGTGGTCGACCGTGGCGCGGTTGGCGTCGTGCTCGGCGGCCCGGTCGGCGCGCAGGCGATGGTCAGCCAGGGCTGCCGGCCGGTCGGTCCGCCGATGACCGTGACCGGCTCCGAAGGCAATTTGTTGCTATCCCTGGCCGGAATGCCCGCGATCCAGAAGCTCGAACACGTCATGAGTTCCATGTCGGTCGAAGATCAGGCGCTGGCGAGTGGGGGCTTGCACATCGGAGTCGCGATCGACGAATACGTCGAAGAGCACGAACGCGGCGACTTCCTCGTGCGTGGCATTCTCGGTCTCGACCGGCCACGTAACGCGATCGTCATCGGCGATGTCGTTCCCGTCGGGCGTACCGTTCGCCTGCAGGTGCGCGATGCAGCTTCAGCGGACGACGATCTGCGGGCGATGCTTGTTTCGTTGAAGCGTGAATTCGGCGCCGTTGAAGGCGCTTTGTTGTTCTCGTGCAACGGCCGCGGGACGAATTTGTTCACTTCCGCCGATCACGACGTGCTCGCCATGCGGCAGGGGTTGTCGACGTCCGGGGTGGCCGGATTCTTCGCCGCGGGCGAGATCGGACCGGTCGGGGGACGCAATCACCTGCACGGACTCTCGGCGGCCGTGTTGGTGTTTGGTTCGCAACGCGTGCCGTTGGCGACGCGGGGCGCGTAACCGGCTCGCGTCGATGGTACGAAGGTGTCCATGACGGCGAACGACGACCCACAACCCGCTGACCCGGTCGAGGTGCTGCGCCGGATCGCGTTCCTGCTCGAACGGGCTCATGAACCGACGTATCGGGTACGCGCTTTTCGCAGTGCTGCCGCAACAATTGCTGCGTTGCCGCCGGCCGAACTCGAAGCGCGGGTGATGCGTGGAACGCTTACAGACCTTGCGGGCATCGGCAAAGTCACAGCGGCGGTCGTGAGCGAGGCGGTGCGCGGCGAGCCGTCGAGCTACTTGTCGAAGCTCGGCGAAGTGGCCGAAATCCCTGTAGCGGCAGGGGGAGAGGCGTTACGGGGCGCGCTGCGAGGCGATCTGCACACGCATTCGGATTGGAGTGATGGCGGCAGCCCGATCGATGAAATGGCCGATGCTGCAAGGCAGCTTACGAGTGGGGCGCACGACTACATAGCACTGACCGATCATTCTCCGCGATTGACGGTGGCACGCGGTCTGAGCGCGGATCGGTTACGTGACCAACTCCGTATCGTGGCCGGATTGAACGAAACGCTTGCACCTTTTCGAATTCTCACGGGTATCGAGTGCGACATTCTCGACGACGGCTCTCTCGACCAGTCGTCCGAGTTGCTCGCCCAGCTCGATGTCGTGGTGGCCAGCGTGCACTCGAAGCTGGCGATGCCGGCGGCTGCGATGACGCAACGCATGGTGAATGCCGTACGCAATCCGCATGTCGACGTGCTCGGCCATTGCACCGGACGGTTGTTGCATGGCCGTGACGGCGGAAAGGCGCGCAACGAGTCGTCGTTCGATGCAGAGACAGTTTTCCTTGCTTGTAACGAAAACGGCGTTGCCGTTGAGATAAACAGCCGGCCCGAGCGGCTCGACCCGCCGCGACGCCTGTTGCAGCTGGCCGTGGAACTCGATTGCTTGTTCTCGATCGATACTGACGCGCATGCGCCGGGTCAACTCGACTGGCAGGCTTTCGGATGTGCGCGCGCCGAAGAATGCGGCGTGCGCGTCGAATCAGTGGTCAACGCGCGCGACGTCGAGGCGTTGCTCGCCTGGACGTCGCGCGCATCGTAAACCGTGACAGTGCTGTGCTTGCGTGACGTTGTGGTTATTCGAAGACCGCCGTCAGCGTCGCTTCGCTGTCGCCTGCCTCGGCTGCCGGCGTGCCGCGCCCGCCAAGGCCCGACCGGGTCGACAACCGCTTTTCGGGGATCAGGAAGGCGAGTGCCAATCCGATGAGCACGAGCGGGATCGACCACAAGAACGTGCTGTTCACCGCATGCACGTAGGCGTTGTCGAAAATCGTATTCAGCGGATCAGGCAGCTTTGGCTTGCCACCGCCCTGCCCTTGGGCGAGCGCCCCCATCAGGGTCAGTCGGTCGTGCCCGGTGCTGTGCGAGGTTACGTAGCCGGTGAGCATGTTGGTGACCATCGCGCCGAACACTGCAACACCGATCGCTGAGCCCATGCTGCGGAAGAACGTGTTCGACGAGGTGCCGACACCGAGGTCGGAGTAGGGGAGTGCATTCTGGATCGCCAGCACCAGAACCTGCATGATGCAGCCCATTCCGAGGCCGACGACGAGCATCGCGCCGGCGAGCGGCAGGTATGCGGTGTGCGCTTTTACCAAGCCCATCAAGAAGAATCCGATGGCCACGAGCACCAGGCCAATGATGGGGAACATCTTGTAGCGGCCGATTTTCGTGATGATGCGACCGCTGCCGATCGACGACGTGAGCACGCCCACCATGAGCGGCAGCAGTTCAAGGCCTGACATCGTCGGTGATGCGCCGCGAACTTCCTGCATGTACAGCGGCAGGTAGACGATCGCACCGAACATGGTGAAACCGAGAATGAATCCGACGGCGTTGGCGACGGTGAACACCCGGTTGCGGAAGAGCCGCATCGGCAGGATCGGCTCGGGTGCCCGCATTTCCCACCAGACGAAAGCAATACCTAGGATGGCGCCGATCGCGAACAGCCCGATGATTTGCGGTGAACCCCATGCGTAGCCGCTGTGGTGAGCCTTACCGCCGAGTGACAGGGCAAGAAGAAGCGCGGACGTCGCAGCAACCAGGATTCCGGCGCCCGTGTAGTCGACCTTGTGGTCGCGCTTGTGGAACGGGATGTCGAGCACGATGCTCGTGACAACCAGCGCGATCGCGCCGATCGGCAGGTTGATGTAGAAGACCCAGCGCCAGCTGAGTTGTTCGGTGAACACGCCGCCGAGCAGTGGGCCGACAACGCTGGCCAGGCCGAAGACGGCACCGAAATATCCTTGGTAGCGACCGCGCTCGCGGGGCGGGATGACGTCGCCGACGATCGCCATTGCCAGCGTCATCAAGCCACCCGCGCCGATACCTTGCAGCGCACGCGTTGCGATCAGCTCGCCCATGTTCTGGCTGGCTCCGGCCAGAGCCGAGCCGATCAAGAACACGACGATGGCGAACTGGAACACGATCTTCCGGCCGAGCAGGTCGGAAATCTTGCCGTACAGCGGGGTCGACGCCGTCGAGGTCAAAAGGTAGGCGGTGACCACCCACGCAAGGTGCTCCTGGCCGCCGAGGTCTGAGGTAATACGAGGTAGTGCGGTCGACACGATCGTCTGGTCGAGGGCGGCTAGCAGCATGCCGAGCATGAGCCCCGACAGCACGACTTGGATCTGCCGGTGTGACATGTGCACCGGTTCGGGGGGAGCCGAGCCGTCGGCCACGGCGGCAGGCGGATTACTACTCATCAGGCGATCTCCTCAACAGCGTCGGGCTTGCGTGTGTCGTTACCGCCAGCCGCTAAATCATCAGCCAATCGGGCAAGCAATGTCGTGAGCATTTCGACGTCCTGCTCGGGCCAGCGCATCGTTGCGCGACCCAGGACACGTTCGAGTTCGTTGGCGACGGACTCGATTTCGGCGCGCCCGCTGCCGCTGATCTGCAGCAACCTGGCCCGCTTGTCATCGGGGTCGTCGAGTGACTGGGTGAAGCCGCCGTCGCACAGCGCGCGCACTTGCCGGCTCACGGTCGACGGGTCGAGTTCGACTGCCGCCGCGAGATCGGAAAGACGCATCGGCCCGTGCTCGATCAACTGGCTCAGCAAGACGAGACCGGACTTGTCGCAGCTGCTGTGCACGCGGACACTGCGCAACCGATGGGCCCGGCGGACGACGTTGTACAGCGCCTCGACGAGCGAAGGTGGCTTCTGATCAGTTGCTTGCACCATACAACTATCGGCAGGTCGGCCGGAAAACTCAAATTGATTCAGTCGGCGGAGCCGAGTCCGGCCTTCCTGGCGCGCAGGATCGCCTCCGCGCGGTCGCTCACCTGCAACTTGGTGAAGACGTTCGAGACATGGTTGCGCACCGTCTTCGGCGAGACGACGAGTTTGCGCGCAATCTCGGTGTTCGACAGGCCGCGAGCGACCAGTTCGAGCACTTCTCGCTCACGGTCCGACAACTCGGGGAACAGCCGCGGGTCGCGCGCGGATAGCGGCCGGGTGAGATAGGACAAAACGCGGCCCGCGACCGCGGGGCCGAACACGACGTCGCCGCGGGCAACAGACGAGAGCGCACGCAATACGTCGTCGGTATCGGCGCCCTTGACGACATAACCTCGAGCTCCGGCTCGCATCGCCGCGAACACCGATTCGTCCTCGTCGAGCATTGTCAAGACGAGCACCGCGACGTCGGGATTGTGAGCCACAATCCGGCGGGTCGCCTCGACGCCGTTCATAACTGGCATGTTGAGGTCCATGACGACGACGTCCGGCTTCAACTCTGCGGTCATGGAAACCGCGGTCTCGCCGTCGGACGCCTCACCAATGACCTCGAACTCGGAAAGCGATTCGAACAATGCGCCGAGACCTCGGCGAAAGGTCGGGTGGTCGTCGGCCAGCAAGACACGAGTGCTCATGACGCCGTCCGCAACGGTAACTCGGCAACGACCGACGTTCCGCCTCCGGCTCGGGGTCCCACTAGGCACGAGCCGCCGAGTTCGGCTGCGCGTTCGGCCATCGCCGCGAGTCCGACGCCGGTCGCGCCGGGTTCGCGCTGTGGAGGTACGCCAACGCCGTCATCAACGATTTCCAGGCGTAGCAACGCATTCGTGGCGCTGAACACAACGTTCGTCGTCCGAGCTTTCGAATGTCGAACGACATTGTTTAAGGCCTCGGTCGCGATGCGGTACGCCGCTACTTCGACTGCTGCAGGCAGCGGCGGTAGCCGGCGGGCCGACACGGAGATGTCCATCGCGATCCGTTCTCCCAGCCGTGCCGCGTATTCCTGTAATGCAGGCACGAGTCCGAGTTGATCGAGTGCGGGCGGTCGAAGGTCGTAGACCAACCGACGGACGTCGCTGATTGACGCCTGCAGTTCGCCCTTCAACTGAGCCAGCGCTGTGTCGGTCGCTGCGGGATCGCGACGGAGCGTATTTCGCGCCGCATCGAGACCGAACGCAACGCCTGCCAAAGCTGGACCGAGCCCGTCGTGCAGATCGCGCCGGATGCGGCGTCGTTCTTCCTCCCGTGCGACCACAAGGGATTCGCGTGAGCGCTGGAGGTCGCGGGTCAGCGTGGCCGCATGTGCAGCAACCGCGATGTGCCTGGCGAGGTCGCCGAGCAACGCGAGGTCGCGTGGCCCGTAACGCTCCCGACGGTCGCGCGGTGCGACGACGAGCCGGCCGACCTGCTCACCGCGCAGCTCCAACGACACCTCGACCTCCGCGCCGGTCGACGTACCTATCGCCGCCGTCGCAGTGGCTTCGCCCGCGAGAACGACGGCGACGTACGGTGCCCGGAGTGCACCAGCGACAGTTCTCACCACCTCGGCAAGCAAATCGTCGGGGCTTCCCGCGATGCGTCGTCCGAGATCCGACAGTGCAGCCGAAGGGTCGCCACGATCGCCGTAGATGAGTCGGTCCACGGATCGCTGCAGCCGGTAACGCAGCGGGGCGACCGTGACCGCGATCAGACCTGCAGCGACGAGTGTGGCGGCCCGATCCGCCCGGCTGCCGAAGGCTGCGTCAGAAATACCGACCACGGCCGCGTAACCGATGAGCAGCAGGGTCGATAGAAATCCGTACACGAGGACGCGCGGCAAAGCGAATCCTGCGCGGGTGAGCGCGACCGCGAGCGTCACGGGGATCATCGCAGTGGCGAGCACGTTCACCGCGATGACGAGATCGCCCATCGAGGTGATCGGAGGGATGGCGATAGTGATGACGATGACGCCGACCGCCAGCAGCAGCCAATGCAGTTGCGCACGAATCTGCCTGTCGGAGCGCTTGTACCGGACGGCGAGCGACGCGATTGCGGCGAGAAAACTGGCGACGACGAGAAGGTGTCCAACGTCGCCGATCGGTCCGAGCACGTGTTGAGCGGCCGCGGAGCCGAGTGGGTTATCGACGCGGATGTCGAAATCGCCGTTGCTGCCTGGCTGGAACGCGGTGCCGAGCCAGCTGAAGACATCGGCTGCAACTGCTGCCCATGCCACCCAGCGCCACCGAGGCCCTGGCACATCACCGGTCGGAAACCACAACAGCAGCAACGAAATGCCTGGGACAACTGAGGTCCATAACCAGCTCTCGATCCAGACGGCGGTCGAGGTGAGAGGGCCTCCGTAGTGCAGCCCGTGCCACGCATAAACGAAGACGACGTAAGTGGCGGTGCACAGCACGCCGAGGCCGAGAAACAGCCACGCGAGCCGGTCGGACCGAACGGTACTGCGTTGACCGCGGTGGCGGAGCAAGAGTGCTGCCAGCAAAGGAAACGTCGGCCCGGCGACGATGTTGATGACCGAGCCCGTCTCGATGATCGGCAAATGGACGTGATCGACTACCGCGACCACAGCGAACAGAGCGAATGCGAACGCGTCGACGATGCCGACGACGACGGCGGCCCACGCCCAGGTCGCGCGCGGGTTGGCGTTGTCGGCGAGGATTGCACCTGCATCGCGGTGCTCCCGCCGTCTCATCGCCGCATCCTCCCGCGACCTGGGCCATCTCGTCATCGTTTTGCTCGTTCGGATCGCACCTGGTCAGGTGCTGATTGCGACAGGCGTTGAGCGCGGCTCGTCGTCCAACATGACTTCGGACGCACCGCCGGCGCCGGGCTTGACCGCCAGCCGCACGCTGACAACCAGGGTCCACGCCAAGCCGAGCATGAAGGCGGCCGGGTTGGCGTTGATCGGGTTGGTGACCCCGACCGCGGCTATCGCGACGCCCGCAACGCCCAGAAACGCGCCGATGTAGGCAGTCGGACGGCCGATCAGCGAGGCTTCCCGGAGCGCGAGCGCGGCGGCTGCGACGAACGCGGCGCACGGCAGCCAGCTCACGACGAACGCAGCAGTGCCGAAATCGTTCAGCATCTGTGCGACATCGGGACTGAGTGTCTTCCGGTCGACGTCGAGCACGAGTATCGGAGCCGCGGATCCGAGCTTGACCGCCAACATGGTGACACCGGCGACGATCGCGGCGACTGGCGCGAGGCTTCGGCTGCGCCGTCGCCACACGCTGGCCAGGTAGCCGAGAAATGCAATGAAGGCGATGAAGCCGAGAACCTCGAGCACCAGCCCGAGCTTGGCGCTAGTGCTGCCCGCCTGATGGATTGCGCCCTGTAGAACCTTCGCGCCGCTTGGGTGCGTCGACTGATCCGTGCCTGCGACATTCAGCTGGTTGCCGACCAGGATGAGGCCGACGAAGAGCGCACCTGTCGCGGCACCGATTCGGTCGCGGAGCGTGGTGATCATTTTCCCTCCTTTTGACCGGCGCCTGCTGGGCCGGTGGATTGGTAGGAAGGTGCGGCGGGAGTTGTCCCGGCGTCATGGGGCACTGCGTCCCGAACGGTCCCGACTAAGCTGCGATGAGCCGGCACGTAACTGAGCATTGTGAGCCGGCACGTAACTGAGCACTGAGAGGACGACGATGCCTGAAGTCACTGGCTCTCCCGAAATCACCGCGCCCACCACCGAGATCGTCGAGCAGTTCAGGGCGAACGCTGGTCGGGTCGGCGGGTACTTCGACGGCAGCACGATGGTCTTGATGCACCATGTCGGCCGCAAGAGCCGCAAGCATTTCGTCTCACCGGCGATCTATCTACCTGACCCCGCCGACGATCGCACGATCTACGTGTTCGCCACCAAGGGCGGTGCGCCCGACAATCCGGCGTGGTACCACAACCTGGTCGAGGCCGGCGAAGCCGAGGTTGAGGTCGGAACGGAGCGATACCTGGTAAGCGTGGCTGAGGTGACCGGCGCCGAGCGCGACCGCATCTACGCCGAACAGGCGGCCAAGCAGTCGAATTTCGCCGAATACGAACAGAAAACCGTCGGTATCAGAACCATCCCCGTGCTGGCATTGACCCGCAAGTAGCCTGTCGCCTTCGTGCATCGGGCGGCGGCGAGTTGCCGCGATTCATCGCAGTGTTTTCGCCATCACGTGCTCACGGCGCACGCCGTCAGGCACGGAGTTTCGTCGCCAGGTACGCGAGTGACATCGGGTAACGGTAGTCGATCGCCATGTGCGTCCCTTCGAACAATTCGAAGCGGACGTCGGTGACGCCGACATCGGCCAACGCCGCTCGCATCGATTCTGCGCCGAGGTCGAGGTACCACTCGTCGTTCTTGCCGGCGTCGATCCAAACCGCCCGCAAGCCGCGCAGCGCATCGGCGTGCGCAGGCACCATGCGTACCGGATCCCAGTCGAGCCAACGTTGCCAGAGCGGTTCGATCAATCGACCGCTGTGTGCGTCGAACGGCAAGAGCGGGGTGCCGTCGTCGTCCGGTGAGAAGCAGGCCGAGCAGCCGAGGGTGATCAGCAAGACGTTGTCGGCCTTTTTCGTGAATGGCACTCGTGAGTTGAAGTCGCGCCACCAATTCCAGATGTCGCCGTCGTAGTCGCGCAGGTAGCGCACGCAGTCGCCGAATTCCTTGACGTATGACAATTCGTAGAGCGAGTCACCTGCATGTGAAGCGAGGCCACCGAACAGGTCGGGACGCAGCATCGGTGTGATGAACGCACCGAAACCACCGCTCGACTTCCCCATGATCCCGCGGTGTCGAGCAGAATCGAGTGTGCGGTAGCGCGAGTCGACGAATGACACCACGTCGTCGCACAAGTACGTGTGATAGCGGCCGGTGCCGGGGGAGTCGACGAATTGTGAGCCGCCGTAGGCGGTCCAGGCGTCGACGTAGACGACGATCGCCGGCGGCGCCTCGCCGCGCGCGAATACCGCGTCGGCGGTTTCGACGAACGGCTGCCGGTACGGCGTTCGGTTGCGCCACATTTCGATATGGCCGGTATAGCCCTGAATCACGTAAATCGACGGGTAGCGCTGCTCGCCTGAGTCGTCGTATCCCGGCGGCAGGTAGACCCAAAGCGGGCGTTGCGTCGGATCGCCGAGCCGATTCCCCTGCAGCGCAAAGGAATCGATGACCTGCTCGTCGAGCCGACCGGCGAGCGACGCTGACCAGGGCAACATCGGCAATCTCCCGGATCTACCAGTTTCGTGACCATCATGTGAAAATTCAGTTGCCGGCTATTTCGGCGTGGAAAGCGACCAGTTCTTCGGCCACGCGTTCAGGGCGTTCCTCCGGAAGCAAATGTCCGGCGCCGGCCACCGGAACCCACGCCGCTGACGGAATTTCGGCCGCAATTCGGCGTCCGTACGAAAGGTTGTGTACCCGGTCTTCGGCGCCCCACATCACGAGAGTCGGCGGTGGCGCTGCGCGCACGATGTGCCAGGCCGCTTCGGTGGCAACCGGGTCGACCGCAGTGAGGAATTGCACGAGTCCGCGCGCAGCACCTGGCGCTCGCAGCGCCTCGACGTAAGGATCGAGCGGACGCCGGTCGTTGACGTCGCTGCCCCGTCCCACTGCCCGCGCCAGCACGAACTCGGCAAGCCATGGCACGACCGGCAGCGCACGAGCGCAGACCGAGCGAATTCCTGGCACCAACATCGGTAGCGCTCCTGCCACCGGCCACGCATCAGCGTGCAACGGAGAATCCAGCAGTGCAAGGCCGGCAACCCGTCGTCCATCTAAAGCCGCAAGATGCACGGCGACAGCACCGCCGATGCCGTGGCCCGCGACAACGACCCGCTCTGCCTCTAGCGTGTCGAGCAGGCCGATAAGCAGTTTTGCTTGCTCTGCAAGGCTTATTCGGGTTCCCGTGCGCTCCGAATTACCCAGTTGGGCGAGGTCGGGCGCGACGATGTGCATCACCTGTTCGGTGCCCGCGCACATCACGGGTGCGACGCGACGCCACAGTTGTGCCGACGTCGGGAAGCCGTGCAGCAACAGCACGGTCGGCACGCCGTCGATGGCTTCGCCCGCACTGCCGTACGTGGTCACCCGCAGCCGCACCCCGTCGACGACGTGGTCGGAGGCGCGTGCGGTCGTTTCGACGAGGTCGCTTCGCATGGGTTCATCCTGCACCCGATTTGGTCGTGGAAACGCTTCTCGGCAGTGGAAGACTGCTCAGCATGACCGAAGCGCTCGCTCCCGACGCCTGGCTTGACGACGCGCGGGCTGCCGCCAAGCTCCTCGACGGTGTCGCAAGGCGCACCCCGGTCGAGACCTCGCGCGGCCTGGCCAGCTTGATCGGCGGCCCCGTGCACTTCAAGTGCGAAAACCTGCAGCGAGCCGGTTCGTTCAAGATCCGCGGCGCTTACGTGCGCATTGCGAGATTGTCGGACGACGAACGGGCTCGCGGGGTGGTCGCTGCCAGCGCAGGTAACCATGCTCAGGGCGTGGCGCTGGCTGCATCGCTGCTGGGAGCGCACGCCGTCGTGTTCATGCCGAACGGCGCGCCGCTGCCGAAAGTGGCAGCCACTCGCAGTTACGGCGCTGAGGTGCGGTTCTGCGGTCACACTGTCGACGAGGCGCTGGTTGAGGCGGCCGCCTACGCAGACCGAACCGGTGCCATATTGATTCACCCGTTCGATCACGCCGACATCGTCGCCGGTCAAGCCACTGTGGGGCTTGAGATTTTGGAGCAGTGTCCAGATGTGCGCACGATCGTGGTGGCGGTGGGCGGCGGCGGCCTGTGCGCTGGGATTTCCGTTGTAGCTAAGCACATTTCGCCGAACGTGAAAGTTGTCGGAGTGCAGGCCGCGGGCGCAGCCGCATTTCCCGGCTCGCTCGGTGCCGGGCATCCGATCGGGCTCGGTTCGATGGCGACGATCGCCGACGGCATTGCCGTCGGCAAACCCGGCAACCTCACCTTCGGCATGGTGCAGGCCTACGCCGACCGCATCGTGACCGTCTCCGAGGAGTCGTTGTCGCGTGCCCTGCTGTTCTGTCTGGAGCGCGCAAAACTCGTTGTCGAGCCGGCCGGAGCGGCAGCGGTCGCTGCGCTGCTCGACGACCCGACCGCGTTCGAACCACCTGTGGTTGCGGTGCTTTCCGGCGGCAACGTCGACCCTGTACTGCTCGTGCGGGTATTGCGGCACGGCCTGGCCGCAGCTGGTCGGTACCTGTCATTCCACGCCCGGATCGACGATCGGCCTGGCGCGCTGGCCTCCTTACTGCAAACCCTCGCCGATGCGGGTGCAAACGTGCTCGACGTCGTGCACGAACGCACCGGGCCAACCCTGCACGTCGACGAGGTTGAGGTCGCGCTGCAGGTCGAAACTCGCGGGCCTGACCATTCCCAAGAATTGCTCGCCCTGCTGCGTTCGCGTGGGTACCCAGTCACTTTTCGGTGATCCCGCCGTCCCGTGCGGCGGCGCCACTGGGTGCGGTCCCGCCCGCCTGGCCGGGAGTCGCGCTAACTGGGTCACTTCCAGCCGCAGAGCGCACGAAAGCGTCCCAATTAGCGGGATCAGGGCCGCGTCAACGGCCCGAGACCCACCGCTCGCGAACGCCTTACGCGCGAAGTGCTCTACAGGTTGCCGCGACGGGCTTGCTCGCGCTCGATCGCTTCAAACAGCGCTTTGAAGTTGCCCTTGCCGAAGCCCATCGAGCCGTGCCGCTCGATCAGCTCGAAGAAAACGGTCGGGCGGTCCTGCACCGGCTTGGTGAAGATTTGCAGCAGGTAACCGTCTTCGTCGCGGTCGGCCAGAATTCGCAGCTCGCGCAATTCGTCGAGTGGCACCCGGGTTTCGCCGGCCCATTCACTGAGCGTCTCGTAGTAGGAGTCGGGCGTGCCGAGAAATTCGACACCCGCTTCGCGCATCGAGCGCACCGAGTTCACGATGTCGTTCGTCGCCAGCGCGATGTGCTGAACGCCAGGGCCACCGTAGAATTCGAGATATTCGTCGATCTGCGACTTCTTCTTGCCGACCGCGGGTTCGTTCAAAGGGAATTTCACCTTGCGCGAACCGTCGGCTACCACTTTCGACATCAGCGCCGAGTATTCGGTGGCGATGTCGTCGCCGACGAATTCCTTCATGTTCGTGAAGCCCATGACGCGGTGGTAGTACTCGACCCACGTGTCCATGTGGCCGAGTTCGACGTTGCCCACGCAGTGGTCGATTGCTTGGAAGAATTGCTTGGCTGGCGGGGTCACGATTGGCTGCATCGCAACGAAGCCGGGGAGATAGGGGCCTTGATAACGCGAGCGGTCGACCAATGAGTGAACCGTTTCGCCATACGTAGCGATAGCAGCGCGGACGACGATGCCGTGCTCATCCTCGATTTCGTGCGGTTCTTCGACGCTACGGGCCCCGGCCGCGATCGCATGGTCGTACGCCGCGGGCACGTCGGGAACCTCGAGCGCGAGATCGACCACGCCGTCTCCGTGGGCGGCAACATGTCGCGCGAGCGCGTCGTCCGACCTGATGGCGGTGGTGAAGACGAACCTCGCGTTGCCCGAGATCAGTACGTACGCGGCGTGTGCGGCGTGGCCGGTTTCGGGACCGCGGTAGGCAACCACGCGCATGCCGAACGCCGTTGAGTAGTAGTGCGCGGCCTGCCGGGCGTTGCCGACGGCGAACACGACGGCGTCCATCCCCGTCACGGGGAAGCGGTCAGCCTGCTGATCGGCGTTTTCGGTCGGGCGGTCGAGTTGCTGGGTCATCGCGGCCTCCGGGAAGCGGAACGGTCGCTTCGAGGCTCTCGCTCGCAGCCGTGGTGAGCAATAGTTGCCGATTTCACTGACCAAGATGTGCAGTCTGGACGACGAAGCCCCGAATATGCTGGGCAACATGACTAGTGCTGGCGTTGTCGACGCGCTCGACGTTCGATTGCTTTCGCTGCTGGCGCAGGAGCCGCGGATCGGCGTGCTCGAGCTCGCCCGCAGGCTCGCCGTGGCGCGCGGCACGGTGCAGGCGCGGCTCGACCGGTTGCAGTCGCGGGGAGTGGTGCGCGGCTTCGGGCCCGAGATCGATCCGGGCGCGGCGGGTTACACCGTGACGGCGTTCGCGACGATCGAGATCCGGCAGGGCCGCGGGCATGACGTGCAGCGGCATCTGGCCGCGATCCCCGAGGTGCTCGAAGTACACACGATCACCGGTCCTGGCGACCTGCTGTGCCGGGTCGTGGCGAGGTCGAACGCCAACCTGCAGGCCATCGTCGACCGGGTCGTCGACTTCGAGGGCATCGTTCGAACCTCGACCGTGATCGCGTTGTCGACGCCGGTGCCGTACCGCACCCTGCCGCTGATCGAAGCCGCGGCCGCCGAGTAACGGCGGCCGGTCAGCCGTTCAGCTGGAGTAGGGCTTCGCCTCGACGACGTCGACGCTCACCGTGGTGCCGTTGGGCAGCGTGTACGACGCAGTATCGCCGACCTTCTTGTTCAACAGGGCGGCACCCAGCGGCGAACTCGGTGAGTAGACGTCGAGTGCACCACCGGCGTCTTCGCGGGAGCCGAGCAGGAAGGTGAGGGTGTCGTCGTCGCCCTGGTAGCGCACGGTGACGACCATGCCGGGCTCGACGATGCCGTCGTCAGCAGGCGCTTCGCCGACCTTGGCGTTTTCGAGCAGCTGGCGCAGCTGGCGAATGCGGGCCTCCATCTTGCCCTGCTCTTCTTTTGCCGCGTGATAGCCGCCGTTCTCCTTCAGGTCGCCTTCTTCGCGGGCGGCCTCGATCTTCTGGGCGATCTCGATTCGCGCGGGGCCCGACAGGTGTTCGTATTCGGCCGACAACCGGTCGTACGCCTCCTGGGTCAGCCAGGTGATGTTCGTCATGGTCTCGGTCACGGTGCTCCTCGCGTTGCTCCAGCAGGTCGAACGGGGTAAACCTCAAGGCTACAGGGCCGAACCGCCCCCGCGTGGGGCTGATACTGCAATCCCGCGACAATACGGAAGGGACCAGGCCGACCAGGCCGGTGGCCGGGTCGGCCAACGCATGACCACCCGACAAACATGACGATGTTGCGGCAGGCTGGTATCTCGTGACCGAACGACTGCGCCTCATGGCAGTGCATGCGCACCCCGACGACGAGTCGAGCAAGGGCGCCGCGACGATGGCGCGTTACGTGGCCGAGGGTGCCGACGTGCTCGTCGTCACACTGACCGGCGGCGAACGCGGATCGATCCTGAATCCCGCGATGGATCGCCCCGAGGTGCTGGCCGACATGGCGAACATCAGGCGGGCCGAGATGGAAGAGGCCGAACGGATTCTCGGCGTCCGGCACGTCTGGCTCGGTTTCGTGGATTCCGGCTTGCCCGAGGGCGACCCGCTGCCGCCGCTGCCCGAAGGTTGTTTTGCGTTGCAACCGCTCGAGGTTGCGGCAGCGCCACTCGTCGAAATCGTGCGCCGCGAGAAGCCGCACGTGATCATCACGTACGACGAGAACGGGGGCTACCCGCATCCCGATCACGTGATGTGCCACCGGGTTTCTGTCGAAGCATTCGATGCGGCCGGCGACCCCGAGCGGTATCTCGACGCCGGCGAGCCGTGGCAGCCGCTGAAGCTTTACTACCACTGGACTTTTCACCTCGCCCGCATTCAGGCGCTGCACGACGCGATGCTCGCCCGCGGCCTCGAATCGCCCTACACCGAACGCCTCGCCGAGTGGGTTGACCGTGCCGAAGATGCGCATCGGGTCACAACGCGGGTACCGTGCGCCGAGTATTTCGCCGTACGCGAAGAAGCATTGCGGGCGCACGCCACGCAGGTCGATCCGAATGGGCCGTGGTTCGCCGTCCCGCTCGAGGTGCAGCAAGCCGCGTGGCCGACCGAGGACTATGAACTTGCACGATCATTGGTAGATTCGAAATTGCCTGAGGACGATTTGTTCGCGGGCCTACGTGAGGGCGTTCGCGCATGAACAATCCGGTGTTTCTTGCCGCAGCCGATCCGAACAAGAGCCTCAGCGGCGGGCTCGGGTTGCTGGTCTTCCTTGCCCTCGCCGTCGTCGTGGTTTTCTTGTTCCGGTCGATGAACCACCACCTGCGCAAGGTGCGAAAAATCAACTTCGAGGACGACGCAAACTCCGCCACATCACCCGACCCTCGGTCGCCAGCGACTCCGACATCGCCGACGTCATCGACACCGCACCTCGCTGAGCCGCGGAAGCCCGGCGCCAACTAGGTGCGATCCGCTGCAACCTTTCAGGCTTGATCGCGTGTCTGATCAGTGTGTGGGAGCAAGCGGCGCAAGTAGCACACGTCCGACGACGCGGTAGCGCCCTGGGGGGAGACGCAGTGGAGGCGCCAGGGCAGAGGTGGGCCGGCGTTGACGAGTTCATTCGGCTGCGCGCACCTGCGTTGTTTCGCTACTGCTTGTTCCTCACCGGCGACGAGCACGAGGCAGCCGATCTGTTGCAGGACAGCTTGATCCGGGCCGGCCTGCATTGGCCGAAGGTGCAGGCGGCCGACAATCCTGATGCCTACGTGCGCACGATCGTTGTCCGAACGCATTTGAATTCGCTGCGCCGGTGGCGGCGCGAGCGGGCGGTTGCAACCTTGCCCGACGTGGCGGGCATTCCGGCTGACTTGCCGTTCGCCGACGGTGACGCCGACGTGTGGCAGGCCCTACGCGAACTTGCTCCCCGCCAACGTGCCGTCGTTGTGCTGCGGTTCTACGAACAGCTGACTGAGGCAGAAATCGCCGAGGCGCTGGGAATCACAATCGGCACCGTAAAGAGCCAGCTCTTCAAGGCGATCGCGACACTGCGAGCGCGCCTTGCGGCGTCCCGCAAGGAGGTCGACGGTGTCTGATCACGACGAGCTCGAACCGGGTGAGGGCACGGCGGAGCCGATCGGTGAGTTCTTTGCCAACGCGCGTGGCTGGCCGCTTGGCTCTGCGCCTGAAGCGCTGTCGGCAACGGTTCGTGATCGAGTGCATCGCGCCCGCAGACGACGCGGCGTGGCAACGAGTTGCGCAGTGTTCGCCGTCGTAGCCGCGATCGCGCTGACCGCTGGGTTCGGCTTCGGCGGTAAGCAGGCCGGTAATCGCGGGGAGGCTGTCGCGTCGAGCAGTCCGGTGCCGTCGAGCATCGCGCCGAGCAGCCCGACATCTTCGAACGGCTCCACAACTTCAGGTAGCGCTCCAAGCAGCCCAGTGCCATCAAATAGCACCTTGGCGTCGATACCGCCGTTGCAGGCGGTTCAGATTGATGCCCCTCAAGTTTCGTTGCCGCAGAACGTCGCAAGTATTTCGATACCGACCACACTTGTTGATGGGCGAGCATTCAAACTCAGTGCGCTAGTCAACCTGCATGAAGGCGTTGGCGTTGCGCGGCCGCCAGCGGCAGCTGCTTTCGGCCCCTACGCGCTCGTGGCGATCGATTTGAAGACTCGAAGGGTCGTGAACACGTTTGTCACGGGCAACGACGCCGACGTCGGCACCGGCGGTCCGAATCGTGGTGCCGCGTTCGTGGCGCCCGACGGCGTCAATGCCGATTGGGTCAGCTGGGCTGCCGGCATCGAGGGCGACGACGGCACTCTTTCCACAATAACGATTCATGCAGAGAATTTGGGGTCGGGTCGGCAGTTGATTCTTGGCACTGCCGCCCTTGGCGATACGTCGGATACGCCACCGGTGGTGAGCAGCGCGAGCGGCGTCGGTGGCGATGTAGCCGTCTGGTCAGATAGCGCAGGTCTGCACGTTTACTCGCTCGCGCAGCAGCGCGCGCTCAAGGTGTTTCCCGTTAATCGGCAGGAAGGCTGGACGCATTTCGCCTTGCATTGGCCCTGGCTGTCGTACACCTTGAACGGAACCTACGACGGTGCGGGCAAGTTGGTGACACATCCGGTGCCACACTTGGTCGATCTTCGTGACGACTCTGACGTCGTGGCATCCGGTGAATGTGACGGCACCTGGTGTGAGGTGTATATCGACGGTTCGCCGTCTGAACTGACGACAGCCGAGATCGTCAGCCAAACTGATCCGACGAACGGCAAATCACTGGCCTCGAATCTCGGGCGGTTCGGTAACTTCGAAGCGATGGCCGACGGCTTCGTGCTGTGGAGCGACATCGATCCTTACGCGCCCGGTTGGGGTCAGACACCCGGCAATCCGATGCCCGACGGCGTTCAAAGACATGACTACCTCTACGACACGGCCAGCGGTGGCAACCTGGTGATCCCGACCTTGCAAGGGTTTACATACATCAGCGGTCACTACCTCTTGATCCAGGCGGTGCCCGGAGACAACAGCATCGAGGCTATCGACCTCAACACGCTCCGCTGACCTCACCAGTCGGAGGGTCGGCGTCGCTGAACTTTCCTTTGTGCGGTGGCTTTCTTGTCGGTAAGGCGCCGTTCGACGGCTGCCCTCGAAGGCGTGGTCGGACGACGCGAACGTGGTGGCGGCGCCAGTGCAGCCCGCAATGCGGCCGCAAGGCGGGTGGCTGCAGCTTCGCGGTTGCGGAGTTGCGAACGATGTTCAGAGGCGGCAACGGTGAGCACGCCGTCAACGAGCCGATCGTTCAACCGAGCGAGCACCCGGTCGCGAAAGGCTGGCGGTATCGACGGGCTGTTCACGACATCGAACGACAACTCGACCCGGCTGTCGGTGGTGTTGACGCCCTGGCCGCCGGGGCCGCTCGAACGGGAGAACCGCCACCGCAATTCGTTCACCGGCACGGTGACGCGCGTGGTGACGACGAGATCGGCGACGGGTGCAGGCATGCCGACGATTATCCGTGATCGCGCGCCGACGACACGCAGACCCGAGGGGCGCTGAAACGACTAGCGGAAATCGGACGTTCATCGCCGGGTCCGAATCCCGCCAGCGAAGTGTCGGCGGCGTGGTGCATGCTCGAATGCATGTTGACCGACGACGCCTGCTACCAAGCCGTTCGCAGCCGTGATCCACGGTTCGACGGCTGGTTCTTCGTCTGCGTTATGACGACCGGTATCTACTGCCGGCCGAGCTGCCCCTCTGTCACCCCGAAGCGGGTAAACGTGCGGTTCATGCCCACGGCTGCCGCGGCTCAGGAAGCCGGTTTCCGGGCGTGCAAGCGATGCCGACCCGATGCCGCACCCGGGTCACCGGAGTGGAATGTGCGTGCCGACCTTGTCGGTCGCGCGATGCGCCACATCGC
>Ga0070658_10000806_pt1 | contig 26824 bp, 17 predicted proteins | sample KBSC13metaG_FD_64664 | JGI IMG/M metagenome (GOLD analysis project Ga0070658, IMG submission 64664) | Corn rhizosphere microbial communities from Kellogg Biological Station, Michigan, USA - KBS C1-3 metaG | ecosystem: Host-associated > Plants > Roots > Rhizosphere > Soil ... | reverse complement strand
ATCATCGGGCGACCCTGCGGACTCACGCCCCACTTTAAAACATGCACGTAGGGCGACGCCGACGCGAGCTTACGGCAGTACTCCACCGCCTCCGCATACCGCCCCGTCGCAACATACCCCGACCGCCCGTACGTCGTCTGCCACTCCGGAGGGCCGTTCCTCCCCGACTGTGCCACCGCCAACACCCAGGCCAACAAAAGACCGTTCATATCTCTCCCTTCGCAGCGTAAACCCCTCGCTCGTATGCATTGAAACCTGTCTGTTTTTGCCCCGTACCTATCTTATTCTGAAGCGCTCACGCAGCGAGGAAACCGTGGAACATATTCTCTAATTTCTCTTTGAAGGGCTTCTGGAAGCCGTAGGAGAAGCGATAGGCCAGATTGGAATGGAGGCTATTATCAACTGTTTCTCCGATAATGTCAAATCCGACCGGTTGTGAAATCGGAGTGTAGGAAACGATCGGCAGAAATAGTTGAGGAGAGCACGATGCCTGCATACCGTCGCCCCATTTTCAGATCGATCTTGTGGTTGGGTGGCTTGCTGTCGGCAATCGTTCTGGTGGGTCTCCTGGGACGGATCCCCTACTGGATGGAGTGGGGGCGTCACGGCCTTGGTCCTCCCGCTCACATTACCGATCTGCAGCAGGTGAAGGACAGAACCCACCTGACCTTTCCGCCCAATGCGGTTCTGGAAGACGGCTATGAGCAGGGAGCCTTTATGTCGTACTGGTTCATTGCTAGAGTGCGTCTGCCATACCCGCAGGTTCGATCATTTCTGAATCAATCGGTCTCGCACGGCGACTGGCAGACTCAGGAGATCGACTATCCATTTCAAAACGGCTTTCACTTTATGCGTGAACACCAATGGCCGATCCCGAATCCGAAAAAGTTTAAGTCAGCCCGCTTTGAGGGCATTTCCGATCCAGCCTCCGGGTGCTCCGTCCTGGTAGACCTGGACAATCCCCAGACCGCCGTCATATTTCTCTACTTTTACTACTGAAGCCCACATCAACTCTTTGAAAGTCTGCGTATACTGTCAGTCCTGGGCTTCTTTGCTTGTGAGATGGTAATCAGGTTGCGTCGGTGGGGCGAAGAAGTTGTTCAGAAGGCTCGGTAGAGGTGTGAGGCAGAGCGGGGCGTAAGAGAGTATCAGTAGGCGTAAGGTTGCCATTGGCTGGCCGCAGCAGTTGCGCACCAATCCGTTGACGCTCCGCACTCTGTCGCAGGAAGGGGAGGCACGCTTTTGCTGCCTCGACGACTTTTGAAAACCGTCCGCCTTTGCCGCGTCCTTCCGCCAGATTTTCTACCTCAGGGATGGCATCGGCATCACCGACCTGCTCCCATGCCTTCAAGATCGCCATTGTCAATTCGATGTTTTTGCCTCGTAAGGCTCTGTTCATACAGGACCGCTGTGCCGGGCTGAGCAGGAAAGCGTCACTTGCCTGGAGGCGAGGTAACAGGCGGATCAAAGCGCCGGATGCAATCGAGGCAACACGCCTGTCCTTGAACCACAACGCTTGCGCCAAAGGCCCTACGGCCCGGACATCGTCAAAGCGTGCTATAGATACGGCCGCAGATTTCGCTCGGTCAGACACTACGACCCATGACACCATTCCCCCTAAGAAACCTGTCCAATTGTCGAGCAAAAACCGGTTGTGTGCAAATTTCGCGAGAAGCAGGGCGAGCGCAACATAGATCGATACCATCAGCAGATTGTAAATCCACACTTTCGAGAGTTTCAAGCTCTCTTTGCGGAGGATACCGAGCACCTCCTCAAACTCCATATGTTGTAGCTGATCCTCTTCTCTTGCTTTTGAGGACCAGCAACTCCGGAAATCAAGGGGATGGCCCAACAGCCAACGCTCTGAATTCGACAGTTCTCTTTGCTGTCGACGCGGTAGGCTATCTGGATCCGGAGCGGCGTGCGCCACAACAGCTTCTTCTGCTTGGGTTGTGCTCAAAGAGGAGACTACTTCGTAGGATCTTTCTATTTCCGATCCATGCGTTGTCTCCTGATGTTGTATTTCCACGGTGTTCTCCCTGACGTTGGGAGACCAAACCGGGTATTCCCCTGCCGCGAGATCCTCTTTAGAGATCACCTTGATCCTCCTTTTGTGCTGGTCAGAGAACGAGTTAGAGGTGGACGGAGCGGTCTATGGCGAGCATCAGGAAGAGCGCGGCAAGGTAGATCATGGAGAAATGGAAGGCGGCCATGGCCTGGGGGCGTTCGGGTTTGAGGTAGAGTTTGATATTGTAGTAGAGGAAGGCGGCGTTCAGGAGGGCAGCGCCGATCAGGTAGACCGCGCCGGTGGGCACCGGGTGGATCGCAAAAGGCAGGAAGGTGGTGGCGATGGTCAGCAGGGTGTAGCCGACGATCTGCGTCACAGTCACCTGGTTGCCGCGGACGACGGGCAGCATGGGGATGCCGACCTCGGAGTAGTCGTCTTTGATGAGCAGGGCCAGCGCCCAGAAGTGCGCGGGGGTCCAGACGAAGATGATGGCGAAGAGCAGCCAGGCCATCGGGGTCAGGTGGCCCGCCACCGCGGCCCAGCCGACGAGGGGCGGAAAGGCGCCGGCCGCACCGCCGATGACGATGTTGTGCCGGGTGCGGCGTTTGAGCCACATGGTGTAGACCACCACGTAGAATGCCAGTCCTGCCATCGAGAGCAGGGCGGTCAGCAGATTGGCGAAGCCCCAGAGCAGGGACCAGGAGCCGACCATGAGCAGGATCGCGAAGGCGAGGGCGTGGCGCACGGGGATCGTCTGCGTGACGGTCGGGCGCTTGGAGGTGCGCTTCATCCGCTCGTCGATGTCCCGGTCGTAGATCATGTTCAGCGTGTTCGCCGCGCCCGCCGCCATATAGCCGCCCAGAGCCACTGCCAGAAACAGGACCGGAGTCACATGATGCTGCGCATCGGCGGCGACAAACATCGCCGTCAATGTCGTGAAGAGCAGCAGGCTGATGATACGCGGTTTGGTCAGCGCGAGGTAGTCGCGCCAGGTTGCGACAGCAGGGATGGCTTTCGTGGCGAGCGGAACATTCATGATATCGGTACCTCATTGCCGAGAGGCCTGACGGACGGAACGGCCAGAGACTGCCCCAATGCAGCCGCTGAGAGCAGAACCAGATTGATCCAGAGCAGATCGGCGAAAAACAGGTGCACGATCTGCATCCAGATCGGCGCGTTGAGAAACAGGTTCAGGAAGCCCGCCGCGATCTGTACTACGAACAACACGACGCAGTAGCGCGCGAAGCGCGGCGACTGCAGCTCCGGACGCTGCCGGGCGATCGTCCGGCTGAGCAGGATCGCATAGATCCCGAGCGCCACCGAGAGAAACGGATGGTAAGGACGCAGATGCTGCAGGAAACTGCCCGTGGGCGAAAAGTCCGCGCGAATTCCCTCCATCAGCGTGGCGCTGGGAAAGAGCATATCGCCGAGCGCCGCGATGTGTCCGCTGACGCCTACAAAGAGCGAAGCGATCAGCAGCGTCGCCAGTGCGGGAACGATGGCGCCCTGACCGCGCAGACGCAGGAGCGGCTTGCCCTCGCTCCACCAGGCGGTCAGCACCAGCGAGGCGATCAGCAGGAAGGTGTTGACCAGGTGCAGCGAGTCGGCGAGGGCGCGGTAGGCCGAAGGATTGTGGGCTACCAGCTTGTACAGCACCAGCACCGCTCCGATGAGCGCCTCTGAAAACGTGAAGGCGAAACAGGCGACGGACCCTGCGCGCGCCCCGTGCCCCTTCGGGAAAAGCCGGAAGGCGAGAACCAACTGCACGATTACCAGCGGAATGACCACGCCGGTAGAGAGGCGATGCAGGCCCTCGATCTTCGGCGCATTGGTCATCGCGGAGGCGAAGGCGTTGCCGCAGGTCGGCCAGTGCGCGCCGCAGCCGTCTCCGGAAAACGAGACTCGCACATACGCGCCCCACAGAATGACCACCAGATTATAGACCAGAACTCCCCAGACGTACCGGGGGAATCGGGCCTGCCTCTGTCGCGTTCCCAACAGAGTCTGACCTGCGTTCAGCACCCTTCCGGCATCCTGAGAGAATTGTTGGTCACTCATCTTGCTGTGCTCCACCTCAAAACTTGAATCCATTGTACCCCAGAATCGGACATTGTGCGTTTTTTCTCAATCTGTTTTTGCGATGGTGCAAATCGCCTTTTCTGCCCGTCCGGACTCCGTAACAGGATAGGACGCTTGCCCGAATAGTGTATACTGAGAAGCATCTTGGGAGCCGCGGAGGGAGCTTTGGAACAACCGATCTATCAGGTGGATGCCTTCACCGACCGACCGTTCGCAGGGAATCCGGCTGCCGTCTGTCCGCTCGATGCGCCGCGCTCCGATGTCTGGATGCAGAGTGTCGCGGCCGAGATGAACCTCGCCGAAACCGCCTTTCTCCTGCCGCAGGACGATGGCTGGAACCTGCGCTGGCTCACGCCCGTGCTGGAGGTCGATCTCTGCGGGCACGCCACGCTGGCCGCCGCCCACATCCTCTGGGAGACCGGCCGACTCGCGCCCGACGCCCAGGCCCGCTTCACCTCCCGGAGCGGAATGCTCACCGCCGACCGTCGGGGCGACTGGATCGAACTTGACTTTCCCGCCGAGCGCGAAACCCGGACCGAAGCCTCGCTGATGCTTTTTGCGGCGTTGGGCGCGCGACCCCGCTATCTCGGCAAGAACCGCTTCGATCTGATCGTGGAACTGGACGATGAGGCGGCGGTGCGCGCGCTCAAGCCGGATTTCGCGCAGATCGCTCTGCTGCCGGTGCGCGGCGTCATCGTCACGGCCCGCTCCGATAACTCAGAATACGATTTTGTCTCCCGTTTCTTCGCACCCCAGTGCGGCATTCCGGAAGACCCCGTCACCGGCTCCGCCCACTGCTGCCTCGGCCCCTTCTGGAGCGCCCGCCTGAACAAGACCGAATTGTCCGCCTTCCAGGCCTCTCCCCGCGGCGGCCATGTCAAAGTCACCGTGAAGGACGACCGCGTCCTGCTCGGCGGTCAGGCCGTGACGACGCTGCGTGGCAATCTCACGGTTGCTGCCTCTTAACTCGCGATCTGTTCCAGAAGGGTCTCCGCGTCGATGATCTCGTAGCGGTAGCCCTGTTCGGTCAGGAACAGTTGGCGGTGGGTGGCGAACTCCTGATCCCGGGTCTCTTTGGTCACCAGGGCGTAGAAGTGGGCGATGCTGCCGTCGGATTTCGGGCGCAGGATGCGGCCCAGGCGCTGCGCCTCCTCCTGTCGGGACCCGAACGTTCCAGAGACCTGAATCGCGACATTCGCGTCCGGCAGGTCGATGGAGAAGTTCGCGACTTTCGAGACGATCAGGCGCTTGATCTCCCCGGTGCGGAACGCCTCGTAGATCCTCTCCCGATCCCGCTGCGGCGTCTTCCCGGTGATGACCGGGGCCTCAAATCGCTGCGTGATGCTCTCCAACTGGTCCAGGTACTGCCCGATCACCAGCACATTGTCGTCCTTATGCTTCTCGAACAGCGCCGCGATCACCTCCTCTTTGCGCGGATTGCAGGAGGAGAGGCGGAACTTCTCGCGTGGGTCGGCGATGGCGTACTCCAGCCGACCGTCCTCGGCCATCGGAATCCGGATCTCGGTGCAGATAGCGGTGGCGATCCAGCCCTGTTTCTCCAGCACTTTCCAGGGCACGTCGGCCTTTTTCGGCCCGATCAGCGAGAAGACATCGTCCTCCCGGCCATCCTCACGCACCAGGGTCGCGGTCAGGCCCAGGCGGCGGCGCGCCTGAATCTCGGCGGTGATGCGGAAGACAGGGGCCGGGAGCAGATGCACCTCGTCGTAGACGATCAGTCCCCAGTTCTGGCGGTTGAACAGATCGAGGTTCAGGTAGCCGTCCGCCTGCTGCTTCGTGTCCTTGCCGAGCACGGCGGCCTCTTCCCAGGTGTCCGTCTCCTCCTCCGGAAACTCCCCGATGGAATCGATGTCCGCAATAATGGCGGCCGCGCCCTTCTTGCCCTTGCGGGGTTTGTTGGGATCGCGGCGGACCGTTAGCACCTGATAGGTGGCGATCGTGATGGGCTTGATCTCTTTGCGCTCACCGCTGTATTCCCCAATCATATCCGGGGTGATATTGGTCTTGTCCAGGATCTCGTCGCGCCACTGGTGCGCCGCCGTGATGCCGGTGACGATGATCAGCGTCATCATCTGCGCCTTGACCATGCTCTGGATGCCGATGATCGTCTTGCCCGCGCCGCAGGGCAGCACGAGCACGCCGCTGCCACCGGTCGCCGCGCCGTTCTGCCAGAACGCCCCGGCGGCGTCCTCCTGGTAGGGGCGCGGCAGGAACGGTTTGCCGTGCAGGGTCACTTCGCGCAGGCGGATGTCCAGCGCATCGCCTTCGGTGTAACCCGCGAGATCTTCGACCGGAAAGTTCAGTTTGAGGAGCGCCTGCTTGAGCCGCCCGCGTTCCAGCAGAGGAATCTCGACGGTGCGGGCATCAATGGAACCCAACAGGTACTTCTGTACGGCCTTGTTGTGCTTGACCTCCGTCATCAGGAGGTTGTCATCGGCCTGGAGGTAGAGGCTGCCGTCGCGCATAAAGAGTTTGAGGCGTCCGTAGCGGCCCACATAGTCGCGAATGTCGTGCAGAATATTGCCCGGTACATCGTACTTGGCATACTCCTCCAGCACCCCGACCATATCCTCCGCCGACATGCCCGCCGCGCGCGCATTCCACAATGAGAGCGGGGTGAGGCGATAGGTGTGAATATGCTCCGGGCTTTTGATGAGTTCGCAGAATCCCGCCAACTGGTCGCGGCACTCTTCATAGCGCGGATTATCCACTTCCAGCATCACGGTACGGTCGGACTGAACAATCAGCGGATTCTCGGGGTTGTATGCCATACGGGGAATTGCCTCCTTCTCACAATCACAAAAAGAACATTTCAGTGTACCCGAAATCTCTTCAGGAGGCGTTGTGTTTGCCCTGATCCGGCCCCACTCCGCAGAGAGGGCGATCAGCGTGGGCCAGCGATGCGGAAGGAGGGGTCCAGGCGGAGGGAGAGGCTTTCGGCCTGGAAGACCCTGGCGTTGTCAAGATGCCAGAGGGCGATATTACCACCGGCGTTGCGCAGCATCACATCCGGGCGGCCGTCACCGTCGAAATCGGCGATGGCCTCCACCCAGTATCCGGCGGCAGGGACCGCGGAGACAGCCTCTCCTCCTACATATTGCGTGCCGTTCATATACCAGATCACCAATACGCCGGTCGTGTCGTTCTGGAAAAGAATGTCGTTCTGGCCATCGCGGTTGAAATCGGCCGTTCCTACAATACGATAGCCTGAGATCGGTACCAAAGGCAGGACAACGCCGCCGATCATTGTGGAAGAGTTCATGAACCAGATCACGATCTGGTTGGTGGTCTCATGCTGAAAGACGAGATCAGGCTTGCCGTCTCCATTGAAATCTCCCACCCCGACGACTCTATAGCCGGTCGCGGGGCGCTGGCTTAATAGGATACCGCCGGTATGTGTCGCGCCGTTTAGAAACCAGAGGGCGAGTTGCCCTGTCTGGCGGTTCTGATAGAGGAGTTCCGGTCTCCTATCCCCGTCAAAATCGGCGCTCCCCACCACCTGATAGTCGCTGTCCGGGATGTCAGACACAAAAGCGCCGTTCATGACCTTTGCGCCGTTTAGAAACCACTCGGCGACCTGATTGGTACCGGTGTTTTGCAGAATCAGATCGGACTTACCGTCGCCGTTGAAGTCATTGCGGCCCAGAAAGGTCTGCACGGCCGCGGCCAGTTGGCAGCCGAGCAGCAGATGGGCCGGACCATTGGGATGTTCGCCATCAAAAGACTGTGGTGTCGCTTTGCCGGAGCCTGTGAGACCTGTCTGAGCAGACAAACCCAGGTTGAGGAGATGCATGGTCGTGTCGGCGGGATGAGCGATTATATACTGGTTGTAGGCCGTAGTGAGCGCCGGCGCTACAAAACCTCCGAACGGGATCAGCAGAAAAACCTGACTGGAGGGGAAATAGGTACGCATCTCCTGCATCCAGTGGACGGCGGCGTTTGTGACGCCGATATCGTCCGGGGGGACGCCGTAGTACCAGTCGTTGGTGCCCATATTGACGAAGACATAGTCCGGGGCGGGGACGGCTTTTCCGGAAGGGAAGCGTGGTATCCGGTCATATTGGAACGTATAGGCATCTCCGAAGAGGGGCACGCCGGTAGATTCCGCGGTATTGTGAGTCCATCCCTGACCCGCGTTGCCTACGATCCCATACTCGGCATTGAGCAGTCGGGCGCAAGTGATGCCGTAGGTCTGGAGTGCATCGTTTGCCGGGGAAGCTTTCACGCCTTCGGTGATACTGTCGCCGTAGAAGAGAATTCGTTTGGGGCGGAGTCCTGTCGGTGCCAACAGTTCCGCTTTCGAGTCCAGCGTGACGCCCTTAATGCGCAGTGACTGAGGCGGCGCCATAGTTCCGTTGGCAAGGGTAGCGGTGCTCGCCCAGCGGTTCACGCTGTAAGCGGAGGACGAGAACCATACCTGAAGAGTATGAGGGGCAGCGGATAGTTTGGTTGCCAGGGTGAGGTCGGGGACGCGATTGTCGAGGGACAGTTTTGGGTATAACGTACCATCGATACTATACTGTATCTCCAGTGAAGTGACGCCGCCCCCTGGAGGCGTGCCGAACAGGTCAAGGTTCAAAACAATCTGTGAGGTTTTGGAAAAGGCCAGAATGAAATAGGCGCCCGGTTCGTTGGTCACGATTTCGGTGGAAGACGGCGGCGGTGAAGATCCGATGCCTGGAATTGTCCAGTTGTAGGGGCTAAAGAAAAGATGGGAGTCGGTGATCGGAATAGTGGTTTGGCCGACGGCCCTTGGAGAGAGTAGCGAGAGAGCAAAGAGAGCGATCCAAAATCCGTGTCGCAGTTCCATGCGTATCTTTCCGGCGTGTGCGCCTACAACGTGATGCAATCCATGAAGGGGTTGTACGGATAGGGTTACTTGCCGTTGGTGTCGCAGACGGCGGTCATCTCGACGTCGCCGAGGGCGGCGGCCTGCGGATAGACCAGCCAGTAGACCTGCCCGGTGAAGTCGTCGCGCTCACCGTTCGTAGAGACGATCTTACCGGGCAGGGTCACCGAGAAGGTGAGGGCGGTGATCGCCGCGTCGCCCATGTCCGGTTTGCTGCCCAGCTTGTTGGGATCGGCGTTCTGGGTGGTCTTGGCGTTCAGACCAGCGACCACGTTGCTGATGATCTTACGCACATAGGTACGTCGCTGCTCGGAGGTCAGTTTGTCGCCGAGTTGTGCGACGAGCGCTTTGTCTACGCCGGCGCTCATCCGCACCGTCATCTTGCGCTCAACCGCTTCCGGCTGCATCATAAACTGGGTCCAGCCGGAGATCAGGGGATCGCCTGGTCCGAAGAGCAGATGCCACATCTCCCGATTGATGGCGATGGTGATCGGGCGAACATTCGCGTCGGTCGCCAGGGCGGGAGGAAGCGCGGCCTTGATCGCCTTGGCGACATCCGGATCGGCGGAGGTCACCACATCCGGTATTTTGCCGACCCAGTGGAGAGTTTCGCGATACTCCCATTTGCCGGGGCCGATACTGTGTACCGTGGCCTCGTTCACCACAAAAATACCCGGTTTCATCTTGTCGCCGCTCTTGATGACGATGTCCTTTTTCTGAACGCTGCCCGGCGTCAGCTCCCGCTCCGCGGTATAGGTCTCCTCATTCTCCAGCTTCTCGCGTTTCGTCTTCCAGGGACCGCCGGACGGCATCTCGAACGTGTCCGTCATCTCGCCTCCGCCCGGTGCGGCAAAGCCTGCGCCCTGCTCGTTGGGTTTGGGGCCGTGGAAGACGATCTTGCGGGCGAAGGCGCCATCCGGCTTGACCGTGGTGGTGATCACCGAGCGGGCGCACCCGGTCGTGAAGAGCGCCGCCGTGGCCAGAGCGCTCAGCGGGGCAACGCGAAACAGCGTTTTGTGAGTTTGCAAGGCGATTTACTCCTTTTCCGTAAGGGAAGGCTCACGGGAAGCTACTGCTCGCAGCGCAGCAGGCCGTAGACGACGCCGTCAAGCAGGGCGAGCCAACTGGCTTCGATGACGTTCGTGGAGACCCCGATGGTGCTCCACGACTGTTCGCCATCCGCACTATCAATAATGACGCGTACCTTCGCCGCCGTGCCTTCGCGGGTGTTGACGACGCGGACCTTGAAGTCAGTCAGCTTGATCTCGGCGAGTTCCGGGTAGAACTCCAGCAAAGCTTTGCGCAGCGCGCCGTCCAGCGCGTGCACCGGCCCGTCCCCCTCCGCGACCTCCAGTCGCTCGTGGCCGTCCACCACGATCTTTACGGTGGCCTCGGTGATCGGCTCCTCGTTCTCGCCGCGCTTCTCGACGATACAGCGGAAGCCCTTCAGTTCGAACAGGCGGCGATAGGTTCCGACCGACTGCTTCATCAGTAGTTCGAACGAGCCTTCCGCGCCCTCATAGGAGTAGCCCTCATGCTCGCGCTCCGTGACGAGCTTCAGCAGCGCGCGCGCCTGCGGGGATTTGCGATCCAGTTCCAGGCCGAACTCCGAGGCTTTGCTCGCGATGCTGCTGCCGCCCGCCAGTTCGGAGACCAGGATGCGGCGGGAGTTGCCGACCAGATCCGGCTCGATATGCTCATAGCTCGCGCCCTTCAGCACGGCATCGGTGTGCAGGCCGCCTTTGTGCGCGAAGGCGCTCTTGCCGACATACGGGCGTCGCGTGTCGGGGGACAGGTTCGCCACCTCGTCCACATACTGCGACAGGCCGGTCAGATGGCCCACGGAGTCGGGCAGGAGGCAGTCGTAGTCGAGTTTCAGGCGCAGCGCCGCGATCACCGGGATCAGATCGCAGTTGCCGCACCGTTCGCCATAGCCGTTGACGGTACCCTGCACCTGGATCGCGCCCTCCCGGATCGCGGCCAGCGCATTGGCGACGCCGCACTGCGAATCGTTGTGGGTATGGATGCCCAGGGGCGTCTCGGGAAAAAGGCCGCGTATTGTGCGCACGATCTCGATGACCTCATGCGGCAGCGTGCCGCCGTTGGTATCGCAGAGCGCGATCCGATCCACTCCCGCCTCGGCCGCGGCCCGGAGGCACTGGAGCGTATAGTCGGGATTGCGCTTGTAGCCGTCGAAAAAATGCTCGGGATCGAAGATGACGAACTTGCCCTGCTGTTTCAGGTAGAGCACCGTATCGGCGATCATGCGGACATTCTCTTCCAGGGTCGTTTTGAGCGCGACCGTCACATGAATATCCCACGACTTGCCGACGATCGTGACGACGGGCGTGGCCGCCGCCAGCAGTTTCTGCACCTGGGCATCGTCTTCCGCGCGAATATCCGCCTTGCGGGTACTGCCGAAAGCCGCCAGCCGGGAGTGGCGCAGCTTGACGGACTTCATCCGCTCGAAAAACTCTTCGTCCTTGGGATTGGAACCCGGCCAGCCGCCTTCGATATAGTCCATGCCGAACTCATCGAGGCGGCGCGCAATGCGAATCTTATCCTCGACACTGTAGGAAATGCCTTCGCCCTGCGATCCGTCGCGGAGGGTTGTGTCGTAGATTTCGATGCGCTGTCGCTGCGCGTTTGGCGTCTTCACCGGAGAGTTCCTTTCGTGCATCCTATCGAATAGGCGCGCCTCACCCCATGGAGTGGGCGCAGAGTGATCAGGGTCCTGGCAATTCCAGAAATAGGACCTTCATTATACCACGGTGGTGCCCACGGGATTGATGCGGAGGATTCTGGGAAGGCCGTGCCGTATGTGTCTGAAGACGGAATTTGGAAAGGCGGATCTCTTATGCAGACACGACGTATCGGTTCGTTAGACGTTTCTGTGGTCGGAGTAGGGTGTAACAACTTTGGGGCGCGCCTGGACGCAGCCGCGACAGAAAAGGTCGTTCTGGCCGCCCTGGAGGCGGGCATCAACTTCTTCGATACCGCGGATGTCTATGGCGGGACCAAGAGCGAGGAGTATTTGGGGCAGGCGCTGAGGGCGCATCGCGACGAGGCGCTGATCGCGACCAAGTTCGGAATCAAACTGGACGATCAACACCTCGGGGGAGCGCGGCCGGAGTATATTCGCTCTGCGGTCGAAGACAGCCTGCGCCGACTCGGTACCGATCGTATCGATCTCTACCAGATCCACCGGCCGGACCCTGACGTGCCCATCGCTGACACCATGGGAGCGCTGCACGAACTCGTGCTGGCGGGAAAGGTGCGCGAGATCGGCTGCTCGAATTTCTCCGTGGATCAGTTGCAGGAGGCCGAGTCTGCTGCGGCGGGCAAAACCCCCTTCTCCAGCGTGCAGAACCACTATAGCCTGCTGCACCGTGAGCCGGAGCAGGGGGTCCTGGCAGAGTGCGAACGGCAGCACCTGGGATTTCTGCCGTTCTTCCCGCTGGCCAACGGCCTCCTCACCGGCAAGTATCAGAAAGGGCAACCGCCGCCGCCCGGCACGCGTCTGGCGGCCAATGACCGCTTCTCCAGTGATCCTTTGAGCGCCCAGGTGGCTCAGATGGAAGCGCTGCGAGATTTCGTGGAGCGTCGGAACCACACGCTGCTGGAGTTGGCGTTCTCCTGGCTGCTCACCCGTCCTGTTGTGGCCTCCGTGATCGCGGGAGCGACCAGACCCGAGCAGATCCAGGCCAACGCCGCGGCGATCCGCTGGCAGCTAACCCCGGAGGATCTGGCCGAAATCGATCGGATTCTCGACTGACAGAGACATCAGATAAACCTCGGAGTTTAAGATGTCCGCGCAGGCGGACATTCGGCGCGAAGCGCTCTAGCGAAGGAATTCATTCCATCGCAAATAGTCTGGCCGAAATCGATCGGATTTTGGGATGAGGATCTCAGGGCGCAGCTTCATCGAGGGGGAGGGTCAGAGGTAGAGAACGACCATCTGACGCCAGTAGCGGGCGCGGTGCGCCTCTTCCTGCCACACATAGTAGCGGTGGGGCACCTTCTGCGCTTTCAGGGCCATGTGGAGCTGATGATTGTTTTCGAGGAAAGCGTCCTCAGCTCCGATCACAATGGTGATGTCCATCCGGCGCAGGTCTTCCAGCAGACGAGGGTCGTTCAGGCGGGGCAGAAAGTGAGAGGGGTTGTTGAAGTAGATCGTCTGGTCATAGTAGCCGTCGAACAGGTCGCGATAGGGGCCGGGGGCGAGGGTGAGATCGTAGCGGCCGCTGAGGGCGAGAAGTTTTTGAAACAGATGCGGGTATTTGAACGCGATATTGGCGGCGTGGTAGGCGCCGAGGCTGCAGCCGTGTGCGCAGAGAGGCGAATCAGGATTCAGATACTGTGAGAACGGCAGCACTTCCGCCAGCACATAGCTCTCGTATTGCAGATGCCGCCGCATCCGCGCTGCTGGGGCGATGGCGGTGCAGTAGAGACTCTCGGCATCGACGCTGTCTACGCAGTAGAGTTGAAGTTCACCGGCCTCGATTCGGGGGCGCAGACTCTGTACCAGCCCCCAGTTTTCATAGTCGTAGAAACGGCCTCCCCGCGTCGGATAGACCAGGACACGCATCCCCGCGCGTCCGAAGACCAGCAGCTCCATGTCTCGGCACAGGCGCGGGCTAAACCATTTGTGGTACTCTCGGTGCATTCTGTTTTAACGTCTCTTCGGGCGGGTCGGTTCCGAAAATTGCGTCATGATGCGCGCAGAGCGCCTGACGCCAGACCGCATAGCCTTGCGCGCTCAGATGCAGCCCATCTTCGCAGTAGAGTTCCGCCCGAGGCGTCCCGTCCGCATTCAACATCAGGCTGAAGACGTCGATATAGATTCGTTCCGGCTGAGACAGATGCGCCTGCCGAATCAGCGCGTTCGTGCGAACAATGGCGTTGACGAGATGATGCCGTGCGGGACTGGATTTGATGGAGATATAGGCGAAAGGGATCGGCCCCAGATACTGCTGCACCTTATCCGAGAGAAGTTGATAGTTGCATTCGACAGCCTCCGGGCTTCTGCCGTCGCCCAGATCGTTGTCTCCTGCGTAGAGAACCAGCGCGCGGGGATTGGCCGGAACGACCAGACGCTCGAAGAACGCGGCGCACGCCTCCATGGTCGAACCGCCGAAGCCGAGGTTGACCACACGCTCCCCTGCAAAATCCTGTCCTAACGTGTCCCACAATCGAATGGACGAACTCCCATAAAAAGCGACCGGTTCAACCAGGGGAAGGCTTTTTCTGCGGGACTGCTCTAATCCGCGTACCTCCTCTTCGTACCATTGCATAACCGAATTCCTCTCTAAACTCTCCGCGCAACCGCCCATTTCTACAGCGTCCGGGATTTCTCCTCCGTTATGACGCCCAGACTGCCAAAACCGTTCCCGGTTTCGGTAAATCCGGAGGCGACCGGCGTACCAGGTTGTTGCCGGCTCGCTACGGCTTTGAGATACAGACCGACGGGCCGGTGTGCAGAGAACACTGCCTACCGGCCCGTCTTCAGGACCCCTCTACCCGGCGGCTATCGCCGGGGAACGCCGGTTAGCGTGGGCCGGCGATGCGAAAGGCGGTATCGAGGCGCGTGGAGAGCGATTCGGTATAGTAGACCTTCGCTCCGTCGAAGTGCCACAACACGATATTGCCGTTGGAGTCCCGCAGGGCGACATCCGGTCGGCCATCGCCGTCAAAGTCGGCGATCGCTTCCACGCGGTATCCGGCAGGTGGCGGGGCGGAGGCTCCGATCCCGCTCGCATACTGGGTGCCGTTCATAAACCAGAGGACCAGTTTCCCGGACACGGCGTCCTGGAAAAGCAGGTCCGTCTTTCCGTCGCGATCGAAGTCTCCCACGCCGACGACCTGATAGCCCGCTCCCGGGACCTGGGGGAGGGAAGCGCCGCCGATCAGGTTGGTTCCATCCATGAACCAGAAGGCGATCTGGTTGGTCAGTTGGCTCTGGAAGACGAGATCGGGTTTGCCGTCTCCGTTGAAGTCCCCCACCGCGACGACTTTGTAGCCGAGCACGGGAATTAGAGCGACCAGACTTCCGCCCTGAATGTTGGTGCCGTTCATATACCAGATGGCGACCTGATTGGTGAGGCGGTTCTGGAAAACGTAGTCCATCCTGCCGTCGCCGTTGAAGTCGCCGGTGCCCACGATCTGATAGTTGCTATCCGGGATCGAGGGGATGAGCGCGCCGTTGAGCACCGTGGTGTTGTTCTGAAACCAGTCGGCGATCTGATTGGACGTGATATTTTGCAGGATCAGATCTGACTTGCCATCGCCGTTGACGTCGTTGCTGCCGAGAGCCGTCTGCATGGCTGCCGCCAACTGGTAGCCCAGGGCGCGATGCATGGCCAGATTGGGATGGATGCCGTCAAAGGACTGGGCCGAGCCGCCCACGACCTGGCCCATCAGCCCTGCCTGCGCGGTCGCTCCGAGGTTGATCAGATGAACCTTCGTATCGGTCGGGTTCATCTGGAGATACTGGGTGCAGGCCGATTGCAGGGCTTGCGCCTGGAACCCCCCGAACGGAACCACGAGGAAGATCTGGCTGCCGGGCAGGTTGCCGCGTATCTGCAGAAGGCAGGCCACCGCGTATTTTGTCACCACGGCAGGATCCATTCCGTAGATAGAGTCGTTGGTGCCCATATTGATGACGACATAGTCCGGGATCGGCGTCCCGCCTGTGAGCGGAAAACGCGGCGCCTGATCGTAGTACTGGTTGAAGGCCGCGCCGAAGTCGGGAACGCCGCTGGTGGGGGCGATATTTTCCGCCCATCCCTGTCCTGGATGGGCGACCACCCCGTATTCGGCATTGAAAACCTGGGCGCAGACGGTGGCGTAGGTCTGGCTCGCATCATCGCCCGGTGTGATGCCGGCCCCTTCCGTGATGCTGTCTCCATAGAAGAGGATGCGCCTGGGCCGCAGCCCGGTCGTGGGCGCCAGGCTTCCGCCCTGGCCGAGGGCCAGCCCCGTGATCCGTAACGACTGGGCCGGTCCCTGGAACCCGTTTACCAGGGCTGCCGATTTCGCCCAGCGATTCTGATGATAGTCCGAAGAGACCATCCAGAACTGCACGGTGTGCGTTCCGAAGGTCAGGTCCGGCGCCAGCACGAGCTGGGTGTCGGAGAGGAGGAGGGTATGCGCCGGATAGAGGGTATTATCGATCCGCCACTGCACCACTATGGAGGTCGTGTTGCCGACAGCCGGCATGTTCAGCGTGTCGATATTCACCGCCACCTGCTTGCTGCCCGTAAAACTCAGCGTGAAATAGGCGCCGGGTTGGTTGGTAACGATCTCGTTGGGGAACACGGCGGTTACATTCAGTGCGCCTGGTACCGTCCAGTTATACGGACTGAAAAACCAGTTGGGGGAGGAGATCGGGAAGGAGGAGGTTTGAGCGAAGAGGGTTTGTGGGAGGAGCAGGAGAGAGAGGAGAACCATACACAGTAGATAGCGCAGTCGCATTAGGAACCTTTCCGGCGTGATCCGCCAAGAGCCTTGTATTTTATATTAGGTTACAAGTGCTCTCACAGTAAACGATAAGCAAGGCAGCACACATATCCGCAATAGTATACCGCCAGAATGTATAAATTACGTATATGTATGCTTGCTTGTTCGACTGCCCATGCCGCCTGTCAGACGGAGATGGCGTTTGCTCGGAGCGCCTCCTCCAGGCTCGTCTGCCCCTCGACCGCCTGCCGCACGCCCTCCGCCATCAGAGTGCGCATGCCTCCTGCGATCGCGACTGCCGTCAGGGCGGCGGCATCCGCCCGCTGCAGCACCGCCTCCAGGATCGGGCGAGTAGCGGGCAGTATCTCGTAGAGGCCGACTCGACCGCGATAGCCGGAGTGCCGACACCGTTCACAACCTGCTCCACGCCAGAAGACGGCATCGGCAGGGATCTCATAGCCTCCTGCCGCGGCGAGACGGCGTGCCTGCTCCAGCAGAGGATCGCCGGGCAGGAACTCCTCCAGTACTCTGCAATCCGGGCAGAGGCGGCGGACAAGGCGCTGCGAAACGACGCCCGCCAGGGTACGCGCCAGGAGGAATGGCTCCACGCCCATATCCAGCAGTTGCTGCACCGTATCCACTGCGCTGGACAGGGGCAGTTGGCACAGGACCAGGTGCCCTGTCAGCGCCAACTCATTCGCGGTGATGGCCGCCTCCCGGTCGGGCAGTTCCCCGAGCATCACGACATCCGGATCCTGCCGCCAGAGCGCATTCAGGATCGTTCCGAAGGTCAGCCCTATCCGCGCGTTTACCTGTGTCTGCGTCACATGGGGCAGGGTGTAGACGATTGGATTCTCGATCGACATCGCTTTCCGCTCCGTTCCCGCGACATGCTGTAAGGCCGCGATCAGCGTCGTTGTTTTGCCGCTGCCGGCTGGGCCGCTGAACAGGATCAGCCCACTCGGACGCGCCAGCCACTCCCGCAGCGGATGGGCTTCGTCGATTCCGATCTGCGCCAGCGTCACCAATCCCTGGGCACGATCCACAATCCGCACCGTGACCGCCTCGCCGAAGAGAGTCGGCAGAAAGGCGAGATGCAGTTCGAAATCCTGCTCCCCTTCTGTCAGCAGGATACGCCCATCCTGCGGCAGACGCTTCTCGGCGCTCTCTACCCCCGCTTCGACCTTGGCGCGCAGCAGCAGCGCCTCCTGCACGCGCATCGGCATCCGGCGCACCTCGTGCAGCGTGCCTCCCTGGCGATAGCGCAGCAGAAAGACGGTGCTGCCATCCTGCCGCGTCGGCTCCGCGTGAATGTCGGTCGCCCTGCGTGTGATCGCGAGCCGAACGATCGCGGCAAGCAGTTGGGCGACTTTGCGCTCTCCGATCTCTGTCAGCGCCTCGTCCTCTTCCGGCAGTGTCAGCCCTGCATTCACCAGTTCCGATTGGAAGAACAGCAACTCCCTCTCAACGACATCGAGGGGGGCTGCCGCGGTGACGGGACCGCGTTTCAGGTAGCGCATCAGATCGAACGTGCTGAATCGCCACTGCCTGCCTGCCTTCAGCCCGGTCAGGTCCCCCTGATTGAGGAGCCGATAGAGCGTCGGACGACTGATCCCCAGGAACTTCGCCGCCTCATCCAGAGAGAGCAGGGGATTCGCCAACTCGGCCCGCACCTTGTCCAGCACGACCCCTGCCTCGGTCAGCAGGCGAAACGCCGTCCCGCTGCCCTCCCGTAGAATTCCCAGGAACAGATGTTCGGTGCCGACAATGCTTTGGCCCAGTCCCTGCGCCTCCTCCTCGGCCCACTGCTGAACCTTTGTCCAGCGCTCAACCAGGGCATACGCCGCAGCTTGGTCGTCCCCTTTCTGCGCCTCCGTCGCTTGAAGTTCGCTCACCTCGGTCGCAGGCGCATCCAATTCTGTAGGCTGTTGTTCCCGCAACAGAGTCTCTAACCGAGAGCGTAGTTTCACAAGATCACCGCCCGCACGTTCGATCACGAGCACGCCTACTGTATCACTCTGCCGCAGCAGGGCAAAAAGCAGATGTTCCGGCGTTATTTCATTTCCTTTGCCTTCGATCGCCTCGTTCATGACGAACGATATTGCCGCCGCTGCGCGTTCTGTCAGTTTTATTGGCATCGTCTGTTCTCCTTAAGCGACACACGCTCCCACCTGGAAATGCGTATGTACTGTATCATATAGAATCAATTTGTAAAATAACATAATTTGATAGATGAGTCAAGGGGTACACACCGTTTTTCGGTTGCTTGTAACCTGAAATCAACCCGGTCTCCTCAACGCTTCTCGATGAAGATCCTGTTAATCCTGTAAATCTTGTCAATCCTGTCTAAAAGCATTTTCTTTCGGACGATGTTCGCAGAAGGTGGTTCTGAGGGGAGCAAAAACGTGACGCAGGGATTCGATGTCTTCAGGGTGAATGAATCTCTTGAGATCTGGCCCCCGGCGCTTTTATGTCGTTTTCTGAAAGCGAACGTGCAGACGATGTCTTCAGGAGCGTACCGAGTGGGGCAAACACAGCGAGGAGGATCCCGTGACTAATACAATTTCGCGGCGTGGACTGCTGACGGGCGCGGCGGCGATGGTGGCCGCTCCGACCATCGTGTCCGCTTCCGTACTGGGCCGCCAGGGCGCCACCGCCCCCAGCAAAAAGATCACCATCGGCGTTATCGGCGTCGGCTATCAGGCGCGCGGCCATGTAAACTACCTGGTGCGCAACGACGATGTCAAAGTGCTCGCCGTCTGCGATGTCGATACGACGCGGCGCACGGATGCCAAAAAGATCGTCGATGACTGGTACTCGAACGACAAAGAGTACAAAGGCTGCTCGGCCTACAACGATTTCCGGGAACTGATCGCGCGCAAAGACATCGATGCCGTCCTGATCGGCACGCCCGACCACTGGCATGCCCTCGTGGCGACGGCGGCCATGCAGTCCGGCAAAGACGTCTACTGCGAGAAGCCCCTCACCCTGACCATCGCAGAGGCGAAACTGCTGATCGACTGCGCGCACAAGCACAAGCGTATTTTGCAGACCGGCAGCCAGCAGCGCTCCTCCAAGGAGTTCCGTACCGCCTGCGAAGCGGTTCGTAATGGGCGTATCGGCAAGGTGAAGCAGGTCTATGTCGGGGTCGGCCCCACCAGCCGCCCGTGCGATCTGCCCGGCGAACCCCTTGAGCCTGGGCTTGACTGGAACATGTGGCTCGGGCAGGCGCCGGATCGCCCCTACAACTCGATCCTCAGCCCCCGCGGCATCCACAACTTCTTCCCGAACTGGCGCAACTATCGCGAGTTCTCCGGCGGTATGATGACCGACTGGGGCGCGCACCACTTCGACATCGCGCAGTGGGGCCTGGGAATGGATGAGAGCGGCCCGATCGAGATCACGCCACCCACCGATCCCAAAGCCGAGCATGGTCTGCGCTACCTGTATGCCAACGGCGTGGAGATGTTCCACAACGACTTCACCGACCCGGATGGCAAGTCGCGTGACGGTGTCCACTTCATCGGGGAGAGCGGAACCATCCACGTCAACCGCGGTCAACTGGAGAGCTGGCCTCCCAACATCGTCACCGATCCGCTGGGCGCTTCCGAGAAGCCGCTCTACAAGTCCAACAACCACCAGCAGAACTGGATCGACTGTATCAAGAGCCGGGAGAAGCCCATCTGTTCGGTCGAGATCGGCGCGCACTCCGCGACGGTCTGCCATCTCGGCAACCTGGCCTACTGGCACGGCCGCACCCTGAAATGGGATCCGGTAAAGTGGCAGTTCGTCAACGACAAAGAGGCCGACAAGTGGCGCGACCGCGAGCGTCGCTCCCCCTGGCAGCTCCCCAAAGCCTAGAACGCCCGGACCTTACACCCCATAAAGGCTGATAACGAGCCCTCGCCGCAGCAGGAATGCTATGGTGGGGGCTTTCTATTGCCTGCGGGGAACAGAGACACTGTTTTTGTAAGCAATATCTGTTTACTCTCTATGCGGAACAATCTCTCTCTCCCCTCAGTCAAAGGACAAGACGGCTTTCGGGAGCGAGGGAACGCTTTTTGAAGACGTACCGTGCGCTATAGCGTTTCTCCTATTATTCGTGCCTTTATTGTGTCCGTGTCCTCGCCAGACCCCCCGCTACAAACACCGGCGAAACGGCCCTATGCCGCTCCATACGATAAACTTGTTTTGTAGCAAGTTCCGTTTACTGAAGGAGCAAACCATTGCAACGCCATCATTCTCTGTTCGTCGGCCTCCTGCTGATCAGCGCAGCGAGCGCTCAGGGCCAGTCAGCCCAACACGCCTCTACGGCTGGGGCGATCTCTCCCCACAACGCCGCTCTTCCTTCTGTCCATTCGGCGACGGTCCAGGCCGACAAAAACTTCGGTCATCTGCCACTCTCTTTCGAGCCTAACCAGGGGCAAGCCGATCGAAAGGTCCGTTTCCTCACCCACAGTCTCGACAGCGCTCTCTCCCTCAATGCTTCCGAAGCCATCTTCACGCTGCCCTCGCCACCGAACACGCCTCTTAAGAACACAAAAGCGCACCCCGCGATGGGCAAATCCTTCGGCGGGACTGTGCGGATGCAACTGGTAGGCGCCAACTCCCAGGCTTCCCCCCTGCAACAACAGCCTCTGGAAGGGCGGGTCAACTACTTCGTCGGACACGACCCCCACAAATGGCACTCCAATATCCCGACGTTCGGGAAGGTCGGTTTCCAGGGGGTCTATCCAGGCGTGGATGTGGTCTACTACGGCAACCAGCAGCGCCTGGAGTACGACTTCGTGGTCGCTCCGCACGCCGATCCCAGGCAGATACAACTCCACTTTGCGGGAGCCAAAGGGGTTCGTGTGAATGCGTCCGGGGAGTTGATCCTCCACACGCAGGGGAGAGAGTTGACGTGGCGTAAGCCGACGGTCTATCAGCAGAGCGCAACCGGAAAACAGGCGGTAGCTGCTCACTATCGTCTGAAACGACTGCCGAACGGCCAGGCAGGGGTGAGTTTTGCGCTGGGTCGCTACGACACCTCCCGTCCGCTGGTCATCGATCCCGTGCTCATCTACTCCACCCGACTGGGCACCAACGCGAATCCGGCAGGGGCCTCCATCGCAGTCGATAGCGCCGGCAATGCGTATGTCGCCAACTACGCCCAGGTGAGCTTTGACCTGGCTGCGACCGTCGTGACCAAACTGAACTCCACCGGCACGACAGCGATCTATTCAACTTTCTTCGGACCCGTGGGGCCGACCGCTCCCGGCATTGCTGTCGATAGTGCGGGGGACGCCTACGTTATCAGTGTGGGAGAGCCGGGGTATCCGACCACGCCCGGCGCTTACAAGACGCAGATCCCGGGCACTCCCACCGGTTTCGTGTATATCGTCGTAACAAAACTGAATCCGGCAGGGTCGGCCATGGTCTACTCGACCGCGATCGGTTCCGGTGCGACCACGGGGCCTGTCTCTATTGCCCTCGACAGCACCGGCAACGCCTACCTTGCCGGCTCTACGCTCGACATGTTTCCGACGACACCCGGCGCCTTCCAGACGGTGAACAGATCGATCTCCATCACCGGCTTTGTGACCAAACTCAATCCGACCGGAACGGATCTGGTCTACTCCACCTTTCTGGGAGGAAAAGGGGATCTCCGTGGAACCGAACCTCCCGGTATCGAGGATCATGTGCGTGGTATCGCTGTCGACAGCAGCGGCAATGCCTATGTCACCGGAGTCACCAGGTCCAGTGATTTTCCGACGACGTCCGGCGCTTACCAGACTACGGTGTCGCGAATTTCCAGCTTTACCGCCTTTGTGACTAAAGTGAATCCGACCGGTACCGCTCTGGTCTACTCGACCTACTTCGGAGGCGATGGGGCTTACGGGCAAGGCATCGCAGTGGACACCAGCGGCGACGCCTATGTGGTCGGGGTGAGCGGTTCGCACTTTCCCACCACACCCGGCGCCTACCAGGCTCCGAATTCCAGAACCTTCGTCACGAAGTTCAACCCGAACGGAACCGGACTGATCTATTCTGCCCAATTAGCTGGAGATAACAATGATGCGGTGAATGCCATTGCTCTGGATAGCAGCGGCAACGCCTATGTCACTGGCCAGACTTCCTCCAGCGCGTTCCCGACGACGATCGGCGCTGTGAAGAGAGTCAAGGCTCCTCTCTATTACAACGCCTTTCTGAGCAAACTCAACGCTTCCGGGAGCGCCCTGATCTACTCTACGTTCCTGGGAGGAAGCGTGGCAGATGACCCAGGCAGCGGAGACAGTGGGCAGTCCATCGGCATCGATGGTAGTGGCAATGCCTATGTCGCGGGCATCACATTTTCCGCCGACTTTCCGACCAGTCCCAATGCCTACTTGCGAAATTACGGAAACTACTTCGCCGCCAAACTCTCCACGATTCCGATCTTCCCGGACTTCAACAACGATGGCAATACGGATCTGCTCCTCCAGAACCCCTCCACCGGAGCCATCGCCACCTGGTTCATGCAGGGAGCGACCAAACTCGGCAATGCCTCCTTCTCCCTGACTCCTCCGGCAGAGTATGCCCTCCTCGGTGTGGGAGACTTCAGCGCCAACGGCAACAATACACTGGTCCTCCAGAGCAGCCTCACCAACAAGATCGCTCTTTGGTACACCAGCGGAACCAACAACGCCACGATCTCCGGCGGCAACTTCGTCGATGCAACTCCCGACGCCGCTTATAAGGTCGTTGGTATCGGCGACTTCAACGGCGACGGCAAATCCGACCTTGTGCTCCAGAACCAGACTACCGGCCAGATTGCTGTCTGGTTCCTGGATGGTTCGCACCGTTACGGCGGCGTGCTTCTGTCTGCCGTTCCGAGCGCAGGGTGGAGTGTGGTCGGAACCGGAGACTTCAACAAGGACGGCTTCACCGATCTTGTCTTCCAGAACCAGACCACGGGCCAGATCGCTCTCTGGTATCTGAACGGCACGACCTATGTCGGGGGAACGGTCCTTGCGGCTGTTCCCGGAGCGGGCTATCAGGTCGTCGGTGTCGGCGACTACAACGGAGACGGCAGCGCCGATCTGCTGTTCCAGAACCAGACCACCGGTCAGGGTGTGGTCTGGTACTTGACCAACGGCGCCTTTGCGGGCGGAGGTACACTCTCGACCGCCGTTCCTGCCGGCTTCAAGATCGTCGGGCCGCGTTAAGACCGCCAGGCATCAAGCCAAGAGCGCACAGCCACAAATTCCGGTTGCAGTAGAATGCTGCAACCGGAGTGGATACCATTTCTTCTTTACACTTTTCTTGGAGCAAGTTCCGTTTTACTGAAGGAGCAACATAATGCAACGCCATCATTCTCTGTTTACCGGCCTCCTGCTGCTCGGTGCAGCGAGCGCTCAGGGCCAGTCAGGCCAGCAGGCCTCCACAACCGGAGCGATCCCTCCTCACAACGCCGCTCTTCCTTCGCATGCGGCGAAGATCCAGGTCGAGAAAGCCTTTGGCCACCTGCCGCTCTCTTTCGAGCCTAACCAGGGGCAAGTCGATCGTAAGGTCCGTTTCCTTACCCGCAGTCTCGACAGCGTTCTCTCCCTCAACGCTTCCGAAGCCATCTTTACACTGCCCTCGCAACCTAACGCGGCTCCTAAGAGCGCAAAAGCGCGTCGTTCGGTGAGCAAGTCTTCCGTGGGCACTCTGCGGATGCAACTGGTCGGCGCAAACTCCCAGGCTTCCACTCTGCAGCAACAGCCTCTGGAAGGGCATGTGAACTACTTCTGTGATCGAGATCCTCATAAATGGCATTCCAACATCCCGACGTTCGGGAAGGTCGGGTTTCATGGCGTCTATCCGGGCGTGGATGTGGTCTACTATGGCAACCAGGAGCATCTGGAGTACGACTTCCTGGTCGCGCCACATGCCGACCCAAAACAGATCCATCTGCATTTTGCCGGAGCGAAAGACGTCCGTGTGAATGCGGCCGGGGAGTTGATCATTCGAGCGCAGGGACGGGAACTGACATGGCAGAAGCCGACGGTCTATCAACAAGATGAGAGAGGGAAGCATGCAGTAGCCGCGCACTATCGCCTTAAGCGACTGCCGAACGGGCAGGCAGGCGTGAGTTTTGCGCTGGGGCACTACGATACAACCCGATCGCTCGTCATCGATCCCGTACTCACCTATTCCACCTATCTGGGGGCGGCTCGGGTGATGCAGAACTCCCCGGGATATACCGCAGTGGCGATCGATGGCTCAGGAAGTGCGTACATCGCCACTGCTTCGCTGGGCTCTGCCCTGGCCTCTGTGACCAAACTGAACGCATCCGGCACTGCCGCCCTCTATACGACCAACCTGGGGGGGATAAATACGCCGATCGCCATTGTTGTGGATAGCCATGGCAGCGCTTATGTCGGGGGGGTAGCCACCGGCTCTTATCCGACGACCCCGGGCGCCTATAAGACGCAGACCAATAGCGTGGATTTTGTCGTGACCAAACTTAGCCCGGACGGGAGCACCCTGGCGTACTCCACTTTCATCGGCGCCACCGACGGGATAAACGGTGTGGGGCTCGCCGTGGACAGCAGCGGCTCCGCCTATATCACCGGCGCTTCCCATTCAGGTTTTCCTACCACTCCGGGAGCGTTTCAGCCCGCAAACAACACGACGGGAAACCAGGTGGTGGTTTCCAAACTCAATCCGACGGGCTCGGCTCTGGTCTACTCGACCTATATCGGGGGAAGCACCAGTTTTGTTTCCGGCCATGCCGTCGCCGATTATGGGGCAAGTATCGCCGTTGACGCGGGCGGCAATGCGTACGTCACCGGTCTCACCTCGTCCTCCGACTTTCCAACGACGCCGGGCGCGTTCATGCCCGTATGCCCGTCAAACCCGCGCTGGACCGCGTTCGTAACAAAGCTCAACGCGACCGGCACAGCTCTGGTCTATTCCACCTACGTTGGAGGCAGCCGGCAACAGGGGCAGAGTATCGCCGTGGACAGCAGCGGTTCCGCCTATATCACAGGCTCGACCTCCGGCGGCCTTCCGACGACGCCCGGCGTATTAGGGCCCGTGTTCAAGGCAACAATACCCGATCCAGGCACTGCCTTTGTCACCAAATTCAATCCGTCCGGCTCAGCTCTGGTCTATTCGACCTATCTTGGAGGCAGTAGAGAGGAGGTCGGGAATGGTATCGCGGTGGATGGAAGCGGCGCCGCCTACGTTACCGGATGGACTTCCTCCGGAGACTTTCCTACCACAGTAGGCGCATTTGACAGAGGGAAGACGCTTACTCGGCTATCCTCGGTCGGTTTCGTGACCAAGCTCAATCCAACAGCTACCGGTCTGATCTATTCCACACTGCTCAGTGGAAGCGTTGGGGTCAACACGGCCCCGAGCCAGCCGGGGGGAGATAGCGGGCAGTCCATCGCGGTCGACAGCAGTGGAAATGCGTATGTCAGCGGCTCTGCCTTTTCCACCGACTTTCCGACCACACCCGGTGCAATGCAGTCTGCCCCTGGGGAATATTTCGCGGCTAAACTGTCCACCGCTCCCATTTTCCCGGACTTCAACAGCGACGGCAATACGGATCTGCTCCTCCAAAACGCTTCCACCGGCGCCATCGTCACCTGGTTTATGCAGGGGGCGACGAAGGTCGGAAACACGCCCTTCTCTCTCACTCCACCAGCCGAGTATGCTCTTGTCGGGGCCGGAGACTTTAGCGGTAACGGCAACAACACGCTTGTTCTGCAGAGCAGTGTCACCAACAAGATCGCTCTCTGGTTCACCAACGGAACCAACAACGCCACCATCTTCGGCGGCAGCTTCGTCGATGCGACCTCCGATGCCGGTTACAAAGTGGTCGGTATCGGCGACTTTAACGCTGATGGTAAGTCCGACCTCGTATTTCAGAGCCAGACTACCGGTCAGATCGCCGTCTGGTTCACGACCGGCTCGCATCGCTATGGCGGCGTGCTGCTGCCTTTCGTTCCTGCTACCGGATGGAGTGTGGTAGGAACAGGGGATTTCAACAAGGACGGCTTTACCGACCTCGTCTTCCAGAACCAGACTACCGGCCAGATTGCGCTGTGGTACCTGAACGGAACGACCTATGTCGGTGGAACCGTCCTGGCGAGCGTTCCCGCTACAGGATGGAAAGTGGTGGGAGTAGGCGATTATAACGGAGACGGCAGCGCCGATCTGCTGTTCCAGAACTCCACCAGTAGTGTGGCGGCGGTCTGGTATCTCCAGAACGGCGCCTTTGCGGGCGGAGGCACGCTTTCCGCTACCCTCCCGACTGGCTTCAAGATCGTCGGGCCGCGCTAAGACCGGCACAGATCAGGGCAAGAGCGAAAGCCACAAACTCCGGTTGCAGCATTCTGCTGCAACCGGAGCATATACCATTTCTTCTTTACACCTATCCTACGGCAAGTTCCGTTTTA
>Ga0070658_10000805_pt1 | contig 26825 bp, 24 predicted proteins | sample KBSC13metaG_FD_64664 | JGI IMG/M metagenome (GOLD analysis project Ga0070658, IMG submission 64664) | Corn rhizosphere microbial communities from Kellogg Biological Station, Michigan, USA - KBS C1-3 metaG | ecosystem: Host-associated > Plants > Roots > Rhizosphere > Soil ... | reverse complement strand
CGCAGTGCCGGTTGCGCCAGCCGCAGCAGGCGGAGGACCTACTCTCTCCGGCCCAAACCCGCGCCGTCCTGCACCCGCTCCCGCCGGACGCCCCGGTCCCGCACCAAAGCTCAAACCTTTGCCATAGATCAGCCCCGGCCCCGTAATCGACACATCGTTGATGTTCTCGCCCCATATCAACGAGTTGTGCCAGTGATTGTGTCCGTAATCCTGGTACGCGTCGTACGTTGTCTTCGGTTCGGCCGCATCGTAGGTCCCGCCCATATAGCCGGTCGTTTCGCCCGGCTTCGGCGACTCCGCGGCTTCAACCGTGCACCCCTGAGCGAGAAAAAGATCCACCTTGCTCTTTAACCGGATCGAGAAGCACATGTACGTGCCGGCAGGGAACACCACCGTCCCGCCACCCGCAGCAGCCGCAGCTTCAATTGCCTTATTGATCGCAGGTGAATCTACCGTCTTGCCATCTCCAGTCGCGCCAAACGTGCGCACATCGAAAAACACGGGAGACATTCCCGGCGAGGCGATCTTTTTCGGGGCGGCAAGTGCAGGAATGGCCGAGGCGGCAGAGGCGGCAAGGCCCATGCTGCCGAGCCTTAGTAAGTCGCGGCGGGCAGAATCGATAGTATTCATATGGCCCGCAATATTAACAGACAACTGCAACTGCTGGAAATTGTTGCAACCGTGAAACGGTTAGCCCGCCTCTGCAAGCCCGGACCAGCGTCCGGATCGTTACTTCGGAATTTCCCGCTTCCGCAGTGACGGTGAGTGGCCGGTCACGTGTTCATCCAGTGTGATTATCATCCCCTCATGTGGTTGCAGCGTGACGCTCCCTGAAAGCGATGTCCCCTTACCACCTGGGTGCGTGGACAGCAGCACATGACCCGGTGGGCAAGAGACCGTCTGTGTCTCTGCCGAAAAGTTCAGCAGCACCTGCATCCGCTCCACGCCATCGGTCCGCCGGTATGCAAGCACGTGCTCGTTGCCCTCGTCCGTTGGCTTCACTCCGTACACATCGCCTGAGTGCAGCGCCGGATGGGTCCGTCGAAGCTCCAGCAGGTTGCGATACAGGCACAGAACCGATTCCGGATCCTTCGTCTCTGTCTCCACCGTATACAGTGTGTAATCCGCCCCAATCGGCAGCCACGGCTTGCCTGAGGTAAAGCCCGCATTAAGTGAGTTGTCCCATGGCATCGGCGTGCGTTCCGGATCCCGCCCCATGCCAATCCCAGGCTGGTTCTTTTCCGCAGGATCGTGTACCTGATCCGGCGCAATCACACCGTTCTTCAGTCCGAGTTCGTCTCCGTAATACATCGTCGGTGTGCCGCGCAATGTCAGCAGAAGCATCCCAGCCACACGTGCCTGCTCCGGCCCAATCCGCGTCGCAAGCCGCATTTGGTCATGGTTCCCCAGCACCCAGTTCGGCCATGCTCCAGGTGGCAGGGCTGCTTCATAGTCCCGAACCAGGCAGGCGATGGCATGCGGGGTCCACGGCGTCTGAATCAGATGGAAGTTGAACGGAAGTTGCGCCCCCTTGAGTCTCGGTCCCGTGATGGCTGCGGTGGTCAGGTCATGCGTTTCTTCTTCCTTGCCCTCCGGCACGCTGGCACCGTAGTACTGCACGAGCTCTTCAATCGGCAGATAAATCTCGCCAATCAGCAGCCGGTCGCCCGGATATGTCTCCAGCAGCGACCGCATCTCACTCACAATCTCATGTGTCTCCGGCCGGTTCGCTGTGTACAGCGGCAGAAAGCGGCCAAACGACGACGTGCCGGGCTTCCAGTCCGGGTTGATCGGGTTATCCCTGCATTGCGCGTCTTTAATCAACAGCCACAGCACGTCCATCCGGAAGCCGTCTACCCCGCGATCCAGCCAGAACCGCAGTGCGTTGTACATGGCTTTCCGCACATCAGGGTTGCGCCAATTCAGGTCTGGCTGCTGGGTTAGAAACGAGTGCAGATAGAACTGTCCGGTAACCTCGTCCCATGTCCACGCACTTCCGCCAAATTGCGAGAGCCAATTGTTCGGCGGCCGGTTCGATGGCGGTCCCATCCCTTCCGCTGGGTCGTGCCACAGATACCAGTTACGTTTCGGATTGTCCTTCGAGCTGCGGCTCTCCAGAAACCACGGGTGCTGGTCCGACGTGTGGTTTGGGACGAAGTCCATAATCAGCTTCAGCCCCAGTTCATGGATCCGCGTAATGAGCGCGTCAAAGTCATCCAGCGTGCCGAACATCGGGTCCACATTGCAATAATCCGAAACGTCATACCCGAAATCCGCCATTGGCGATGGATAGAACGGCGATATCCATATCGCCTCCACTCCGAGTTTGGCCACATACTCCAGCCGGGCCATAATCCCGGCAAGGTCGCCCACGCCGTCTCCGTTCGAATCTTGAAAGGAACGTGGATAGATCTGATAGATGACCGCGGTCTGCCACCACGGCGTAGTCCCCAAAGGCTCCATCACCCATTAGTTGATGGCTGCCGCCTTCAGGTTGTGAGGATGTGTTTGTGAATACATAAGCTACTGAGTTTTCATGCTCTGCAAAATACTCAGCACGTATCTTGCCGTTTTTCCCGCCGATCGGAGCAGACTTGTATCGATCGCTTTCATCCCGCACTCGCGACACAACTCAGGTCCACCGCTCAATCGCCGTAAAGCCGATCGCCGATTCGCCCCCCAGCACGACCACCTCTCCCACCGTCAGCCACGCATGTGCCATCAGTTCTCCGCTGGCGGAACGCGCCACTCCATAGACCAGCGTGCTCGGCACACCTCGCCTGCGCAGCATCGTGTACGCCGCAAGTGCCTGCGGAAAGCAGACAAACTCCACTGGCGAGTGCCGCGCAGCCGCGCTTACCGCCCACTGCACGCGCCGCGTCGTCAGCCGTGCCTGGCTCGTGTCCGTTGCATCGGGGATCGTGGCTTGATCCGCCCGTCGTCGGGTCAGCCTGTCAATAATCGTCCGAACCGGCATCATTGCCAATGCAACGCGAAACGCTGCCAACAGCACAAGTGCCTCGCCGGCAAACAGCACATCCGCCGGACCTCGCCGCACTATCTTGGCAGCTAATCCCATGCGCTCAGTCTAGCCGCTCGGCACCGGCAACTGCTCTGGCTTTCGCCCGGGTTAGAACTTCAGCGAGAGCTGCATATCGAAGCACCGGCTCGGCGAAAGCGACCCACCGCTCGTCACCCCGACCGACCTCCCGAACAGCGGCGATTCCAGCACCGATACCGGCGCCGTCAGGTTCGGGTGATTCAATACATTCAGCGCCAGAAGCCGCAGATCCGTCGAGTACTTATGGTCGCTGCTACTTGGACTCCCCGCGTTTTTCGCCCGAGGCCCAAAGCCGAAGGCCTTGCCCACCTCCACATTCATAGTGAGCGAGCCCGGGCCCTTACCGTAGTTCCTCGGAATAATCGTCTGTCCCGCTGCTGGCTGCGCGTCGAATATGCCCCACCGTGTCCGCACCACGCTTGACCGCCCCTGATCCGTCGCAAACGCCGGCCGGTCGTTGTACTGCGTATCCCCGTTCAGGTCCTCGCCCACCACAATGTTGAACGGCGGTCCACTCGCCGCCCGCAGGTACGCCCATGAGCTGATCCCAAACGGCAGATTGAAGCTCCCGTTCACCGTTACTACGTGCCGCTGATCATTGAGCGCTCGCCCGTAGTCCGCCCTCATGTCGAACCGGTTCAGCGGGAACGTTCCATCACCCTCTGCATCGCTATTGGTGAACTGGAGCATGTAGTTTCCGGTCAGCGTGAACGCCGATTCCCTCACCAGCACGCCCGTCGTCAATTGTCTTATTCGCAGCACTCCCTCGGACTCATACTCCAGCACATTCAGCCCGCGACCCTCCGGCCGCGTTCCGCTCCCCGGTTTGGTGACCGAATAGGTGCCCGGCAGCGGCGCATTCGCGTTCTCTGCATACCGCATGTGCAGTCCGCGCGAGTGCAGATAGCTCACTCGCACAGTCGTGTGTTGCCCCAGTTGCCGTTCCACTCCGGCGCTGCCCTCAATCACATAAGGCGCTCGGTAGCCTGAACTCACACGGTAAACAGTATCTGCCCCTGCCTGTATCGACAGCGGCGCGAAGTTGCCACAGCTGGTTGCCAGCAGCGCTCCCGTGTTCTGCAGGCAAAGTTGCGGCGACTGCACCACGTACTGCTGCTGCCTTGTCCCATCGAACCTTGTCACCCGCAGTGCCTGATCCGTTCCGAAGCGCTGGTAGAACACTCCCGCCCCACCGTGAACGATGTACTTCGGCGCGCCCGTACCCTGTTTGCCTGAACCACCCACTCCCCACGAGAACCCCACTCTTGGTGCCCAATCCGCGTGGTCTCCAATAAAGTTTTGCGTTTCGAACCGCAGCCCATAACTCAGCATCAGATTCTGCCGCACCTTCCAGTTATCCTCCAGGAAGCCCGCGCCATCAGCCACCGTAACCGCGGCATTCGGATCTCCCTGCGCAACGACGTATTGGCTCGCGCCCCCGCCGGCCAGAGCAATCTGCGCCGAGCTACGGCCCGTCGCAAAACCCGACAGGGTCGCCTCATACGCTCCCAGGCTGGAGAACACAAATTGACCATTGAAAAAAGACCGGCTCAGGTTAGCGTCTCTCGCCACTCGCACCCGGCCGCCCAAATTCAAGAAGTGCTGCACCATAGCCACCGAAAGCGACCCCTGCACGTCCACCCTGTCCTGGTGATCATTGACCGCTCCCGCCGCGTTTCCGCCCCCGATAAAGGCGCCCTGCACCACAATCGCCGGGGCATCGCTCACAGGCGTCTGCTCCAGCCGTGTGCGGATGTACTGAACCCGGGTCTCCTCAACCAGCTTCGGACTGATCACCAACGTATCGGCCACCTGCAGCGTATGCGTGAAGCTCCGTTCGCTCCACCCCTGGGTTGCCAGTGACAGCTGCCCCACGCCCGCGTTGCTTTGCGTCGCTTTCGCCAGCGAATAGCGGGCAGTCAGCGTATTGTTCCCGCTCACCTTCGCATCTATCCGCGCCGCCGCGTCCAGCGTCGTTCGCGGATTCGGCACCGTGTACAGCGCCGTATTAGCTTCCAATCCGCTGTCCAGCACCAGAGCGTCTACTGCTGCATTCGTCCTCTGCTGAAGGTCCTCCACGCGTGCATACGCGTTCGTCCTTGGCCCTATGGCCCCGGTCAATTCCCCACCGGCGCCATCCGCGTAGTATCTCGGCTGCTCCTCCGCAAATGGGTTCGCCGCGTTCAGCGACGAGTGGTCCCCATAGACATACAGCTCGCCATGGAGCTGGTTCGTTCCAGGCTGTGTCAACACCTGGATCACTCCAGTCGCCGTATCCGTATCGTTGTCTGCGGAGTAGGGGTTCTGATTGATACGTATCTCACGAATCGAGTCCCGCGGCGGCAACGTAGCTCCCGAAAATCCATCCAGCACAATCTGCGCCGACGGATTGCCTGCCAGTCCGGTCAGCACGTTCCTCAGCGCCACCGGATCAAGCGGCAGCTGCTGCACTTCCCGCCTGTTCAGAACAAGGTCTCGTCCACTCGGCGTCGTGTCCTCCACGGCGTCCGGCACCTGTACGTCCTCAACCACGGGCGCAACCTTCAGTAGAGCGTCCACCCGAATCTGTCCGCTCGCATGTTTTCCTGGCCCCGGAACCTCCACCAATTCGCTCTGGAACACAGCGAACCCCGGCGCGCGCACTAGTACCTGGTAAACGCCTTCGCCCGCCTCCAGCCGGTACAGTCCGTAGATCCCGCTGACGCTCGTGGTGACGACTTCACCGTCGGTCTGCCGCACCAGAGCAACGCCCGCTCCGCGGACTATTGCACCTGACGGGTCTGTGACTAGGCCGCTGATCGCCGTCAGTGCCCGGCTGCTGTCAGGATGTACCTGACCAAATCCGTCTGCAGGGAGCAACAGCAGCACTCCCCAAACCAGCAGCTCACTGATCTCAAAAAGAAAATGCCGAGCCACGGCTCCGCAGCCAGGCCTTCCGGATCTTCTCCGCCCTGAGTACCCGCTGCATTCCGTGTCCCATCGTGCTAAACCAGAGTTACAACGCGACATAGGCCCCAGTCCGCGGCGCGCTTGGACACAAAACGCGCGCGAATGATCATTCCCGGATTCAAGTGATCGTTTGGATTCTATCTTAGGGAACGGTGATCTCAATCCCCCAAAATTGGCATAAGCAAATTGTGTGGTAATCGACTTAAGGCGCTACATCCAACGCAGAATCAGTAACTTGAATTTTGCAATACCCACTGCGCAACTAAAGTAGTTGGCCATGCTGCACTTGCGCTGGTGCATGCTGCAGGCAACGGCGCTTGGAAGCACGTCCGTCTGCCACTCTCAAGCAGCTTCGTGCTTTGCGTTCTCCGGAACTGCCACGTCTCCGAACCGCGCCGCGAGCTGCCGAAGCGCTTCGCCCACGCCGGCACCCGCCATGGGCCTGCCGTGGCCCGGAGCAACCACCTCTGCATTCAGGCCGGCTAGCCGCCGCACGGAGGCTCCCGCCGCCTTCCAGTCCGATGTGAAGTACGAGGGCGGCCCATGTAGCTCCGGCTTTTGCGCCAGCGCCGCCTCGAAGAAGCTCTCCGGCTTCGTCGTGCAGAAGGCGTCTCCCGGAATCAGCACCCGATCCTCCTCCCGCCAAAACGACACATGACCCGGCGTATGACCCGGAGTCTCCAGCAGCCGCCACCCCGGCATCTGTGTCACCTCGTTGCCATCGCTTCCTAACTCCTCCAGCCGGGGCCGCAGATCGACAGGTCCGCGGGGGTATAGCGGCGACAGCAGCGACATCAGCCCTCCGCCTGCGCCAACATTCGGCTTCGGGTACTCCCGTTCGCCCGTCAAATACGGAAACTCCAGCCGGTGTGCGTACACCGGAACGTTCCACTCCTCCGCTAGCTCCGCCCCCGCGCTCACATGGTCAAAGTGCCCATGCGTCAGCACGATCGCCTGCGGCGCACCGCCGAACGTCTTCTCTGCCCAGCGCTTGATGATCCCGGCAGAGTAGGGAATCGCCGCGTCTACCAGCGTCCATCCGCCGACTGGATGTTCCACCCCAAACACATTCACAAACGCGATTCGCAGGCCATGCAGTCCCGGCGCAATCGCGTCCATGTTCACTACCTGCTCATCCGTGATTTCCACCTTGTCCATGTCGCCTCCCCGTCCTCGCGCTGCGCACCCGGATTCGGATGCACGCCTATGCCGCAAGGGTTGGGGCAGGGTGGACGCCCGTGGTGCATCCTCTTGGGCCGTCATTCCCGGGGACAATCTGCTTCTGTATTCGTCTGGGGCTATGGACTCGTAATCGTCCATAGGTGCGAATCGTCTCGCACGAAATCGGTCAGCACAACCCCCATGCCAGACGCGGCAAGGCATTTCCCGGCAACCTTATTGACCACGCGGTATCCTCCGTCGGGGAACTCCTCCAGCCGCCACATCTGCGCCTCTTTTCCAGCGTACGGTGCAAGCTCTAACCCTCCCTCGCCCGCTCCCAGGGCATCTCCGGTCTGGGCATTCACGACGCTCCACAACCCGCCATGCACCGGCGCAATTTTCCACTGCTGATTCGGAACCGAGATATACCGCACCAAACGCGCCGTACCGGCAGTTGACGGCGCCATCGCAGTCCCACCCCGCTGTTCCGCCGCCGGCACCTGCTGCTCCAGCGTGTACTCACTTTGCCGCGACACCAACTGATACGTCCCATCGGTCAGGTTGTCTCCTGCGACCGGCCAGCCGTCCACCGACCACAGCAACGGCCGTATATCCATTACGGATCGCCCATCCCGCGTCAGGTCGCCCTCATAGTGGATACTGAACCGCTCCGGCCCGCTTTCATCCCCAGTTGGGCTCTTGTCATAGTCCAGCAGCCGCCCAAAGTGTCCCGGCCCGATCCTGTGGTCATGCGCCGCCAGAAACAGGGAACCCGCACCTTTCGCCAGCGGCAGTCCATGCCTGTCCACATAAGGCCCGTCCGGCTTCTTTGATCTTCCCACCCGGATGTTGTACTCGCTCAGCTTCCCTTTGCAGCAGCTTCCATGGTTCACGAAGAGGTAGTAGTAGCCATCGTGGAAGATGATGTCCGTCGCCTCCGACTCCCGCGCGCTCGCTACCGGTTCGCCCAGTTTGTTCGGGGCCAGCGCCAGCCCGGTCTTCGGATCAAGCTTCGTAATCCGAATGCTCCCGTGGTACGACCCATAGCACAGCCACATCGTCCCATCCGGCGCCAGCGTTACGCCGGGGTCGATCGCGTTCAGGTCCTCCGCTCCGTTCGAGCTCACCACTACTCCGTGATCCGTCCATTGGTAGGCAGGATCGCTGGAGTCCAGGACTGGATTCGTCATCAGCCCAATCGCTGACTGGAACGATCCCCAGCTCGAGACGGCGTAGTACAGGTAAAATTGTCCGTTCGCACGAACAATGTCCGGCGCCCACACATCCGTACCGTTGTTCTTCGGCACCACCGCATGCACCGCATCGGGGATCTTCTCGAACACCGGCTTCTCTCGCGTCCACGTCTCCCCATCCGCCGAGGAGTAGACCCTGATTCCTGGACCCGTCCCGAACACATAGTACTTGCCGCGGAAATGCACCACCGTCGATGGATCATGGATGAACGGCATCCCCAGCATCGGCACCCCGATCGGCGGCCCCATCCTTCTCTGGCCTCCGCCCGCCGCCTGAGCTGCTGGTGGCGCGCCCCCGGCGGGTGGTCCTGCAGGCGGTTGCGCCGCCCCCACATTCACGCCAAGCCAGACGGCGGCAATCCACACCCACAACCCAGTTCGACCGATCATGCCAAACTCCTTTGTTCTGAACACCGACAAGTCTCGCACACCGCATTTGCCCGCAAAACTCCTTGTCAAGCCCCAAAACAGCTCATCTCTCTGAAAACAGGGAGAATACAGATGGCATATGAGTTTCACTCAATCTTCTACAATAGAAATAGGGGAGAAACATCCAATCTACGGCCGTACCGGCGTGAATCATTGTGCAAGCCTCTCAAGGAGGACCGTTCACTACTGTTGCCGTTTGTTTTGTATTACTTGTGGCTACGACTAGCGTTTTGAATACTTTGGTCCTAACTGGCTTGGATGGAGTACTTTGGGTACTAAGTACGGGGTACCCCAAACGCAGAAGAGGCACCCCGAAGGGTGCCTCAAGAGCCAGTCCGGATAAATCTTAAACGCTGAATGAGGATCCGCAGCCGCAGGTGCTCTTAACCGCGGCATTCTCAAACTTGAAACCTGCGGCCTCAAGCGTCTCGACGTAGTCGACGGTACAGTTCACCAGGTACATTGCAGAGGTAGCGTCCAGAAAAACCTTCAGGTCGCCGAAGTTGTAAACCTTGTCCATCATTCCGGACTGGTTCTCGAACGACATCGAGTACTGGAACCCGGAGCAGCCACCACCGACCACGCCGATCCGCAGACCGGCCGGAACCGGATCCTGAGTCGCCATAATCTCCTTCACCTTCGCGATTGCGGCCGGCGTCAGGTTCACCGGCTGAGACTTCGGCGTTGGCGTTCCGGTAACAACTTCTGGCGTAACAGCGGCGGTAGACATGGGCAAATCTCCTTAAAACTTCTGCACTTTCGAGTATATGCGACCAATCCGGTCGCAGCAAGCACGCAGTTATTGGATGGCAATCCGAACCTCGCGGATGCAAACCCGCATCGTTCCACCGCCAGCTACAATCGAATTGCTGTGAGCCCACTGACCGCCATCGTTCGCCTCTTCGTCAACACCTTCGGCATCACCCAGCCCTCGCCCGAAACCGAGGCTCGCGCTGGCCGGGTCATTCTGGCCATGTTGATTGGCGTAGGTGTCATGATTCTGGCCATTGCATTCGCCCTGCGCTCTGCCTTCCTGCGCTAGCGCTGAACCTCTCCGGCCAACAGCGGTGAGGCATCTCATAAGAAACATCGTTGCAGAAAAGCGTTCCGGCGTTATGCTTATGCCGACACGTCACAACTCGCCACGACCGCCCGGCAGATCCCATTACAGGATCAGCCGCCGGTTCGGGAACGGAGGCTTCCGATGATGCAAGCACTACCCGCCTTGATCGTGATCTGGGCTGTACTTACGGGACTGTTCCTGGCCCTGCTCGCCTATAACGGCACAGTAACGCGCTATGAGGAGAATCAGCTCTTCCTCGCCGATATCAATGCCAACGAGCAGCAGAGACAATCCGCGATCGTCCGTCGTGTGAACCGAGTTCTTCCTTACGTGCGCGCGCTTGGAAGTCTTTCCGCGCTGATGACCGTAGCGATCATCGGTATCTACACCTGGGATGCTTGGCAGCGCATTCAGGCGCCGCAGTAGCTCTTAACGGTTCACCTAAAAGAGCAACGGCCAGAACCGCGCACGCGGGCTCTGGCCGTTTGTGTTTTCGCCCGTTGACTAAGCGTTATACGTCGAGGACGAAACGCGTCCTCCGCGGCCCGTCCAGTTGGTGTGGAAGTACTGACCTCGCGGCTTGTCGACGCGCTCATACGTGTGTGCGCCAAAGAAGTCGCGCTGCGCCTGCAGCAGGTTTGCGGGCAATCGCTCCGTCCTGTATCCGTCATAGAACGCAAGCGCAGTTGAGAACGCCGGAGTCGGCACGCCCACCTCGATGGCATTCACGATCGCCTTGCGCCAGCTCGCCTGATACTTGTTCAGCGCATTCGAGAAGAACTCGTCCAGCAGCAGATTCTGCAGGCTCGGGTTCTTGTCAAACGCCTTCTTGATGTCGCCCAGAAACACCGAGCGGATGATGCAGCCGCCGCGCCACATTAGCGCGATGCCGCCCATATTCAGGCTCCAGTTGTACTCCTTCTCTGCGGCGCGCAGCAGCATGTATCCCTGCGCGTAGCTGATCATCTTGGAGCAGTAGAGCGCACGCCGCACGTCCTCTATAAAGGCCTTCTTGTCTGCGACACTGAGGGTCTTGCCCGGGCCGTCCAGTACCTTCGCGGCCGCCACACGCTCATCTTTCAGCGCCGACAGGCAGCGTGCGAACACGCTCTCCCCGATAAGCGTCAGTGGCATGCCGAGATCGAGCGCCGAGATTGCCGTCCACTTACCCGTGCCCTTCTGACCGGCGGTGTCGAGGATCTTATCGACCATCGGCTGACCGTCCTCGTCCTTCTTCGCGAAGATCTGCGCGGTGATCTCGATGAGGTAGCTGTCGAGCTCGCCCTTATTCCACTCAGCGAAGATGTCGGCGAGCTCGTCGGCGCCGAGACCAAGGGCGTCCCTGAGCAGCTGGTAGGCCTCGCAGATGAGCTGGATGTCGCCGTACTCAATGCCGTTGTGAACCATCTTGACGTAGTGACCCGCTCCGTCCTCGCCCACCCAGTCGCAGCATGGGGTGCCGTCGCTTACCTTGGCGGCGATGGATTGAAAAATTTCCTTCACATGCGGCCAGGCTTCCTTGTTTCCGCCGGGCATGATGGAGGGACCGAAGCGTGCGCCTTCCTCACCGCCCGAAACGCCGGTGCCGATGAACAGAATGCCTTTTTCGGCCAACTCCTTGGTGCGACGATTGGAGTCGGTGTACAGGGAGTTGCCGCCGTCAATGACAATGTCGCCCTTTTCCAGATAGGGCAGAACGTGCTCGATGGTCTGGTCGACTACTTCGCCGGCCTTGACCATGACCATCACACGTCGCGGCCGCTTCAGCAGCTTGCACAGCTCCTCGGCAGAGTGAGCGCCGACGACCTGCGTGCCCTTCGCTTCATTGTTGATAAAGTCATCGACCTTGGAGACGGTGCGGTTGAAGACCGCTACCTTGAAGCCGTGGTCGTTCATGTTCAGAACCAGGTTCTGGCCCATCACCGCCAGGCCGATCAATCCAATGTCGCAACTGCCGTTTTCCATGCACTTTCTCCAGATCAGTCGTCCGCTCTCGGACGTCATGAATTTTGTCGAACCAATCCAAGTATTTCACCTCTGCGTGTGAAACGGCAGCAGACTCCGGTAAACCGGCAGTGGTCGTTTTGCCAGGCAGACAAACACTTACGTACCGGCGCATAGTGCGCCAGTAATGCCCGCTGGGCTACCTCATGGGCAAGGACGCCTTCGATCGGTACGGCGTTGAACCGGCGTCAACCGGAGCAACAGCGCAAGATGGCCGAGAATCTTAATCTCTGCAGGAGTCGTTAGGAGAAATAAACATGGTTTCCACAGAAGCAGGCAGGGGACCTTCCAATAGGGAAATAACAATTACGGCTGGATTGTTTGTGATTCCGGCTCTGTTCCTTTCATCCTTCGCTTCGGCGCAGTATAGAGACCGGGATCGTGATCGTGACAGGATCACCACACTTGTACCCGGAACTGTTATCCCTGTGAGAACGAATGAGGCGATCGATGTAAGGAAGGGTGATTACCGCGTTTATATGGGCGTCGTGGATCAGGATGTTCGCGGGGACGACGGACACCTGGCGATTCCACGAGGCTCCAATGTCGAGTTGATCGTCAGGTTCTCTCGAGATAACGACCTGATCCTGGACTTGGATTCGGTAATGGTAAATGGCGAACGTTATGCGCCGAAGGCAGATACAAAGCGCGTTGAATCCAGGCTTGATGACAGCGTAGTCGGCGGAATCATCGGGGCAATTAGCGGCGGACAAGCACGCGGGGAGGCTGTCAGAGTTCCTCGGGATACGGTCGTGACATTCCGTTTACGACGACCGCTTGACATGGGGATACCCGATCGGGGGGTCATGAGAGAGGGCAGACACTATCACGATTATGAAGATGATCGGTACCGGGATCGCCAATAAAGCAGGTAGAGCTGCCTCAGCACGCGGATTGGGCAGGCTATCCAAAGCGATGGGAAGGGTTGGTAGCGTTACCGGGGCTCGAACCCGGACTCTCCGCCTTGAGAGGGCGGCGTGTTAACCAGTTACACCATAACGCCATCGCGAAAGGAGGTTGTTATCTCCACAGCAACTTCCTAAGTATACCAGCCGGCGTGCCCAGGTGCCACGCATCGGAGTACCATGTCCCGGCAGCCGCACCGCCGCGAGTTTGGTCCTGAACGTTGGGTGAGCAGGTCAGGCTGCCGAGGTGACGCCATGTTGAAACAAATCTCCCCAGCAGTTTTGCTGCTCGCTCTGGCAAGCAGCACCATCGTCACGGCCCAGCGGAGTTCCAGCATCCCCAGCGGTACGGAGGTGACGGTCAGGACCGACACCGCGATCAAAGCAAATGCGGAGACAACAACCGGCACGCGGATGTACAGCGGCACCGTGAGCGAAGACGTGATGGACGATGCCGGCAGCGTTCTGATTCCGAGAGGATCACCAGCGCAGCTGGCAGCGATGAAGAGCTCCGATTCGAACCTCACACTTGATCTTCGATCAATTTCGGTACGGGGCCGCCGTTATACGGTCGAAGCAACCGACGTCGCCGCCCCGGGCGGGAAGCACGGCGGGATCGGCAAGAACAAAAGGACCGGCGAATTCGTAGGCGGCGGTGCGGTTGCCGGAACGATCATTGGGGCGCTTGCAGGTGGCGGCAAAGGAGCGGCCATCGGTGCTCTGGCGGGCGGGGCAGCCGGAGCAGGAGCTCAGGTACTGACACGCGGCAAGGCCATCAACGTACCAGCTGAGACGAAGTTGAAATTCCGTCTGGAAGAGCCTCTGACGTTGCAACGCGGGTCGGCCAATTCGTCGACGCATCGACGGACTGTACCGCGTCCGCAATGACGCATGGGCACCGCACGTTCGCGACACTAAGAAGCGTCTGCCTTACAGGCCGAGCTTTTTGACCTCGTCGTTGTAGTACTTGCGGTAGAGAATGTCCCACTCCTGCGAACCCTCGAGGATGATTTTCCGTTGAGAGGCGATTTTCTGGCGGGCTGCAGCGTCGAGTTTAGTCTCCTCGGTAAGCAGCTTCTCGAGCGCCTTGCGCGCTTCCTGGCGAATGGTGTTGCGGTCTTCGAGGAAGTCGCACTCGGGTATTTCCGCCAGCGTATCGGCGACGGTATGGGCGAGCTTGTTTACCTTGTCACGCGAGATTCTCACAGCACCGCCTTGTACTGGGTGACGAGCTTTTGCTTCACCTTTTTGAACATCTCGGGATAGCTCGCCCCGGTGCGGCGCATGTCCTCCTGGAGAGCCTCGAGGATGACGCGGACCTCTTCGTTAATGCGGTCCTCCAGAGACAGTTCATCGAGCAGGGCCTGAGTGACTCGCTCGTTCAGAATGGCGGGTTTCTGAGTCTGGATCATCTTGGCTTCGATCAGGTGCTTCACAGTCTGACGCGCCAGATATCCGACGTAATCTTTAGAGAAGATCATTGCTTCCCTAAGGATACACCAGCGCAACTTGGCTCCGGCACATATCCCTTTGCGTCCTGAATGGCGGCTCAGGCATCATGATTTGAAACAAGTCGCGCCAGCGCGATCAGCATCATGGGAGGTAACTAGGATGAGCAGCGTTCCGGCAACTCCGGCGGTTTGGGTCCGGCGAATCTTCCGCTTTGCAGCTGCGCTGGTTCTAACTGCAGGCCTGTTCTCCGGGGTTGCCGCTGTCAGCGCGCAGGCTCAGTCGAAGACGGCCGCGATGCCATTCGTTCCCAAACACATCTACTCTGAGACCGCTGATCCGAAGGCCGAGATTGCGGCGGCGCTGGTGAAGGCGAAGAAGGAGCACAAGCGCGTGCTGCTCGATTTTGGCGGCGACTGGTGCGGCGATTGCCAGGTGCTGGACATCTACTTCCACGAGCTGGTCAACCACAACCTACTCGAGAAGAACTTCGTGCTGGTGCATGTATGGATCGGCCACTTCGACCGGAACATCGATCTCGCCGCGAAGTACGGCGTGCCTATCAACAAGGGCGTACCAGCGCTCGCGGTGCTAAGCGCCGACGGTAAGGTGCTGTATTCGCAGGGAACGGGTCAGTTTGCTGATATGCGCCATATGGAATCTAAGTCCGTAACGGAATTCCTTGAGAAGTGGAAGGCCTGACGAGTTCGCGAACCACTGATTCGGCCGATCCTCCGGCCCGGTTCGCTGCGCGCGCGAGGACGTCGATGAGACGACTTGGTCGCGTATACCGCGTCTACCTGCGGACTGTGCATGGCACGTTCTTCAACGTGCTGGAGCATGACTGCCTGAACATTGCACAGTCGACGGCGTACTCGGCAATTGTGGCGCTGTTTCCCGCGCTCATCGTCGCAGCGGCCATTATTAATCTGCTTCCGGACACAGCGCCGCTTCGCTTCCAGGTGTCCGCTTTTTTTGATCGCGTTCTGCCACCGGGCGTCAGCCCACTCTTTGCGATTGCCTTCGGCAACGCGCCGCACCGCCATTCCGTTCAGGCCATGCTCAGTGCGGCGCTGGTGAGCTTTCTTGGCGCCTCCAACGTGATCGCCACGCTGATGGAAGGCCTGCGGCGGGCGCAGGATCAGCGGCGCGACTCATGGACCTTCTGGGAGAGACGTCTGCGGTCGTTCAAGCTGGTGCCGCTGGCGTTGGCTCCGCTGGCGTTGGCAAGCCTGCTGGTGATGTTCGGGCACGTGGTCACGAATTGGTTCGTACCGAACCTGGTTCCGCTGGCGCAGTCCATATTCGTTGTGGTGGCGTTGATTGTGCGCTGGATGATTGCGTTGAGCGCCTGCATTGGAATTACGGCGCTGCTGTATCACGCGGGTATTCCCGACGACACACCTGCCGTCGTTCACCCGAAGGGCGGAGTGCGCGGAACGCTTGACGAGCACGTCTTCTCGCATGTGTGGCTCATTCGCGCTACGCTGCCGGGCGCAACGGTCGCAACCTTCATGTGGTTTGTGACCACGCTGCTGTTTGGCTGGTATGTGACGCGATTTGCGAACTATTCCGAGGTGTACGGCTCGTTGGGAGCCGGAATCGCGCTGCTGTTCTGGCTGTACATCATCTCGCTGAGCGTGCTCTGCGGTGCTGAATTCAATGCGCAACTGGATAAAGAACGCACGCTCGAGATGAAGCGGATGCTGGCTGCTGCACAAGTGGCGGAAACGGCGGAACAGCCGTAATCGGATGTGCGCTCCGCAGTTCTCGGGTGCGTCGCAGGCGCCTGCTCTCTCCCGCAGTATCACGCGTTACTGCACATGTTTAGCTGCACACAGGTAGAATGACTAGCGACACCACAGTCGCTGGTCAGGACGTATTCTGGTTCACCTTTTCAGGTACGCGGGTTGGCCAGTAATCCAGCACAAGGGATTTGAGCACTCGTACATGAATACTTCCAGCCGTTCAGACGCACACAGCGCCTCACAGGCGATTGGCCTGAAGCATAGCCGCCGCGCAAAGATCGTGGCGACCCTTGGGCCGGCCAGCAGCACCCCAGAGGTTTTTCGCAAGCTTGTCCGCGCTGGTGCCGATGTTGCGCGTCTAAATTTCTCGCATGGCACCCACCCGCAGAAAGCGGAGCTTATCGCGATGGTGCGCAAGATTTCGCAGGAGGAGCGCAAGCCGATCTGCATCCTCGCCGACCTTCAGGGCCCGAAGATCCGCACCGGCAAGCTGAAGGACCACCAGCCAGTGCAGTTGATTGCAGGCGAGCACCTGACGATCACGCCCCGGGACATCCTGGGTACGGCATCAGTGGTGGGGACGACCTTCAAGACACTGGCGGAAAACCTCGCGCCCGGCTCGCGGATCCTGCTCTCCGACGGTTTGATCGAACTGCGCGTCGATCGCATCGACGGCGGGAATGTCGTCTGCGAGATCATCAACGGCGGCATGCTGGGGGAAAACAAAGGCATCAATCTGCCCGGCATTCCCGTGAAGGTTCCATCGCTGACCGAGAAGGATGAAGAGGACCTTGAATTCGCCGTAAAGGCTGGCGTGGACGCGGTCGCGGTCTCGTTCGTGCGGACGGCCGAAGACGTGCGTCATGTTCGGCGGCGCCTTGATGCGCTCAAGTCGGATCTGTGGATTGTTGCCAAGCTTGAGAAGCCACAGGCGGTTGAGCACCTGGACTCGATTCTTGAAGTCACGGACGGGATCATGGTGGCTCGCGGCGATCTGGGTGTAGAGGTTCCGCCGGAAAAGGTGCCGGCGATCCAGAAGCACATCATTCGCCGCGCGGCCGACTACCGCAAGCCGGTCATCACGGCCACGCAGATGTTGGAATCGATGATTGAGAATCCGCGGCCCACGCGCGCTGAGGCATCGGACGTGGCAAACGCCATCTACGACGGCACCGATGCGGTGATGCTTTCCGCCGAAACCGCCGCCGGCAAATACCCGGTGGAAACCGTCGCGATGATGGCAAAGATCGTCTCCGAAACGGAGCACCAGATTCGGCTCGATCCCCCGGCGAAGAAGCATGTGCCTCCCGCCACCCGGCTGACGGTTGCCGAGACGATCTGCGAGTGCATGGCGCATTCGGCCGAAGACTTGGAACTGGGTGCAATCGCCATTTTCACGGAGACGGGCTCAACCGCCCGTATGCTGTCGAAGTATCGGCCGGAGCCCCCCATCTTCGCGCTGTCGCCCTATGAGAACGTGGTGAACCGCGACATGATGCTCTGGGGCACGTTCCCCATCCTCTGTCCGCATGCGCGCGACACCGACAAGCTGGTTACGATCGCGGAGGAGATCCTGGAGAAGAACGGCTTTGTTCAGGCGAACCAGGTGGTCGGGATCGTAGCTGGAACCCGCACCAAGTCCGGCGCAACCAACTTCATGCGGCTGCATATGATTGGCGATCGCGATGATTCCGGCGAGAAAAAAGAGCGCAAGGTCAAGAAAAAAGGCAAGAAGAAATAAGTTCCGCCCATTTTGAACTCGCCGGATCCGTAGACTGCAACGCGGACCGGCGTTTTCCTTTGCTTCCTTCTACAATCGACCCATGGGCCGCATCAGAGTTCTGTCAGACCAGGTGGCGAATCAAATTGCCGCCGGCGAAGTCGTCGAGCGCCCTGCATCCGTCGTCAAGGAGCTGCTGGAGAACTCGCTGGATGCGGGCGCTACTCGCATCCGTATTGAGGTAGAGGGCGGAGGGCGTAAGCTCATCCGGATTGTTGACAACGGCCACGGCATGGTGCGTGACGACGCGCTGCTCGCCTTTGAGCGACACGCGACCTCCAAACTGCATACTTCAGACGACCTGCTCTCGATCCGCACGCTCGGCTTCCGCGGTGAGGCGATGCCGTCGATTGCGAGTGTCTCGCGGCTGACGCTTGAAACGCGTGCAACGCAGCAGCCCGGCGAAGCCCCGGAGGAGGTTGGCACCGAGGTCGAAATTGCTGGTGGCAACTTTTTGCGCGTTGAGGACTCCGGCGCACCGGCAGGCACGACCGTTATCATTCGCGACCTGTTCTACAACACGCCGGCGCGCCGCAAATTTCTTAAGGCTGAGCAGACGGAGCTGGCCCACATCGCTGCACTGGTCACGCATTATGCGCTCGCCCATCCCGAGCGCCACTTTGAACTGCACTCCGCAACACAAGCGCTGCTGATCGCACCGGCGGTAAAGTCCACCGGAGATCGTCTGTTTCAGATCTTCGGGCGCGATACCGCAGCGATGATGCTGCCCACGACGGCGGAGATGGAGTTCGCGCGAGCAGGCATCCCGGAGCCGCCACCGTGGAAGCGCGAAGCGGACTATGCGCCGCCCGAACCCGGCAAACTGCGGCTCTCGGGGTTTATCTCAAAGCCCGAACTGCAGAAGCTAAACCGCAACTCGATTTATGTGTTCGTGAACAAGCGACTGGTGCGCGATCGGCTGGTGCTACACGGGTTATCTGAGGCCTATCGCAACATCATCCCACCTACGTCGTTTCCCGTAGTGCTGCTGTTTCTGGAGATGCCGCCGGAGGAGGTCGACGTGAACGTCCATCCGGCCAAGACCGAGGTGCGTTTTCGCCAGCCTGCCTTTGTGCATGACTTCATCCGCGACAGCATACGCACCACGCTGATGAACGCCCGCCCGGCGGCAAATTTTGCGTCCGCACTTACCGCAGCCCCGCGAGCGAGCGCCTCGTTGCTGGTCGACGTAAGCCCGATGCCGGGCCCGCCGGATCAGCCTGTCTTCTCGCCCAGGTCGCTAGCCGAATCAGAGCCCGGGACAATGGCAGCAGATGCGGATGCCTTTGCGCTGCGCTCGCCGTCGCTCCCCGCCTCGCCAGGCCGGCTGGAGTTTTCTGAGGCCGCCATTGCGGTCGGCTACGATGCGCAAACAGCGACAGGGGAACCTCGCGCAGCGGAAGCTGGGTCAGAAGCCGTTACGTTGAATTCGCTGGCAACTCTGAAGCCGGTCGCCCAGCTTCGCGACTCGTTCATTCTGGCAACCAACGAGGAGGGACTCTGGATCATCGACCAGCATGTCGCCCATGAACGTGTGCTGTTTGAAAAGATCCTTCGCGAGCGCGAGGTCGAAAAGGTCCAGCGCCAGCGGCTCCTGATGCCGGTGCTGGTCGACCTGCTTCCCGCCCAGATGATCTCGTTTGCGGAGATTGCACGCGAGTTAGAGCTGAACGGCTTCGAGGCAGAGCCATTTGGCCCGCGCACGCTGGCAATCAAGGCCGCACCCGTCGGTCTGGAGGGCCGGGAGTTGGAGCGGATGCTCGAAGAGGTGCTTGCCGTGCCAGATAGGGAGCGGCAGGCGGAGAACGCCGAGGCCCGTCGCCGCCGTATCGCGGCGTCCATAGCCTGCCATGCGGCTATCAAGATCAACATGCCGCTGGAGCCAAGCAAGATTGAGTGGCTCCTGGGCGAGCTCGCCAAGACCGAGCACCCCACCAGTTGCCCCCACGGGCGACCCATCGCGTTGCGGTATTCTCATAGAGACATACAGCGCGCATTCCAGCGCATCTAGCTGTCGCATCGAAACAGTTTTGTCGCGCGCGTCTCCAGCAGCGTGACCGACCGACGCAAAGCGTACCTGGCAGGAAGGCATCTCCACTTTGAATTCTGAATCATCGAACACCGGAATCCCCACGGTCGCGCAGCTCCACGAAGCCCGGCTAAAGCGCTGGCATCAAACCGGCGAAGCCCTGCTTACGGTTGAAAACCTGAGGAGCTGGATCAATGCCGCAGGCATCGTTCTTTTCGCTCCGCGTCCTCAGATCGTGGCGCCCGCACCGACGCTCGTTGAGGCGGTGCTTGGTGCCCCCAACGGAGAACCAACGTTGCAATCGATTGGCGAGGCACGGACTCTGCTAGGGCGCCTGGTTGCGGAAGGCGTCGCCTTGCCGCTCAACCTGATGGGCACCCATGGAAGTCCCGGCGACGCGCCGGATTTCGTAGTCTCGGCGGCCGTGTTCTCTTACATCTTCACCCTGCGTGGCGACAAGGCATGGAAGCAGCCGCCGGCGAACTCTGGGCCGTCAAAGGTCTCGAATCTGGCGCTGGCCGCCTATGAGGTGCTTTCCTCCAACGGTCCGATAAGTGCGTATGATCTGGCCACGCAGCTGGGCAAAGAAGTAACGGAGACCGCCTGCCTGCGTGCGCTCAACGAACTCTGGACCCACCTCCGCGTTCTCCCGTTGATCCAGCCGGATGGCAAGGCGACGCTATGGGAGTTGACCTCCGCCCGGTTCACGAAGCAGATCAAGGCGGGCGCGAACGCGGGGCAGCCCACAGCACTTTCCGCCCTGATTTCGCTTTATCTTGGCCAGGCGGTCAGCGCCAGTGAAGACGAGATAGAGAGCTTCCTTTCACCGCTGGCGGCGCGGTCCCGCATTCGCGAGGTGGCGCATGCGTTGCTGGCAGCCCGTCAGCTCGACACGCTGGTCGCCGAGGGCAAAACCCTGCTGCACGTCGCCGGAGAGGCACCCTCGTTCATCGTCGCAGAACCCGCAGGAGTGACGGTTGAATCCAGTGGCGAAGTTGCCGAAACCGAATCGGGGGCGGAATCTGAAGACGGTTCGCGGATCAAGAAGTACGTGCCGCGGCCGCGTAAGATCGGAACCGGATATCTCGCAAAGGGCAAGCCCGCGGCCGGTAAGCGCCCGTTCGAGCGCGGAGAGTCGCGCGGCCGTTCTGAAGGTTTCAAGCCGCGCGCAGGTGGCCAGAATGAGCGCGAGCGCCGCCCATTCCGCAAGCCAACCGAGGGTGGTCCCGAGCGTCCTTCGTTCCGCAAGCCTACAGATGGCGGTCCCGAGCGACGTTCGTTCCGCAAACCCACAGAAGGTACTCCCGAGCGGCGCTTCGATAAGCCCTGGGAAGAAGATCGTCCGCACCGGATCGCGGAAGGCGGATTCAAAGGTCCACGTAAGAGACCCTTCGAACGCAAAGAGCAAGGCTCCGAGCGTCGCGAATTCCGGAGTAGTCCCCGGCCGCCGCGCCGCGATGAAGGCAGTGCGGAGCGCGGTCCCCGTCGCCAGGGAGAAGGTGGTTTCGAAAGCCGTCCACGTCGTGAAAGCGCCGGTGGCTTTGAACGCCGCCCCCGTCGTGAAAACGACGGTGGATTCGAACGGCGTCCCCGCAAAGATTCAGGCGCTGGCCCAGCCGCACGCCCGTTCCAGAAGCGTCCGGAACGCCGTGATCACGATACTCGCCCACCGCGGAAGGCGGACGCGGGACGCCAACCGCGAGAGGCGGGTGCCAGACAAGAGCGCCCGGCGTTCCGTCGCTTCGATGCGCCTCGTGGTGAGGGTCGCCCGCCACGTCCACGGCGCGAGGGTGAGGGTAGCGAGGGCCGATCACGTGCGGGAGAGTTCGAGCGACGTTCACTGGGTTCGAAAGGTGGATCCGAAGGCCGGCCACCGCGTCGTGAGGGGGGCTTCGAGGGTCGTCCTGCGAAGAAGCAGGGTGAGGGCAATCGTCCGTTCAGCAAATCATCATCCGGTAAGCCAAAGTTCGGCGGCGCTGGTGGCAAGTTTTCCAAACCGCCATTCAAGAAAAAGCCGTACGCGAAGAAGCCCTCTGATCGTGGCCCCCGGCCGAGGAGAGATGATTCGGCCTGATGAGCAACCAGCCCAGCGCGACCGATACTGTCAGCCGCCGTACTCGACCTGTCATCGCCATAGACGGACCGGCGGGAGCGGGGAAGAGCACCCTTGCCGCGCACTTGGCGCGCAGGTTCGGATTTCTGAATCTTGAGACCGGTGCCATGTATCGCGCGCTGGCCCTCAAGGCGATTGAATCTGACCTCGACTTCGATGAGGAGGAGCCACTTCTCTCGTTGGCGGAAGACACACGCATCGACCTTGAGCCGCAGGCCGACGGGAACCGTGTCCTGCTGGATCGTTTCGACGTCTCACGCCGCATCCGGGAGGCTGATGTGACCGCGGCGGCCTCACGTGTGTCGGTGCACCCGAGGCTTCGCGCCTGGATGGTGGCCCAGCAGCGTGCGCTTGGCGCCAACGGTGGCGTCGTGATGGAAGGGCGCGACATCGGTACCACCGTGTTTCCTGACGCCGAGGTCAAGATATTCCTGGATGCTGCTCCGGAAGTGCGCGGGAACCGACGCTTCCGGCAGAACATATCGGCCATGCCAGAACCCGGGCAGGTCGCCGCTGTAACCAATGATCACGAACAGCGTAAGGCACAGCAAGCCTTGCTTGAGGAGATGCGGGAGCGTGATCGCCGCGACCGCAGTCGGGCCGAATCGCCTCTGCGGCCGGCTGATGATGCGGTCGTACTGGATTCCACCGCGATGGACCTGGCTGAGGTGCTTGCGCGCGCCGAGGAGATCGTCCTGTCCCATCTCCCGCAAGCCAAATAGTTCGTGCAGCTTAGCAGTGCGCCCAAATTGCACCAGGACTTGTGCAGGAGAACGATTTTCGCATTTTGTGCGGGAAAAATTCGACAGTTGTGCTAACCTTCACACATCGTTTGAAACAGATTGGTTTCTGCGACGATTGCGCATTGTCGACCCCGATTTGGATTCTTGCGGCAAATTCAACAGCAATTAAGGAACAGATCAAAATGGAACAGGGAACAGTGAAGTGGTTTAACGATGCCAAGGGGTTTGGCTTCATTAGCCGTCAGAACGGCGAGGACGTGTTCGTGCACTACTCGGCCATCAATACCAACGGCTTCAAGAGCCTTCAGGAAGGCCAAGCAGTACAGTTCAACGTAGTTAAGGGCCCCAAGGGTTGGCAGGCATCTGACGTTCAGCCTCTCTAAGCTTCGGATTCCTCTGTTCATGGACTAACGGGTGTAGCCGCACTCAGGTTCAAGCAGGATTGGAGAAGGGACAGCCCCGGCTGTCCCTTCCTGTGTTTAAGCCGTCTGAACCCCTAAGGTACGGATGGCGGTTGCTCGCCGTCGACTTTGGTTACGCCAGGGAGCACCACCGAGGTTGTCCGCAGCCCCCGGTATGTCGAGTAGTCGACGCGAATATTCCCGCTGAAGTTAAAGAAGAGCAGTGCTCGCGCGGCTCCGTACGCCTCAATGTGCGACGGACTCCACACTTCGCCGTTGATTTTGGTCTGTTGCATCTGGAAGCACGTGCCCTTCTGGATGTTGATGAGCAGGCCCGCGCCTATTTTGAACCCATTGGCGAAATAGCCTTCGGCCCGGACCATCACTTCGTCGTTCTCGTCGACCCATACGGTCCCGCGCAGGTCGCGAATCACCTCTTCGGCGCGATTACGCGTCTTCGCCGATCGGTCTCCGTCGTAATCCACAGCGATCGTTTCGCGTCCGCCGAGTTCCACCCGTCGCGGATTACTGAAGCGGCCGAGTTCAAGAAGCCGTGAGACGGTAATGATCTCGTCTCCGCGGGCGTTGGTGGGTTTGCCTTCCGCCTCTGATTTGGCGCGGCGCTCCCGTGCTTTCTCGACTTCTTTGCGGATGTGGTCGTCCTGCTTCGCCAGTTCGCTCGGGCTGAGGTCCTTGCCGTCCTTTCGAACCAGTCTGTGGACCGGTACACCCTCAGACCAGTAGTGGTCGTACTCGCTGATAGTGGTCTTCTTGACGTGACCGCTGGAGTCGGTCTGCTCCTGCACTTCCACTGAGTGGCAGATATAGTCCTTCTCAATCGCCTCAGCCTTGCGCTGGTTCCGCTCCACATCGTGCATCATTGTCACGATGTCGGGCAGTGGCTTGGATGGCGCGACCTGTATCGCGGCAGCGGGAGCAGGTGAAGTCGTAGCCTGCGGCGGTCCGTCTGTCTGTTGAGCGCGCCCCTGCGCGGCCGGCAATAGAAGCAGGGCGACGTTTAATATCTGGAGGCTGCGCAGGATCACGTGCATATGAGACTCGCCGAAAGCGATATCCGTCATCCGGGCTGCATGGCCCTTAGGTCGCGACGGCCAATTCTTCCTCGAGTTGCTGTTTCTCAGCGAGAGCCGTGTAGTAGCCGTTTCTGGCGACAAGGTCGTCATGCGTACCCAACTCCACGATCCGGCCGCCCACCAGCACGGCAATCTGATCCGCATTGCGAGCGGTCGAGATCCTATGCGAGATCAGCAGCGTTGTGCGGCCCTCCATCACCGTACGCAGTCCGGTCAGTATCTGTTCCTCGGTATAAGTGTCCACGGAGGCAAGCGCATCGTCGAGAATCAAGATGCGGGGATCGCGCAGCACCGCACGCGCGATGGCGGTCCTCTGTTTCTGGCCGCCCGAAAGTGTGATGCCGCGTTCGCCGACCGTAGTCTCGAAACCGCGCGGAAACTCGAGAATCTCATTGGCTATGTGAGCCACCCGGGCCGCTTCGACGATCTGTTCGGAGGTCACATCCGGCCGCCCGAACGCGATGTTCTGCGCGATCGTATCGGAGAAGAGGAAGGTCTCCTGCGGCACAAACCCGATGTTTCTCCGCAACTGCTCCAGCGAGTGCTGGCGGATAGGTATGCCGTCAATCAGCACCGCTCCTTCCGGCGCATCGTGCAGGCGCGGCACCAGGGACACGAGCGTGGACTTCCCTGAGCCCGTCGGTCCGACGATTGCGAGCGAGGTGCCTGCCGGGATACTCAGATTAATCTTGTGCAGTACCTCGGGGCCGCCCGTCGGATAGGTGAAGCTGAGGTTCTGGAAATCGATATCGCCGCGGATGACAGCAGGTTGTGGCGGGAGATTTGGCGCGTCCACGATCGCCGGCTGCTGCTTCAGCAGTTCGTCAATGCGCACAACGCTGGCGGTACCCCGCTGGAACAGGTTGACCACCCACCCGATTGCGATCATGGGCCAGATGAGCTGAACCATGTACACATTGAACGCGGCGAAATCGCCAACGGAAATGCGGTGTTGGACGACTTCGTGCCCGCCCACCAGCAGCGTGATCATCAGGCCCAGTCCCAGCACGAGTTCGAGCGAAGGCCACAGCATCGCCATCAGCCGAACGAGGTGCATCGATCGGCCGATATATTCCAGGTTTGCCTTCTCGAACGCTTCGATCTCCGCATCTTCCTGGGCGAAGGCCCGGATAAGCCGGGCTCCGGAGAAGTTCTCCTGCGCCTTGGCCGAGATGTCCGAGAACATCGCCTGGATCCGCTCGAATCGCCGGTGAATCCGGTGCCCAAACGACTGCACCAGAACCGACGCGATCGGCAGGGGTCCGACCGCCCACAGCGTCAGCTTCGGGCTGATGTGGATCATGAACGGCAGCGCCGCCGCGGTGAAGACCAGGCAGTTGGCGCTGTACATGATGGCTGGCCCAAGTAGTTGCCGGACGGCATTCAGGTCATTCGTCGTGCGCGCCATGATGTCGCCGGTGCGATGCGTGTGGTAGAAGCTCATCGCCTGGCGCTCTAGGTTGGCGAACAGGTCATTGCGGAGGTCGTACTCAATCTCACGCGAGGCGCCGATGATGACTTGCCGCGTGATGTACAGAAATACCGCCGACAACGCTGCCACCAGCAGGAGGCGTAGCGCGTGATGAACGATGAGCTGCGTCGTCACGCCGTGCTTCATGTCATCAATAGCGTGGCCGACAATCAGCGGCAGAATGATGCGTACGACGTTGTACGCAATGACGGCGACCCCGCCCCAGGCAAGGTTCTTCCAGTAGCGCTTGAGATACGGAAACAGCGGCCGAATTTTATCAAGCATGCTGGAGCGTCCTGGCGAGTGTGCCCTGCCCCGTTAGATGAGACAGAGCACGTGCTCGATTCCTTACTGCGATTTGGGAGCGGTTCCCGCCGGAGGAGGCGTAGACGTTGCCGGTTCGGTGCCCGTTGGCGCTCCTGCATTGGCTGGCGAAGACTGCGAGCCTGCCGGGGGAGCCTGCTGTGAACTCGCGGGTGGAGTTGGCGGGGATGGAGGCTGAGGCTGCGTGTCGCTCTGGCCCACGAATTCAAGATCAAAGATCAGCATTGCTTTAGGGGGAATCTTAGGCGGTCGCCCATTTGCGCCGTAGGCAAGTTGATACGGGATAAACAACCGCCGCTTGCCGCCGACCCGCATTCCGGCAAAGCCCGTGTCCCATCCGCTGATCACCTGGTGTCCGCCATAGGGGAATGAGAACGGCGGCTGATCCGGCTTGTCTGCATTGGAGTCGAAGACCGAGCCGTCCTCCATATATCCCGTGTACCGGATGCTGTACCACTTCTTCGGCTGGGCAAGCTCGCCGGTGCCCACCTTCGTGTCGACATAGAGCAGCGAGAAGCTCTCGCTCGAGAGACCTAGCGTATCCTGGAGCGCCGTGCCTTCGATCGGGGCCACATATTCGATCTTCACGGGTGGCTCCACGCGCAACGTGTACAGGACATTGCCACAGGTCGAGCCGGTCGGCAAGGCAGGAATTTTCGGCGAAACCTCCGGCAGTTTCGCGCAGGTAGTGGCTGTATGCGTCGCAGGAGCCGCGGCTCTATGCGCGGGCGGGTGTGCAGTGGTCTGGGCCGAAATGGACGCGGCCGTAGTTACAGAGAGCAAAGCAACGATCAGCTTCATAGTTCCTATCGTAAACGGTGCTTAGGTAGGAGTTCGCAATAACAGGT